>JACCDG010762983.1_pt1 | contig 146074 bp, 143 predicted proteins | sample 7442471 | NCBI WGS metagenome assembly JACCDG01 (sample SAMN15323444, study PRJNA562643) | freshwater metagenome | isolation source: river surface water | place: USA:Blue River Watershed | collected 2017-08-17 | reverse complement strand
CTTGGCAAGGCGGCGAGTAGTGCCCGCTCGTTAACACCCGAACGAATAGTGGTCAAACGGTCTTCTCCTGAAAAGAAAAAACCCGCTGAGCAGCACGCGTCAGCGGGTTCGGTTATAAGCGGGTTATATTTTGCTTAGTCGATATCGTAGGGGAGGTCAACGCCGAGGCGTTTCGTGAATACCGAGTTGTCCGTGCGGAACGGATCGCCCACGATACGTTGCAGGTTCTCTTTCATCTGCGCGAACCCGCTGAAGTTAATCTTGCTCGTAGTACGCTTGCCGTCTAGCGAGTCGCGGAACTCGAAGGTAAGTGTAAGCTCGGCAATGTCGACTAGCTGCGCTATACGCGTTTCGCTATTCGGGCCCATGTTTACGCGGAACCAGTCGTATGTGGAGCCGCCGATAACGGCTGCCACACTGTCACGCTTACGCATGCGGTTGTTGTACCGTGGCTTGCTACCGTAATTGTCGGCGGGCGTCAAGTTCGTACGCATCGTGGTGCACTTGAACTTACCACCGTGGACATCGAAGTCGGCTGTGAAGGTCGGCGCGGACAGCAGGTAGTTGGAATCCTGAACCGGTCCGAAAACCGGTAGGTCATTGCGTTCCGCTTCTGCGCGCATCTCCTCGGTCTTGCGCTGCAACGTAGACCACGATGATGGGTCACCGAGCGGGTCGGAAGCGTGCGGCCGCCCCGCGTCGATTTCGCGTGCCACCTCAGTCGTGAACGACGTCTTCGTATGCTCGTCGCGTAACGCACGCAGAGCGGAGCCCACGTGCGTGCTCAGTAACGCGGCCTGCGCCGAATGGGTGCTCGGCTTGGCTAGGAGGTCGCGAATTACCGACAACGCGGCCAAGCAGATCAGAACACCATTCTGCCGGCAGTCTACCGTGGCAGCCCCGAATATGTGCACGGGCGTTCGCTGTAGCGGTTGGATAGCAGCACTCAGCAGCGCTGCGTCATCGAACCGTAGCTCGTAGTCGTTTTTACCTAGCACAAAGGTGAGTGTGTGCTTTCCGTTAGGGTTGCCTGGCTCCATGAAGGAAGCGTACACATAGCCGACCTCACTTAGCCCGCTTTGGGATGTTGTGAAGTCGCCGAGCCGGGCGTCGCGTGTATTCTTAACGGCGTCGTGCAGTCTGTGAACAGACTCCGCTACTACGTGTTTATCCATTTGTCCTCCGTGTGGTGATGTAGCTGGGAATGCAGTCAGCATGTCTCCGATGCGCAGCATGACCTCGTTTACTATCGCGGGAGACTGCCTGGAGAACCCATTAGCTAGGTCCAACGTCCGCATAGTCTTCAGCGCCGCAGTTAGAATAGCCATACAAACAGTGTGCGACTTGCCCGAGTCACATTCGGCAACCGCGCCGCTTAGCGTGTTGCACGCCTCGCCACTGATGTTCTCCAGGGTGGCACCAAATGCCAGCCCGGGAAAGGCGATCACCATCTTGTTTATGGAACGTGACGTGATGGTCACGTCGCGGTGCGAGGTAACGGCTAGCGCGCCGTGTAGCTGTAGTGCGGTAGCCACGAATTGTAGCGTCACCGATATGCCGGCATCGCGGGGCGTTGCCGGAGCGTGCACCATAATGCTCGTCACGCGGACTTCGTGCGCGTCGTTCACGAGCGCGCACAGGCCGTGCAGAACGCCTAATTCTTCGCGAATATTCAAGAGTACTCCGTTCGGGGTTAGAGTAGTGAGTTTAGCTTCAGTGTAATTATACCAGAATATTATTAGTATTAGCGGCTAATAACCACGTGCAAACGGCTCGTCGTTTACGGTATAACGCTTGTACTATAACCACACGTGCTAACAACATGAAACAGAAATGCTCTCTTTGCTACACAGAGAATGTCCGGCTGTGGGTGCATGCGGACCGCACCAAACCAACTGTCGACGATCTCATTTGTTTACGATGCGCTCGGGCGGGAGTTCCCTACGCACGCGCCGTATCACTTGACAAAGGCGTAGTGCTCGTCGAGAAAGAGCGCGGTCCACTACACCTCCTGTGGAAGTCACTACCCGAAGCCCCGGACCCAAGGACGGAGACGAGAAGACGTGCCGAAGACGGATGAAGTATTAGCAGCTAATAATCTAGGTATCGAATGCCCGGCATGTGGCTGCACCGATAGCAGCGTTAAGGACTCGCGACAGGCCGCTAGTTCGATAGTTCGACGGCGCTTGTGCGCCGGCTGTGGCGAGCGGTTCAGCACTTCCGAGCACTGTACCTCCCCGGGAACAATGCTGTACGGCGTGGCGGCAGTCTCACTTTCGGAGACGGCAAATCAGCATATCGCGATGGCTGTACGCGCGAAGCGCGTGTCGTTGCTAATGACGCAGATTGATTTGGCCAAGCGTCTCGGGGTTAGCACGTATACCGTTGGGCAAGTGGAGAAACACGGTATCCTTTCCCAGAAGCTGCAGCAGCTGGTCTGTAGCTGGTTGCTCAGTGTTAAATAAAAACTAATGCTGTTAGATCGGCCATTAACAGGCTTTGCCTGGGTGGCCTAAGCCGCGAGTACCCCGGTGGTACAACGAGGCGTTAATTCCTCTTCTTAACACTATAAGTGGCTTATGAAACAAGAGTTCGATCAAGAGATGGCCGAGGAAGTTTACCGTGCGCATGCCGGTTTGAACTACTCACTGCTGAAGAAGTTCATCAACGGGCCCGAGTGCTTCCTGCACTACGTCGCGGAAGGCCAGGCCGAGACCAACAGCATGCGCCTTGGTACGGCAACACACTGCGCGCTGCTGGAGCCCGCGAAGTTCGAGTCCACGTACGCGCAGTGGACGGAGACCACGAAGTCGGGAAGACGCGCCCCGCGGAGTGGTAAGAAGTGGGAGGACTTCGAGGCTGCAGCCACTGAGGCGGGCCTCAAGGTCATATCCGAGAAGGAGTATGATCAGGCGCTAGGTATTGCGAAAGCCGTGCTCGAGCACCCACAGGCTGCGTCATATCTGGAGAGCGGCTGCGCTGAGGTGTCGTTCTTCTGGGCGAATCCCGCACTGCAAGGCGAGATCGACGCGGACGGCAAATTCAACGATATTGTGCTGTCGCAGAGTAAGGGGCGAATCGACTGGTACGCGGAGCGGAAAGGGAAGGTTTGCAATGTCGGTCTCAAGACGACGTCGGACCCGGACCCGAGCGCGTTCTGTCGGCAAGCAACCGACCTGGGCTACGATATCCAATGGGCGTACTACGAAGACGGTGTGGTGCAGCTCGTACCGGATGCCGAAGTAGAGACCATTGAAATCGTAGCCTCGTCGTCTGCGCCCTACCGGGTGTGCGTGTACGAGATCCCAAAGGCAGTAATAAGTGTCGGTCGGGCCGCGTATCTCAACGCGTCGCTGCGACTGCGCCAGTGCATCCTGACAGGAGATTGGCCCGTTTCGTATCCCGAGGTTGTGCAGTTTGCTTATCCGTTCTACACAGAACAGGCGAAGACCGTATTGGCGATGGGTAAGTAGCTAATAAGGGGCGGTTAACCCGCCTCTTTTTAACTATTGGGCAACCGGCATCGGTAGATCTATCAAGACGGGACTGAGCGTCGTCTGGTCGCTCTCGACGTCGTACCACGGCAGCGTACGCGGGTCAGCTAGGTAGAACGGTACCTGTTCAAAAGCGCCGCGGATACGCTCACATCGCGGACCAGTGATCACATTCCGCTTCAGACCGCCCTCTTGGGTCTCTATCTTTGCGCCTTCTACCTGGACTAGCTGCAGGGTTACGGGTATCTCGGTCTCCAGTAACTCCGCGACGTCCAGCACGCCCCTGTAGCCGTACAGTTGGTGTGTTACAAGTTCGCGGTCAACCGTCGTCACAGACAGCTCGCAGGTGTACCACCTGCCGGCCATCTCGACGCTCATTATCAAGCTTAGGAGGCTGCGACAAGCGTTCCCATAACTCCACACGCAATGACTTTGTTTTTCCGCCTCTTTGTGGAGGGCATCAATGCTATTTAGAAAGTGGACACTGTCAATACCAGCGTCCTCGAATCGCTCTGCCGGTAGGAACATAAACGGGTTTTGAAAACACGTCACGCAGTTTCTTTCCGACAGACTTAACTTGAACGGTCCGAGGCGTACGTCGGCACCAGCTCGCGGTTGAGCGGCCCTGGGCCGCCGCTGTGCGAACTCATCGTGTATCGCCTGAAGCGCCTGGGTTGGTCGGTCCGCCTGAAGGATGGTTACTAGTCTGCACGTATCCAGCTTCTGCGCATCGCCCATTTGTCGACCGTAGCCTAACATTGTCGTGACGTCGCCAAGCAACGCGGCAAACGTTGTCCGTAGTATCGCAGGCGTATTCGCGGTATTCCAGCGTCGGAAGTCTTCGCGGAGACTTATTTTCCCGAGCCGTAATATATTGCGCAGGCAGCTACGCACTGCCCGTCTCGGCATTTCCGCTGACAATGCAGCACGTATCAGGCTGCTTGCGCTGATGTCTATGGACTCCACGGGTCGTATCGGTTTATCCGCGTTCGCGATAATTGCCCACTGCGGCTCTGGGCCCTGTGCTGCGTCTAGCATTTGACTCACGCGTACTGTCTCGGCCGCGAATTCTACCAAACTCGCGAGCCGTACTCCGAGGAGGCCGATACCGCCATGCGAGGCATCTGCGATATGGACGTCGCGCGCCGCTCGGATCGGGTTCTCCGGCGAAAACCCCTGCCCGGTGCTGAGGCAGTTGCTAAGGATCGCTCTCTCCTTTTTGGTTAAGAAAGGAGTGGCCGCCTTCACCGCTGCCGCTACACGCCCCATCGCCGCCGCAGTGAAGGCATGCTTTATCTCGGCCCGCGTGAGTAGCTCGTAATCCATAATCTTGAACAGCCGCCATATTAGCTGCTTATTTTTCTTGGCCTGCGCGATCGCCTCTTCCGGCAAGTCTCGCAGAAGACCGAGAAGTTTTAGACGCACATTGCGCGACATCTTCTGCCCCACCGTTCCCGGGGTCACAGTGTTTACAACCGCAAGAATATTCTTTGGTATGCGGTCGACCTGCGAGTTCCATATCCCGCAAGCAGTCGCCCACGAACGAATGTCGGTCTTGAGCCGCGGTTTCAAGATAGCCTTGATCGCAGATAGCGGCTTGTGCATGGGCTGTATTGCGTAGTTTGTATCAGGTCCATCGATCAGCATACTCGGCGATATACGCTGGATGTACCCTACTCCCATCTCGACAAAGTTGGTGAGTGGTGAGCCTTCAGGTGCCGGTTCCCCCGCAGCCACTCGCCCGCGCTTTATAAAGACGCCGATACGCCCGGCTCCCCATAGGTTAACGATAATGCTCGGTCTGCCGGGAGCGTCGGGCGAGGCAACACTCGCCCCGCTCTTCGAGAGATACTTAGCGTTGTCACGCTCGATAGGCTTTGCTCTCTTCCGTTTCTTCTCTGGCCGTGTTACTATTTCTTGATTGACGTCGTAGTCAGTTGCGTCGTAACAGTTGAGGTCGGGCGTAAACAATCTCCTTGAAAATGTCGTGGTTCGTTTGCGAGAAATAGCGGACGACCACCACGCCTCGCCTTTGGACGCACCACTTGCGTTGGAGGCTATGCGTGACGACGTCCTCGATTTGCTAGAGCTGATCGAGGCGGCAGTATTACCTACTAATAACGGTAGGCCTTCTATCGACGTTATACCAAACGTGCAAGAGTAATTGCAGTTCTGGTATAACCTCTTTGGAGGTAAAAAATATGCGCGCGTTCACGCGGTTCTTTGAAACTAAACCAGACTCCGCAGACGTATTCACGCACTCTATGCAGTGCCATAACTTTAATGGCTTTGGTCAGCGCTACGCGGAGGCGGTCGCTTCCTGTCGCTGGTATCACACCGTAGTGCCGAATCTACCGCACACAATGGTTAAGATTGACCCCACTCTTGGCGCGCTAGGTGGGCAGGCCCACCTCTGCGATCTGCTTATTATGATACCGAGGCCATCTGCGGCAAGTCTTTTACACGAGGTCGGCCATGTGGTTGACTTTCACCTTGGTAACCGTGAGGCCTACATGCGAGATGCACGTCGAGCGGAGTCACCGTGGACCACGCCAGCCCGCCTTGCGGCTGAGGCCCGAGCTACGCGCTTCGCTGGCCGGGTGCTGGCGTTGAGCAGGCTTGAGGCAGCGGACTTGGCCGCTAGCTTCACTACGTACTTATTAGCGTGGCGTCGCAGCAAAGCTCTAACAGCGCTGCGAGCGCTGAACAGGTCGGTCGCGCATGAGACAGAGTTCGCCTTCTCAGTCGTTGACTTGCCCCAGGACGAGGTTTTGGAGTCGAATGAATTCCTCGGGTTGGCAGGTACCGGCCTCGTCTACGGCGATTCCGGCGGCTACTTCGCGGGCTTCAAGAAGGCAGTTCGTGAAGAGCTAACCGCACATCTGGGTGTATTCTTCGCCGAGTCATACGTATCCACTCTTGAGGATTTTATGGTGTATGGAAGTATTACCCGATAACGTCCATGTGGTCGTCCTGCCGGTAAAGCACGCCGAGGCGGCGTCCTCACTCATTCCGCGTACCAAGTACACGGCTATTGTTACGCAGCTGCGGCAACGCCGACATGTATGGCGCCGCCGACCTAGCGCGGAGTCGTACCGATGGTATTTTCGTGTGTGGTACCTCGATAGCGGGGACACGAAGCGTATTTTGCAGGTCGGCCTAGTGGCGGGCGCCACTAAACCGGTCTTTAGTTCTCTGCTCATGATTAACCCACGCCCAAGTGACACTCTTTCGCCGTCTATCAGCAATTGGTGGCAGGCAAAAATAATCGAGTGGCAGAAAGCTTGGTTAGCTGCCGACACATCAGGGACGTGCAAACCGCACGAGTACTTTAACAAGGTATTCGTCACACCCAGATAGGTGCTGCATGATTGGACTTCTTGATTGCGCTACAATGCGCATGCTCGACACGAGCGACGTATCGTCGCGTTCTAAACCGATATCCAAAGTTGTACTGCACTGCACCGGTGGCGGCATCGTCGACAAGGCGCTCAAAGCGTGCATTTCCGCCAAACCAACACGCGTACAGCTGAACGCTGCCTGCAGCAAGCCGGAGATCTCAAAGAAGCTAGCCGAGTACAGCGGTCGCTACTACTCAGCCGTGAACAAGGTATCGACCGGCGCTGTTCTCGGGTATTGCGGCGAGATCGTTCAGACCGCTGACTTGTCTAAGCGGGCGTGGTCTGCCGGTATCTCCGATATCGCCATCGCGCTGTACAGGCGCGGGATAGGCGAATGGTCGAAGTGGTTACGGCAGCCCGATGGCTCCTACCGGCGAAACGCTCCCGCGGGTTTCTACGACTTCTGGCGGCAGGAGTATGAGATAATAACCGGCAACTCCCCGGCGGACACCGCGAGCCCGCTAGAGTTCACAGGCGGCAACCACGGTCCGGACCACATAGCCGTGTCGATAGACCTGCTAACGCCGCCGTACCAGCGTCGCGATCTACACCCGCCCGCAGGCCCGGCCCTGGACGACGTATATCCGGCGTCCAGCCTGTACACGTTCAAGCAGTACGCAGCTCTCAAGACCGTTCTTGCCGAGCTAGCCGGAAAATATAAGACGTTTATGCCGAGTCGTGGAACGGTGCTTGGGCACTCATTCACGTCGCCGCTAGAGCGTGTGCAGTCTACCACTATCGATGGCGTGAAGACCGGTTACGGGTTCGACCCGGGTCCGCTTAACTGGGAGCTGTTCCTTTGAGCACTGTGATAGTATGCGGCGATCCACTCTGGTCGTCTGTACTGTGCTCCGTGCTTCTAGACCATAATGCTGGTCTCGTCTACCGTGACGCTATCGCTCCCTTCCAAGAGTTCTGTAACACGGTGGCTCCGCACGAGGCGGTAAACTCCTCGTCTCTCGTCATAGACCCGTCGCTGCACACTGTACGTATGTGGGCTGGGTTCGGTCTGGACAACCGGCTGCTGCACGTCGCTTCACGCGTAGCACTCGCACGGCAAGCCGGCGATAAGCAGCTAATAAACAGTCGCCTGACAGTTGGCGACGTGCTGAATTCCGCGCATCACGAGGAGTTCGTGGAGTTGCGTAAGACCTGCGTGGTAATCTGCGTAGTCGACGACGCACACCGACACACGATACAGGCGTTGTTGCCATCGGTAGATCGCTATTGCGTAGAGCCGGATAGCGAAGATGAGCTGACATTCTCCGGGGTAGTTCGCCGGTTCGCGTTGGCCATCTCAGATACGTTCCTAGATACAGCGCACATTTCACGAAGATAAACGTACGGCAAAGTTAAAGAGCCCGCCAAGTGCGGGCTTCTTTTTATCTACCCAAATAAGCAACTAATAGAGGTTTCATGATCTCCCTGAAATTCGCAGTCCCGGTAATACTGGCCGCAACGCTGATCACCGGTAGTCATATAAAAGACGGCTCTATCATGCTCGCCGACCTGGGCGACTCCGAGCTTGTGGCGCTCGGCTCCGTATCATCGGACACCGACGTGCTCCCCTATTTCACGGCCCCCTCATCGGCGGCTACGACGTCGTTCACTTCGTTCGGCAGGACGCTTGCCGGTTCTGCCGATGCAGCTGCCGCAGTTTCCTCACTCGGCCTGACCAACGCGGCATTGTACGCGCCCGACGACTGGACCGACACGTGGACATACGCGGATGGCAGTCCTACGTCGGTAGGCTGGTCGGCCTGGAACGTCACTGCAGCCGCGCCTTCGCTATCTGCAAGTTCCAAGACTGCTCGTGACGGCAGCTCGATAAATTGCTACTTGGTTACGCCCGGGGCTGGCGACGGCGAGAGCGGGATCCGCATCACGTGGGGAACGGGAGCCACGAAGAACTGGGAACTCCGAGTTCGCGCGTGGATACCGGGCGCGGGCACCAGCACCTGGTCTTTCGGCTATAGCACCGCGGACAATGGCACCGACGAGTTCTTCTATGTCAACCCGAAAGCCACGGGTACGACACTCAATACCGCGTCGGCCACTACTGCGGATCTAACGGGCGCTTGGGTAGACTGGACACTGCGCGTGTTCGAGAGCATAGACGGAGCGGGTCTGTGGGAGCTTTGGGCAGGACCGCTTCTCATCAAAGCCGGTCCTCTTACGGACGGTTCGACTATCCGATCAGCGGGCCGCTTTGAGTTTGGGAAGTTGGCGGGCGCCAACGTGACCGGTGGCTGCTTGGCCTACGTGAAGTTGAAAGACGATGGAATAAACGAGGCACCGCCTTCATACACGTTCAAGGGGCAGGGCATTGGGCCATAAGTAACTAATAGCTAAGAAGAGACCGCGAGGTCTCCGCCGGCTCCCGCCGGCTAGTCGTTCAGTCTCGCAGGGCGAGCTGCGCGAGCGCGAGGGCGCCCTCACGTGTCTCGGCGCCACAGATGAACCGCCCGGGGTGGCAGAATACACTGCCCGGCACGCCGGTAATCGCCGTCAGCTCCGCGCCACGGATGCCGGCCCAGGGCTCGGGCAGCGGGCGCCGCTGCGCGAACGAACCGCGCTCGGGCGGGATGGCCTGCACCATCCAGGTCCCAGACTCCGACGGGTATACGCCGTACACCGCCGCGGGTGCCTCGGCGACGGCCACGTCCACCCACGGATGGAACTGTTCCATGATGATGACCCGGGGGTCGAACGCGGTGTTCGTCGCCGCGCGGCGAATCGCCTCCCGCGTCAGCTGGGCCGCGCGCGCGTCACCCTTGGCGCTGGCGATCTCGCGCTCGAGAATGGCCTTCGCCATTTCGACCGCCTTCATGAAGGCTTTGAACCGAACGCCCTCATCCGCCGGTTCGTGCCACGCCGGGTTCATGGCACTGATCACCGCACTGACGGGATAGGGCCGCGCCCCGTCGAAGAGTGGAGTGCCACCTTCGAACAATTTCTGACCGTTGTCCAGGGCGTCCACGATGCACACCAGGTTCCGGTCCACGATGTCGCGAACCTCCCTCGACCCACAGATGTCGTGCCAGTAGTGGGCCCACACGAGCCCGAAAGACGAGAACTTGACGCCATTGTCCCGCTGCCCCGCCCCGCCGCGCTGGTGATGATCGAACCGTCCCTTCTCGGGGTCGTGGACCCCGCCGACGTCCACGACGATGTCGCAGACGGCCAGCTCGGCCTCATCCCGCGTGCGCGCGATCTCGATCTCATGCCCCGTCACCGGATGCATGAGCAGGATGGCAGCCACCGCGAAAACCTCGTCGGCGTGGAACACGCCGTTGTGCGTACCGATACGCACAGAGTATCTCCAAAGGTCCCGCCGAATCCGGATTTGGATTGGTATGTGGGCCTTCATAGTTATTATACCAAAATCCACCCGCAGTTTGCGTTATTAGCTACTTATAATCATAGCAGCTAAGAAAAGAGGCGGCTCTTTTCCCGGCATGCTTTGGAGGCTCTTACGTGGCGGCGCATTGCTGCGTTGAGGGCGATTATACGGATCGACCCTCTCCGTTCCCACCATATATACCGCGCAATTCTCTCCCCCATGCCTTGCCCGCCCCGCGGGGCGGACTCAATTCCAGGTGGCCCGCGGGGCGGGCCTTCGCACTGTATTACTTCATGACCATTCCCTGCGGGCGAATGCCCGCGAACCGTGAACCGCTCACAACCCGAGCGGCATAGGCCCCTGGCGCGCTGTGTACTAAGATGTTGGTTACGCCGAGCATCCCGCCAGGGACAGCTTCTCGGACGCTCCAACAAATCCGCTGCTACCCGCGCGGAATTGGGTGTCGGAAACTTCAAGCACGGCTGCTCCGACAGCATACCACGTGCAGGCCAAGTTCAATCTCTGTGCAGCCACCCGAACGATGAGCTTGGAAGCTCGTTCGTGTATAGGCTGCGGCGCGGCGGTTTTACTGCTGAGAGCCGCTGGCTCAGCAAACGGCTAGTGCAGGTTATGTATTTCCTGCACCCTATGTCGGTCGGTGGGAGTAGCACCCACGTCCACCCTACTGCGAATGAGTTGGTGGTGACTACATCCGCCTTGCGGCGGGTGTTCAGAGATTCGGACAGCGCTTCCAGCCGGCCTGGGCCTTAGCTGTGTTGCAAGTTCGTCAGCCACGTGCGAGGGCAACGCACGGTGGTCGGCGGACTGGAAGGCGTCCAGGAATTCTTCGAACCGTACGTTAAGTGGTTCGTAAGCTTTCCTTCATAGTTATTATACCAAAAACCGCCCTCTATTTGCATATTAGCAGCTAATAAAGAGCCGAAGCTCTCTAGCTCTTATACGGATGCCGTCATACCGGCGCGAGCACTGTGAATCGCGTGAACGATTCGATGTCCACGTTCTTAGAGTTTGTCGACGGGAACGGGATCTTGATCATCACGTTGTCCTTTAGCGTGTAGATCGACTCGGCCGCCTTGTCGATAGCGTATTGGAAGTGTGCTTCAAGCAGCAAGCTGTGCAGCGCTACAAGCTCGCCCACGCCTAGGTCACCAGCTTCTTCATACAGTCCGCGCTTCTCGCAAGCGGCAATAAACTCTAGCGGCTGATTGAATATCTTGAACGGGAACAGTGGCGTCTCTACGGACATCTCGCGGAGCGCAATGAGTCGGTTGCGTGAATGGCTCGCCCCGCACATCCCACAGTAGTATACGCTCTCAATATCTTCCCCATCCCACCATACCGGCTGCTGTCCGCAGATGTTGCAGATAGAGATAACGTCCTCGGGTGGTACCTCGCACTGCGACGCAGCGTCGTATACCGCAGTCATCTTGAACCGCTCCTCCAATTCGCCGGCTTCTAGCGAATCGAAGTAGTTGTCCATGGCCCACGAGAAGTCGAACAAGTCCGCGCTTTTCTGCGATGAGTACTCGTACTTGTCACGGTACTTGCCCTTATCCTCGTCATCGAGTTCAGCGAACTGATCGATGTAGCTATCCGACTCCAGTTCCAGGAGCTCGTCGTAGAGGACTCGTGAGACCTGCAACGCGGTCGGCAAGTCTGTGTGGTACCCATCAATTCCCTTGAACTTGTATTTCAACGGGTACTTGGCGAGTGCACCAAAATACTCTGTTATGTCCATCGTGCAAAAGTCCTTGCGAAAATCGGTATATAGGTTGTGGAGGTACACAATGCAGACTTTCCTGCCCGTGCCGGACTTCGCGGAGTCCGCGAAGATACTTGATCTGAACCGCCTCATGGCACAACGCAAGGAGGCGTACCAAATCTTGCTTGCGCTATCTCGCCAACGTGACGGCTGGCGCAGGCACACAGCTACGCGCATGTGGCGAGGTCACGAGTATGCACTGTCGGATTACGGCTTAGTTATGTGCGAGGAGATGCTGGCGCGCGGACGCGAAGACAGTGTGTACGGTAAGCTACGCGGGATGCAGTACCTGTTCCGGAAGACCGGGCTACCGTACTGGTTTGGCGATGAGGCTTTTCACGCGGCGCATAGGGCGTCGCTGCTTGCGAAGAGCCCGGAGTACTACGGCCAGTTTGGCTGGACAGAGGCGCCCGGCATACGCTATGTGTGGCCCGCGGACCCCATAGAGACCGGTAGGGTTTGCGTTATATAGACGTAGTACGGGTGGAGGAAGAAACTCCAGTCCGCTTTCCTGGCACCGTCCGCCGTTATCAGGAACGTCGTATCTAACCGCGCCGCACGGGCTTCTACGTGCGTACGCAACTGGAGCGTGTAGACGTCACGCTCTTTTTTAACTAGCACGCTAGGTCGGAACAGGAACTTAGGCAGCGGTAAAACGCCCGACCCATGCGGCACGCATACACGCAAATATAACTCACTTATATTGTGGCTGGGTTCCCCAATCGCCACGACGCCTTCTTCCATACTATTCCCGCGTTAGCGTACGTTTCTTTTTAGCCACGGCGGAACGTACGGCCTCTAGCAATTCCGCGTCGGCCATCTTCGCGAGAGCTGCCACATTGGGCTCCTTCATTAGCCCAAGCACGCAAGTACCGATCCGCGAGGCGACTCCCGCGAGATCCAGCGGGGCCACCGGCATAGCCACTCCATGGGCCGAGTAAACTGCACGGACCGCACATATCCGTTCATTCCGCATTGGGCCTGGGGCTTCCAGAAACTCGGTCAGCTGTGCATGCGTGAGTTCCAGCGGCTTGAATCCACCACGAGTGGAGAAGGCCACGAGCTGCGTCCAGGCGGCTCGGTACACGCGCATTGTGTTCTTGGAGAGCCCGGGCCGTAGCTTAAAGAACGGAACATCAGCGTCGGCCTTAGCAGTTTGGCTGCGGGATAGGAAGCGCAATCCGCCGTCGCGCTCTTCCAAGAATGACGCTTGTGTGTTAGTATTTATGTGTTCGTCAGCCACTCTCTAAACCCCTTCCAAAGAAGAAAAAAATACCATGAGTCTCGAACAGGTCGCGTTACTACTAGTTGGTCTCGTCGGAGGATCGCTAGTCAAGGTCTTCTTTGACGTGATCCAGACTCGCTACTCTACGCATCTTGCGCAGATGGATAAGCTGAAAACACTCTCTGCTGTGCAGCAGCAGCAGATTACTGACATGGCGAATAGTCGCGCGGCAACCCGCCAAGAAACAGCCAACAACAATAACGAGCTGACGGGTGACATGCACCGGACCTTGGATACGATCAACAGAAGTTTGGCGGAACTTCTGCGCGACGTTGGAGCGTTGCGCTCCGAAGTCGCCGAATTCCGTGGTCGGCAAATCACACACATGAACGCTACCGATGCTAGACTCGACGCGCTCGAGCGTCGACTGGAGCATATGGAGCAGCGAGTGCGGGGAACGGCGACGTGATACGTCCACTTGTAGCTTCGGTCTCTGTTAACGAGCAGGCGACGCGCTACACACACGGCGGCGCGTCGCACATCGTGCGTATTATATCACAAATATCACCTGAATTGCTATTGCTTCACCAGGTACAGGTTGCCGCCTTTTTGCGCAAGACAAAGTCCGGCACCGCGCTCGGACCTGTAGAGCGTGAGGTACGCGACATCATGTACCAGAATATAAGCAGGTAATAAGATGGCCGTGATTCTCGTGACTCCAGACCCCTTCACGGGAACACTGGACAAGTTCAGCTCGTATATCCCGTCTCTCAATGGCGTGCCACAGACGCGGAAAGATCCGGCCGGCATACGGGCGCTAGTGCAGCAAGAGCTGGACAACGTTCGTCGTCCGATCTCGGGCATTAGCGTCAAGCCCGACACGCCGGCCTATGTTCAGATTCTGGACTCGGCCGGAAACCCCTTCCGCATTTTCAACAACCTGCCGTCCGGTGCGCCCACTGTTACCTCGTCGCAATCGCTTGTCGAGAGCATCGGGGCTACGGTGATACCGTCTAATGCACAACCTCCTACGCCGAACACTCCGATCAACGGCCCAAACGCAACTATCTGGACCGACTGGTTGCTGCAGAGTGTCGACGAAGAGCGGGTAGAGAAGACGCAGGTATTCGAGACGTTCGGTACCGACTTCTTCTACGCATTCGGGCAGAAGGCCCGCGCACTGCGTATCACTGCTATTCTACTGAACACGCAGGATTTTAACTGGCGCTCGGTGTTTACCGAGAACTGGGACCGGTTCTTCCGCGCTACGAAGCTCGTGGAGATGGACGCGCGGGCGTACCTAACGTTCGACGACATCATCGTTGAGGGCTACCCGCTCAACACGAGCCTGCGCCAAATCGCGGGCGATGATAATAAGATCATGGCGAGCTTCACGCTCTTCTTAACAAATTATACGAATATAGCCGCAGCGACGGGATTCAACTCGTTCACTGGCATGCACGCGCAGAGCAACGTGCTACGGTCTACCGCCAACAACTACGACGGCGGACTTGTCGACTTCAGCTCACGTAAGTCGGTCATTGAGCTTCTAGGCTACCAGGGTTTTGGCATTGCCGGCTCAAAGGTCGAGGAAGGCATACGCGCGCTGAACGGTACTAAGGACGGAGAGGAAGACGCGGACGCAGCGATGGTCGGTTCCGGCATCGCTCAGTTGCTTAGCACCGTGGCTTCAGGCGGCATGGCCGCGCTGGCCGGGCAGGCGTCCGCTGCCGCGTTCTTGCAGGCCTTCGTGATGCGCTCCGCATATACAGGGCTCACGTTCGGCATGAACATGGCGATAGACATGGTTGAGAACGACCTCAACTTGAAGCGCGGCGAAGTGAATCAGTGGTTTGGCTTCGTGGCGTCCATCGTCGAGTCGCTCGCCACGTCTGATTACGCAGACGTCTCCTCGGCGCTGAACAAGAGTAGCGTTGCCACGTACCTCCGTGCAGGCAGCGCGCTGCGGCTTGTGCAGGGCATGTCATACGCCATCGCTGACGCAGTGGCCGGCGGTATCAAGGCTTCACCCACAACGATGGGCCGTGTTGACTCTTACGCCTTTGACCGCGTTGGCGGCTTCGGTATAAGCGGCTAATAATATGAGCACAGCTGGAAGACTTATTAAGTGGCGCTGCTTCCTCGAAGGACAGGAAGTCGAAGTATCGTCTGTAGGGTGCAGCGGCCAGATAGGCGGCGGCGTTAACGGCCACGTGTCGATTCCGTTCTCGCCTGTGCTGCTGTACCTCAAGCCGCGCACGCTTGTACACATATTCTACTTTGAGACGGACGCAAGCGCCCGCGCAACAGGTACGTACGCGCAGGGTAATGACCCGTCAAATATCAAGAACTGGAAGCTGTTACTAGCTGGTGAGTTCGTCTCGTATTCGTATGCTAATCAAGGCGGTCAACGATACATCACGCTCTACGTGAACGACTTCACGTCGTACTGGGAGTCCGCGAAGCTGTACTTCGGATCTAAGACCACCTCGGGTGGCATACCATTCCGCAAGGCGGTTGCGCTTGGCGGCGGGCAGGTAACTCTCGAGGGCAAGGACAAGCTCGACAAGCCGCAAGAAATCCTAGACCTGCTACAGAAGACCCCGAAGTCGCTACCGGGAGCCACCGGACTTTTGGGTGGTATCATCGCGCTTCTAGAAGCGGCGACCGGGGTGTACTCGCCGGAAGATAAGCTATTTATACCCGGTGTCAACGCGTTCATGAGTCAAGCAGAGGTGCGGCTGCACCTTACACGGACCATCGCCGCCTCCGCACTGGATAACACCGCGAGCAAGTTCATCGAAGTAGCTTCGTTCAAGTCCTACTTCCGGCGGCTTGCCGCGTCCATGCAGCAGACGGCTAGCTACATGCAGCTTGTCATGCTGTTTCTTAACCGCGTGTATTACCAGATGTCGTCGCTGCCTGCCCCGCCCTTCCTTCCCGACGGCTCGAAGATGGAGGTTAAGGAGGCGGACCGAGTCGTACGCCTGACGGCCCCGAAGCTAAGCGACCCGGAGGTGGACGGACTGTTCGGCGTAGTAGCTAAGCTTGCCGCCGCCGTAGACAAGTACGTGGAGGGAGTGCTCAAGGAACGACGCCACGAGAAGACCCCCGGGCGAGACGACTACGCCTCCAAGCCAGGGGAATTCAACGAGGCGTCCAGTACCTATTCGTCCGTTCCGGATATGGACGGGTACGCGAAGTTCATCTCCGAGACTGCAGCCACCGGCTTCCGCGCGTACCCAGAGGCGCGCATTCGTACTATAACGAGTTCGTACTGCGAGCGCACACGACGTACCGGCACCCTGGCGCAGAACAACGCGTCAGTGAACGTTGCGGGTGCTGGCGAGCACGTAGCCACCGCCTTCACGTTATGCGCTGCAATGTGCAACACGCAGCCCAAGCTGAACGAAGGCAACATGAGCAAGCTCCGCTACGAGCTTGAGGCGGCGCTTGCTGGCGCGAAGTCTGCCGCTGCTTCTACAACACGCAAGGTTGCCGGTAACGCAGGCGAGAAGGAATTCAAGTCGCGCCTGCACACGCTGCTCTTCGCGCCCGACCTGTTCATGTGTCCGCCGCCTAAGTGCAACGTGCTGTTCCCCGACGATTACGCACAGGTTAAGTACGGCCGGCAGTACCTCTCGGAGATAACCCGTCTCCTACTACACGGGCGAAACAAAGCAGACCAGCCGACGCGTGACGTCTACTTCTCGCCGTACTCACTTCTGCTGAAGGACAACGTATTAGTAGCTAATAATGACCCGGATGAGGTCAACGTAGTCAAGAACTCGGAAGAGATCGATAAGGCGCTGAATAGCGGTGCGGCGTTCATCCTGCGGCACGAGAAGTTCTGCGGCATTATCGCAGACGTTCAGTCGCTCGGGGATAACGACACGTTCAAGAGCTTGCACAAGATACAGCAGGCGGCCAAGAGCAAAGAAGAGCAGCGCATTGGTGATCAGGCCCACCTACGTCGGGCCGCAGATTACATGTTCTTCGCTAAGCGATTCGAGAGCCGCACGGCGTACGTACAGGCCCGCTACCTTCCGCGCCTGATTGTGGGGCTCCCGTGCCTAGTGCTCATGCCGAGTCGGACAGAGCCGAAGAATCCGACGAGCACGAATCCGCCGCAGTACGGCACGCACCTAGTAGGCGTAATCTCGTCTGTGCGACACAGCGGTGGCCAGCAGGGCGGATCTACAGATATCCAGCTCAGCAAGTGCCGTACACACGACGAGGTTCCTTCGCTGTTCGGTAGCGACGCCTGGGACGTTGTAGACAAGACGATGGTCAAGCGGGAGCGGAAGTTGAAACCGCCTCCTGGGTACGAGTTCCAGGCAGAGTACCTAGGTGCTACCGAGATGGGCAATGCCATCACAGATCACCTCGACGGTCCGGACGGCGCATACAACGTCATGAACCTGCATCCCGTGAAGGGGCGGACCTATAATATAACGCCGAAGGTCTATGAGCAGGCATCCGGCGACTTGGATGCTACTGACGTGAGCAGCGTGCAAGACCTCGTTAATAAGAACATTGGTAAGTCACCATATCCGGACGGCCACGTTGTCATTGACGGAACCGGCCTAGCCGACTCCGGATTGGCGAGCCCACACATCCGCACCTTCGAGCCGGTTCAGATTCCGTTCAAGCAGAAAGAAGCCGAAGTAAAGCTAGAGGGTATGAATGTGGACGTTACGGAAACCTATAACGCTACCACAAAGAAGGTGTCGAAGAACTCGTTCGAGAACTCGATACCGCCGTGGTACGAGGCGTCTGTGTTCTTGCCCAACCTGATAGGCACGAAGTTCTACGCACCGCTGCTTGGATGCACGTCGATTCTGGATAAGGAAATCGTCAATACGTCTGGCGACTTCCCGACCGAGGGTACGAAGGCTAAGCTGGAACAGGGGTTGGCCGGTCTCGGTAGCGACTTTGCAACCGTGTTTGCCGCTGCTGAGTCACTCGCACTTACGTGGCTGCTACTGCACGAGAACGGGGCCGACACCGTGGCCTTCACCGAGCAGTACTGCCGCCGCGCGTTCGGGTCCGTCCAAGACATACTCGGAAACGTGAACCCGTATTCGCGGTTTATAGTCAAGGATTCTGCACCGTCGTCGGACGGTATAAAGACCGCTGGATTTCATGGCATGGCCTATGGTAATCTAGCAGAGATGAAGAGCACCGACGGGTCGGACCTAGTACCGTCTGCGCAACTTGATAAAAACATCGACCCGCGCGCCGAGCGCTACAGGATAGTCAATGAGTACATCGCAAGTCTCTCAGTCGGTGGAGACCTCAGCAAGTCCAGCGCTTTCCGCGAGCCAGATTGAGCAGCGCCAGCGACTGCGATCTGTACTAGCGCGGCTGCTTCAGTCTGCCGGTTACGAAGCGCCTTCGGCGGTTGCGGAAGAGAAGCCTACCGCGAGCGATCTCGACATCGGCGAGTACCTCTCGCTAGCGGACCTCGACGACACTTCCGACGGTATGGTATTAGCTGCTAATAAACCAATCGATATTGTGTTCACGCCCGAAGCTGTTACAATGGCGGAAAAAGGGTTTGCTAAAGGCTCGAATCCTGCTAAACTAATAGTTACTCAAGGGCTTACGCTGAACCAGATAGCGGCCCTTTCACACAAGCCCAAGACGGAGAGAAAAGATGGATCAGCAGCGGTATAACCTACTAATGGAGAAGACGGCGAACAAGTTCAGCGCCGGTGTTACAGCGGTCGAACGTGCTGCGGGGCGTAACTATGGCCCGCCTACGGCCAAGTTCAGTCTGAACGATGTTCTCAACCCAGTCACTGCGAAGCACAACGTAAGCACCAGCGGCACTGCAGGAACCGGCATGGTCGACCTGGATGCCCTGCTGGCCAGCGCTCAGAAGCCGGGCTCGAGCGGCCCCAGCACGCAGGTGTTGCGGCAGCGCCTCTCGGCAAAGCCATCGCTACCGCCCGAGCCGGAGGCCCCCAGCGCGGCTCGACTCGTAGACCGCGTGAATAGAGATGAGTCACTGACTCCTGGCGTGCGCAGTCGCGTCATGCAGCTGCTACAGGCCATCGGCGACAACCCCGGCCGGTCTGCCGCTATCGGTGGCGGCGCAGCGGCGCTCGGTCTCGGCGCAGCGGCCCTTGCTCGCCGTGGGCGCGGTGGTCTGTCCCGCAACGCGAAGCTCGGCATCGGCGCTGGTGTGGCAGGCGGCGCGGGCCTCGCTGGACTGCTCGCCAGCCGCGACTAAGCGTCGCAAATCGTATGTGAGAAAGGCGCCGAAAGGCGCCTTTTTTATTTGTATTCGCTGTGCTATACTTTCTTACATATAAGCAGCTTATACATCTGAGAGAACGCATGCTGTCGCAAACGATGGAGAAAATGGCTAGACTCGTTCACGTTCGTGAACATGAGCGCCATGAGAGCGACGGCGACGTTGTGCACGTTGACGCACACGACCGCGAAATTGACGAGGCACACGTTGACGACGCTATCAACGTAGCTCCTGTTGAAGCTGTGGACGCGGTTGACATTTTGGCCGATGTCGACACGCCGCCTCCGGAAGTAACTGAGACGCGGCAGGCGCGCGATCTTGCATTGTGGGAGAAGTGGAAGAGCGGTGGACATAAGAGTGAGGACATGGAGTCGCTGCTCAAGAACTTTGAGCCGCTAATACGATTGAAGATGTCGCCATTCTTGGGCCGCGTTCGGCTCGTACCGGATTCGGTCATCGAGTCAGAGTTTAAGCTGCAGTTTGTTGAGGCTCTACGCGGATATGATCCTGAGAAGAGCAGCCTCACTACTCATATTTTTCGGTATCTGGATAAGGCTAAGCGGTACATCGCGGACAAGCAGAACGTCGGCCGTATCCCGGAGAATCGCATATACAAAATCAAGTCGTACATGAACGCCCTCAATAATCTTCGGGATAAGCTCAACGGCGAGCCAAGTATTAAGCAGTTATCGGTCGAGCTGGGCTGGCCAGAGGCCGAGGTCAAGCGCATGGCCTCCGAGAATCGGGCGGACCTATCCAGCCACGGGTTCGAGGAAGATCCGTTCAATGTTATGCCCTCGAAGAGCGAGGAAGTATTACGGCTGTTCCCGTATGAGCTTGAAGGTGAGGAGCGGGCCGTCTATGAGCATCTCACCGGATACGGGAAGCGGCATATCACGTCTACCGGCGAGATCGCCAAGGTCCTCGGCATGCCGGATTACCGCGTGTCCCGCCTCAAAGCCAACATAGAGCGCAAGCTCAGGAAGTACCTAGAATGAGCAAATCTTCTCTGTTCTGGGACGGCGTAAGTCTGCTGTCTCACATCAGCACCGGCGCGGGTCTTGGCGAGGGTCTTGTTGGTCGCGCGCGCTTGCGCGCGATAGACGCTACAGATCCAGTCATCCGCTCCTATCTAGAGAAGAACATGGGGCGCAAGCTGACGGGCGACGATGCGCAGTACGCCACAAGTTTGGCGTTCAAGACGCCGGAAGAGGCTGCGCCGGCTATAGCCTCTCTCAAGAGAAACAAACAGATCGGTTCTGCGGTTGGCGGCACGCTTGGCGCCGGCGTATTCGGCGCCCGCAAGTATGTTGCCCATCGGCAGGCACAGAATGCGAAAAGGAAGACACGCAATATGATAGCAGGAGCAACCGGTCTTGGGGTTCTAGGCGTCGGTGCTGGCGTAGCTGCCAACGAGCATCGCAAGCGCGGCAAAGACAAGCTCGCATCGATCTTCCGTTCCAACTCTGAGGCGGCCCTGGTAGGCGCTCTGAGTGGCGGGGCGTCGGACCTCACGCGGCACCTACTGTCACCTGCACCATTAACTGCTAATAGGCTCGCCTCCGTGCCAGTTACGGCGGCGGCGTCGGGTGCGGCAGCGGCGGGTGCTCGGGCCACCGTGAAGATGCACGAGGACGCGGCAAAGAGTCGGCGCAACCGCACGCTGCTAAAGGCAGCGCTCGGGGCTGGTGGTGTTGCTGCTGGCGCGTATTGGGCCAAGCGTAAGTACGACGAGCACAAGAACGAGCAGTCGTTGCAGCTGAAGACGGCTGGGTTTGGATCGATGCTCGGCCACTTCTTCGCGCCCAACATGATGCACGCCGCCGGAGCCGGCCTCATGGGTGGCGCGATTGGCGGCATTGCGAACGTAGCGCGAGAGGGTGCAAGTATTGCAAAGTCCTTCGGGCCGAAGGCGCTCGCGAACGCGACTGCTGCAGAGCAGGCGGCGCTGACTGCGCGTAAAGCGCATCTAACGCAGGCGCGGGCGAACAAAGGCAAGATATTCGAAAATCGGGACGTTGCGTCTCATTCGTACGAATTGCTCAATACGCGCAAAAACGCCCTCGCTAAACAGATGGCCGCGGACACCGGCACAGATCCAGCCTCCGTACTGAAGCGGCAGCGCGCCGAGAAGCAAATGGCTCGTTTCGATGAAACACTCGGCAAGCTCGACAAGCACCGGCACGCGACAATTCAGCCAGGTATTAACGGCCACTACATGAAGCCTATCCCGGTACCCTTTATGACAGGCAACCCTGCACGGGGCGCGGACGCAATGTCCGCCGTACGCGCAGGTAACGCCGCCAAAGCCCCGAAGGTCAAGGCACAGATGGGAGAAATAGTGTCTGCGCGCGGCGACAAGGCCATGGCGCAGCAGGCGCAGGATTTCGCGAACGCAAACGGCGGGCAGATGCCGAGTCTCATGAAAGACCCAAAGGGTTTCATGGGCATGTACGGCGGCCAGCTTGCTGGTGCGTTTGCACGTGGTGCTGCCCCCGGCGCAGCAATAGGCGCAGCTGGCAAGTACGGCCTCGACGCTATGCGCGCTCACAAGATGAGACAAGCAGTCAGGACGTGGGCTCCTCCGGTTCTGATCGGCGGCGCCGCTTACGGCCTTCTCAACCGCGACTAATATAAGCAGCTAATAATCGGAGACCACGATGCACGAGAATTTCAAGATAGAGGCAGTAGCTCAGGCGCTAGAGAAGGTCGCTGCTGACTCCGCCGCGACTAGCTATGAAAACGATCTCAGGAATCGGCAGCGCGAGGGTGTTCTTTCAGCGGGTGCGGCTAGGCAGTTCGCTGCGAACCGTGTGACCGGCGGACGACCGGCGGCCCGCTCGGAGAACAATTTCAGAGCGATGCGCACGGAGTACGGCGGCGTTACCGATGTTGACGGTCGTAATAGAATCGATGCCGTTCGCGCGGCTAGGCAGCCTGCTGCTCCGTCCGCGGTACGCGCCACGCCGCCGGTGAATCAGTCTAGCTCTCCGATGTCGACCTACATGAACCCAAATAACCGCGCGACCTTCCAGGCTCCGCCCGGGGGTGATTATCACCGTGCAATTCCATCTACAGTGAACCGCACCTTCTCCGATAACATGCGCGGAGGATTCAATTCCTCCGCGGAGCGCAACAGCACTCTCAATGCCGGTGCGCAGCATGCACAGGCTGCGCCTGCCGCCGCACCAGCTACACCGCCCGCGACTTCGCGCCCTGCTCAGAACGTAAACATGAGTCGGTCGTTCAACCCCTCGCCTGACGATCTTCGGCGGCGCGGCAATATAGATTTCGTAAACGCGAGACGAGATTACGGTGGTCTACCTGGCGCGAGTTCGACAACTCAGGCAAAGCCGTTCACCGGCCCGCAAGCTAGTGGTATGGCCAATCATCCTGTAAATCAGTGGGCGCGCGAGCAGCAGGCGAGGCAGCCTCAGCCGGCGGCGGCGCAACGCCCAGCAGTAGCAAGCCGCGCGCCAGCGCGTATGCCGTCTACGCTAAACTTCTCACAGGGCGAGATGAACCGCGCAGGGTTGGGCGCGGATCTCATGGGCCCTCGCCGTGCGGCTGCTGTAGCAACGCGAGGCCTCGGTGGTCTTCCTAGCGGGCTCCCCGCAGGCGCACAGGTATCTGCCGCACCGGCCCCAGCTCCGCAGCACGGTATGGCAGCGTCCGGCCCGCCACGTCCTGCCGCGCGTGTCCCGACTTCCCCGTCCGGCATCGCTATCGAAGATCCGTTTAGCAGTAAGCCGACGGTGGCGCAGCGGCCGGCACCCGCCCCCGCCAGCCCGCCACGGCCTGTACCGGCAGTGGCGCAGAACCCGGCCGCAAGCGGTCGCCGCGGCCGCATGCAAGAGAACCGCGAATGATAGGCGAAGTCTTCCGCGAGCATCAACGAGCATTCGAGCCGGGTGACAACCCGCTCTCGGCCATACATGCACGTTACGCAGCGGCGCTCGGAACCGGAAAGAACCCGCTCATTGCGCTGTCCGACAAATATAAGTCAGTTATGTCGCCTAGCCGTGTTCCGGCGAACATACGCGGGCCGGGCGGCAGTACTTCGGCTAGATCGCGCGGCGTCCCCAAGAACAGCGAACGATACAGCCCTTGGGAGGACGGGATGTTCTCATTCTCGCCGCTCGATGCGAAGCCGGGGCAGCACATCCAGCCGAGAGAGAACGCTAAGGGTGAGCTGAGCGCGCGAGTAATGAACAACAGCAAGAAGCCCGCAGCGGCGTCCAACAAGATACCGGAAGGCGGTTTCAAGAACGGCGCTACAAACATACCGAACGTGAGACACGTCGCGTTCGTTGATGAAGCCGCTTCGTACGCCCCAGCGTCTACGCTGCATTCCGGCCCGTCGGGCACAATCAGGATAACACCTCCGCGGTCCGCACCGGCGCCCGTGCCTAGCAGCGCGACAGTGACACCTCCAGCGGGTAGCACGATAAAGGTCACCAAGATGGCCTCGGCGCCGTGGGCGCGCGACGCAGCGCGCGCTGCTAGTGATCCTGCCCTAACAATGGACGGCGACCTAAAAGGTTACCTATCCGATTCGGCGATAGGCCGACAGGCGAGCAGGCAGCAGGCGCTCGCCCACCCGCAAGGCGCGCTAGCGAACCGGATGAACTCGATATTCGGCCAGGGTTTATCAATAGCTAATAAGTCGGCGGATAGAACGCTACAGAAGACGCAGGGCATGATAACCCCACCCGCGTCACCGGAGAGCATGGGCCTAAAGCCATTCAACTCCACGCCTACCACAGTAGCCGCCAACACCAGTGCCCTCAACGCGCACATGAATGCGAAGCGCGGCATAACGGTCAAGCCAGCGCTGTCAGCGACGGCTCCACCGAAGATAGCCCCAGGCCCGTCGCTCGACATACCGTCAATCGGTTCGACGCTCTCAGCGTTCAAGCAGCGACCGCTCCCAGTAGCTAAGCCTTCACCGGTACCGCGGGTACCCTCCGCTCCGCAGGTCTAAGCCATGGACGATAAGACACGCGCCGAACTGGACGCGCTGTCTGTTGAGGTCGACGCGATGGTGACCGAGAAGAAGCGCGCCCTGCTTGCAGAGCGCGCTTTTTTATTGGCTGCTCTTGCTGCAGCGGACCCGACGACAAGCCGCGTACGAGCTATCTTAAACGACCGGATTAGTGTAAAATTACGTCAACTATTCTGAGGTTGACGAGGTAGCCAATGCAGTTCCGTGTAGACGTCGACAACTACTTTGGGTGGGTGTCGGACGCGCCGACGCCGTCAATCGAGGACGTGACGTGCACGTTTGACGGTACGGCGTGCGAGGTTGTACAAAGCTCTGACCGGCCGGAAGTGTTCATATTCGGCCCTATCAAGAGTGCAACGCAATCCTACGATATACCGTGGGTCATCACTGTTGAGGGTGACGTCGTTGAGTTTGGGCTGGCGTCGTTCACGCCCACCATTCCACAGCAAGCGGTAGCAACTGCGTCCACGCGTATCTCCATAAGCGCCACGCCGGGCCAAGACCTGTCAGTAACACTGCTGGACAGACTTGGCGACGAGTACCTAGACGACACGGTGGAGCTTACCGAGAGTGAGACGACACCCGGCGCCTACTCTGGGTACGTAACCGCGCCTGAGCTGTCGGGGTACTACGCGGTCGTTGTATTAGCTGATGATACTCCAATCGACGTCACGTCGCTTGTGGTTGACGTTGGCGGGCACCAGTCGTGCCTGTTCGTCGCCGCTCGCATAGACGGTGGGGATAGCACGGCCATCGACGCGGCGGAAATCCTCATCTCCAGCAACGATAGCGAATGTCGACCGATCATCAAGCTAGTTACTGACGAGCTGGGTGCAGCGTCAACTTCGTTAGGGATCGGCGAGTACGTAGCCACGCTCCGCAAGTCCCCTGCTATATTTAGCCAGAACAACTTCGAGTTCTCGGTAACGAGTATAAGCAGCTTATATCGGACGGTCCACCTAACGACCAAGTGGTACTCACCGACGTTTACACCAACGACGTCCGGTAGCACTGTAGTACTAAGTGGTTACTTGCGCGGTCCCGACGGCAGGAACCTGGCTAACGAGTCTGTGCTGGCGGAACCCCTTACCAACCTATTCTCTGCCGACAGTCCGGTGGGGCACGCCAAGACAGTGGTTGTCGCTAAGACGTCGGCTACCGGGTATTTCGAGCTTCGCCTTGTTCCTGGCATCTCGGTACGCGTCGGCATCCCAGCGCTCGGCGTGACGCGCGTGATAACCGTGCCGGACGAAGATACGGAACTCCTATCCCTTCTGGCTGACGCACCAGACGCGTTTACGGTGGTGAATCTCCGTCCTGCACGAAAGGTGGCACGATGACCGACATAATCGTCACAGTGCGCTCAGCCGCGCCGCCTGCCGGCGTAGCAGTTGCAGATATCATTGTAAGGCTTTACACCGAAGAGGGGGAGTTCCTACAGGCGGATACGACGAACGACGACGGCGAAGCCTTTCTGGGTAGCCGCGAAGCGGACGTGTACGAGGTCCGTATGACACTCCCCGCTAACGGGGTGGTCGAGTCTGGAAGCGCCAGATTCACGATAGAGATAAACGGCGAATCGGACGTTCAGATATTTGACCAGCTGGTCACAGTATCGGCATTGCCAGAGCCGACGCTTTCCGGCTTCTGCAGATGCCACGGCGCGTTCTCCTACCTGGACGGACGCGCAGCACGTGATACATCGATAGTATTCAAACCCACGATAAACTCACCTAGGATCCGGCCGTCTTCCCCCGCCTCGTCAATCGGCCTGATACATGCAGAGATTCTGACTCGGACGAATAGCGCAGGCGTGGCTGACGTGTCACTACTGCGCAACACCGAGTACTTCGTCTCGCTGCCAGGAACGACCTACAATGGGTGGAACGTCATTATTCCGGATATGTCGCGGGCTGTATTGCCCGACGTAGTATTTCCGGTGCCCGCAGTGGTCGAGTACTGGCAGGACGGGGACCGAGTAGATTCACTCATTCTAAACCAGGGCACGTCAATCACCGTCGATCTGCTGACGGTGTTCCGCAGCGGACTACGGCTCGACGGGCTGCGCTCCGTCGCGCTCGCCGTGTCCGCCAGCGGGTACTGCACCTTCACGGTATCCGGCACAACATTAGTTATTTATGGGCGCTACCCGGGTACCGTAACGCTAACCGCGGAACCGCATAACTACGGTCCGGGCTACGGCTTCCCATGCTTTGGCGTCGATACACTGAACTCTATCGAGATATCAGTTGTCGACGATCCTGATATTCCGGATGTTGATCCGCCGAGCGGCGATGAGGAAAGCGAGAACCCTGAACTTATCCTAGACGGCGGGTGGGTCTGAGATGTCACCATCACCATCCCGCGGAGCTGAGATCCGCTTTCTTAGGTCGTACCGCGAAGACGTAATTGAAAAGTCGTACGTGCCCAACATGGGCGAGCCGCTGTGGATAGTAGACACGCAGCAGTTTCGTGTTGGCGACGGCGTTACAATAGGCGGCGTTCCGGCTGTCCAACGCCCGAAGTGCGAAACCTTCCGAGAGTTCAGCGAGGAGGGTGAGATAGTCACCTTCACTCTCGAAGGGCTCATCTTCCCAGAATTACTAGTAATGATTTCCAACGGCCTCGACCAAACGGAGGACGACGACTTCACTATCGACGGCACAGAGGTCACTATGACCTACCCGCTGTACGACGGTGATGTAGTAAAGATCCGATATCAGGTCGCCGAGATGATTTGAGGTTCTTCGGAAGTAACACTTGCGTTAATATATAACTGCAACCGAGGGAAGCAACATAAGCGGCTAATACCGCCGGAGGTGGCCGATGGCAACTAAGATAAGAGCAAGTACACAGCTGATAGCAGACAGCGCGACGTTCGTCGCCTTGGCCTGCTCCGGCACCGCGTCGTCCGCTAACGACGTCGTCAACCTCGCTACACTGGAGCAGAAGGTCATTCAGGGCCGCACGTGGCGCGAGGCGCTACTGCACGCTGACCAGCTACTCGACGGCGCAAGCGGTGGTATCAAGTCTGCGCAGGCGGTGTGGTCTACCGGCAACGTCTCCAACAACCAGACGATAGTGCTGAAGAACGGCACTGTAACGGAGACGTACACCGGCAAGGACGCGCCCGCAGGTGGCAACGACTTCCAGATCGGCGCTGATGGCCCTGCTTCGCTGGCAGCGTTCCTGGCCAAAGTAAACGCCAATTCCGACGGGACTGACGGCTGGTCTGCCGTAGAGGCGACCGACCTGTCGTCGTTCGGTAACGGGACGTACCACGTAATCCTCATATGTAACAACATAACGGATACTACGAGCCGGGTATACGGGTCGGCCAGCTCACTGCGCGTCGCGCCCTTCACAGCGACGACGTATGACTACCAGCTGCCCGCGGGCCTCACGAACATCCCGAGTTCCGATCCGGCCACGCGCAACTTCGGCTTTAGCCGTATCCAGTCTGATCTGAAGTCTGGTGAGACCCACAAGATCCTCGACGGCGTCGACGTCGACTACGCATGGGACGCGGACTCGAACGCCTGGACCGTGAGCGGCCTCAGCGTCGCGGCTGGCAACGGTATCGCGGTATCCGGTGTCACGATCTCGGCGAAGCGCGATGTGACCGGCTCGGCCAACGTCGCAACGGCCATTTCGGTCGGCGCCGACGGCATCGGTGTCCGCGTTGATGACGCGACAATCAGCTACGACGCCGGTACTGGCCGTCTCGAGGTCAAAGCTGGCGGCATCGGCAACACGCATCTCGGCGCTGACTGCGTCGATGGTGACAACATCGCGGATGACTCCATCGGCGCAGAGCACATCATCGACGGCTCCGTGGGCGAGGCCGCTCTAGGTGCGGCGGCAGTGTCGGCCAGCAAGCTGCACTTCTTCCGTGACTTCGCAGTCGGCGACGGTGTCGAGACCGCGTTCACGCTCTCGAACACTCCGTCCGACGGCGCGCTGCTGCTGGTGTTCAACGGCGGTATCATCCAGCGCGGCGGCGGTGTCGACTACACCCTGGCTACCGATACGGTCACGTTCGCCACCGCCCCGGGCGATGACGACGAGCTGCAGTTTTTCTGCGTAGCGATCTAACGTAACACGGGCAGTATAAGCTGCTTATAAAGAAGCCTGCTCGGTTTTGCCGTGGCAGGCTTTTTTATTTTGTGGTATCGTGTGTTCACCAAAACGGGAGACGGTATGAACATACGAGGCTGGCTTAGTAAGGTATTTCGCAAGGTGCCGCCACCAACTCCACCGCGCCCGCCTGCTCCTCCGCGGCAGATCGTGGTCGAGCCTGCGCAGCTAGCTGGTGCGTACGCAGTGCTGGACAACGCACAGGCTGCCGCCACAGAGCTTTCAAGTCTGCTACTACAGCACGAACTCAAGAAGGCTAAGCTGCTGCGCACAATTATGGATGCTGACCGACTCTTCGACGAAGAGATCGAGAAGCTGCGTGCGACTGTCGCGTTACCTCCGGACGTAGATTACACGCTTAATCTGCCGGATAAGCGCGACGGTAAGGCGTTATTCGTTAGGGAGCCCGCTAAGAAATGAGCGACTGGCTGGCCGCGGATTCGGAGACGCTGGATGAGCATATCCCACCAGCGGTGCGGCTTTGGGCCGCAGTGCTGCGGCGAGCCGTCGTTGAGTACATTCTGTATAAAGACGCGGACGAAGTTCGGTATAGGCGTATAGGTGAGAATGCTCGCGCGTGGCTGTACGACACGTATAGCACCGACTTCAACTCCGTGTCGAGTGTGTGCCTGTATGTAGGCATAACCGTCGGGTCGCTGCACTGCAAGTTAGCGAACATAGACACCGAGACAGTTCGACGCTTTCGTGGAATGGGCCTAGCATGACAATAAACAGCGTGAGCATCCCGTCTGTACTTGAGCGACCAGTGGTGGGCACTGAGCTTGAGTTGCTTCTTTACTTTAGGCGGGCTATTGCTATTCCGCTAGCCGCGGATATAGATATGCTCGGAGACTGTATAGTTAGTGCGGCCACTCTGGCTGTGCGGGCTATCGACGAGATTCTAGCGATAGCGGCAGAACTACCTAGCTCATCGCACGGCGGGCTGCCTTCGCTTGACTATGACACGCTCCTAACCGCGTCCCGGCTCGCTGCGGCCGGCAAGCTAGCCGAGGCGTACGACAGTCTCGGGTCCGTGAAGCCGGCACCGAAGGATACTGCGGAGTTGCTTGCGAGACTTGCCGTTCTCTACACCAGCACTACGTTATTAGCTGCTAATATCAGCACAGCGTTTGCCGGTGTCGATAGGCTCCTAGCAAACGCCCGCATCCCTGAATTATTCGCACAGGGTGCGGCGACTTCTTTGGATGATCTGTGGCGCTCCGACGGATATTACGCAAACGACATACGCCACGAAGTCCTCGGAGCAAGTACTGCCCACGAGATCTTCTCTATTCTGCCGTCCGCCACTCGGTACAGAAAGTCGGATAGCGTCGCAGTAACAGGTACTCCCGCTGTCGCCAACGCGTCGCTTCGGTTCCTACCGGCGCTACTAACGTCCAGCTCCTCTATCGTGGTTAACGGTGAAACGGTGGCAATACCGGCCAGCAGCCGCGCTTACGTAGAATTCGATGCAAGTGTTTTAAAGTGTACGACAGACCGCGTTTTCTATGGCGTGTACCCGGACTTACCACAGTTACGAGACAATGCCTCTGTTAGCATGCACATTTACCGGGCCGACGGAACCGAAGTAACGGGTGGTTCTCCGGCCGCCGCCGGTGACGTGCTATATATCAGCTACACGTATTCGTTGTTAACTAACGGAACACGTACGCTGTCTGTCACGTTTGATAACGAGACGACCACTTATGATATGAGCGGTACAGTGGTTTCACCGTTGACATTGGCAGATCCAGCAACGCTGTGCGCTGCTCTAGTAACCGCAGGAGCTGGTGCCACGCTGAATGGGTCCGTTATCCGCGTGACCGCTCCAACTGGCGTATACAGTGCGACAATTCCTACAACTACAGCCGTGCGCCTTCTGCCGGGCTCTTTTGACGCCACCTGGTCAGCGGCGCCGGTATCGGTCAACGACGTGTTAGGCGCCACATTAGCACCGTTAACGACAGCCTTAGCAGGTAAGATCCGATACGAAGACTTGGATCTTCCCGAGATATTAGCTGCTTATACAGCCGCAACCATTCCGACCACAGTCACGGCCTCGCTGGAAGACACGACGCGTGTTACGCTCGACAGCCTCGCCGCGCAGGTCGGCGATACGCTGGAATTTCCACGTGGCGGGAAGCTGTTTACGTTCAGGGTCGAGCAGGTAGACGGTTACGAAGTCGAGCTAGACTCCGACGTTATTATGGGCACAGATTCTGAATTTAGCGTGGCTGGGACGCTGCGCCGCTCTTATCTGGTGGCTGAAGACGCCGGCAGCATCACCGTCACCGGGCACGTCGCCACCAGCGCCACGGCCGCGGCCGCGGTAGTTCAGATCGACCCGCGTAATCTTCAGGTAGTTCGCACCGGCGACCGGCTGCTTTCTTCTGGCGAGATTGCGAGTGTTACTGGCGTGCACCCTGTGCTTACGCTGGACTCGGCCGACTTCACAGCAGAGGCGGCCTCGCTGGAATCTGGTTTTCTTCGCGCTATAGGTAGAAGCGCACTCCTAACGACGTTCGCCAGTGCGCACTCACAGACGGAACTCCCTGGGCTCATAAAAGCAGCCGCAGCGCTAGCGCAGAAGTCAACGGCTGCCGCGCTCTTTAATCAGTATATAGTCGATCTTGGGCCACTCCGCGACGAGTTAGTACGAATTACGCAGCTCGGAACAAAAACGAGACTTTTCAAGCTTGTCCAGGCTTGTGAGGAAGCTCGCCTTCCCGTGATTGCACGTTATCTGAAAACAGCCAACTTTATTAAACTTGCGGATCTGCAACTCGCAGACCTGGGACAGTCAACTTCTATTTAAGGCCCGTGCGGCGTATAATAGCTGCATGAAGACTTCAAAAGAAATTGCGGACAGCATTGCTGCCGTATCCGCGGCCATTCAGGATCTACGCGCTGTGTCCGTCCTGGACTACTTTATTAACACGACGTTGCACGACTCCATATCTGATCGACTAGCTGAGATCGGTGACGAAGCCTCCTTCGAGGCGCGCGACGACACCGCTCTCGGTAGATTGGGTAGCCTCCAAACCCGCTTCAAAGCCGCTGTAGCGCGGGCGAAGGACAGCTGATGGATCTCAAGACCGTTCACGTGAAGAATGTGGTCCCGGTGTCGAAGTACGAGTTCGTTACTTCGTTGCACGTAAAAGACGTGCGCTCACCGCTGCTCATATCGTCCATTACTGTTGACGGACAGTCAGCCGCCTTCATACGCTTCCCTGCAGCTGTGGCGGTGCTTCTGAGCGGGCACCGCGCCATGCCAGCGTCCTGTGAGATCCTTATCACGTGGACTGACGGCAGCTACGAGCGCGTATCCGTATTAGCAGCTAATAATGCCTCTGCAGCAAGAGTAACACAGCTTCACAGTACGATGTTGATGAGCGGTGTCGGCTTCTCAAGCGCGGACGAGGTCTGGATAAACGGGAAGCCGCGCGCGTTTGCACGCGTATCCCACGACCTTCTGATGGCGACATTCCCAGAATCGGATGCAACCATAGACTCGATTGAAGTTGTCGTGCCCGATGAACGCTTTCAGCAACGTGCCGTGTTCCGATATTCAGTAGCAGGGCTCCGGACCGTCTCCGGCCCGTTCAAGGTCGCCCAAAACCTAATAGTGTCGCTGCTGGGTTCACAGGGCTCGGACATCTTCGACCCTCCCGGTGCGCTTGGTGATTTGAACAAATGGCCGGGAGCGAATGCACCGTCGGGAAATCAGCCGGTTATATACACACGTATAATCCTGGCGGTGCAGAAGGTAGCCGCGTACATTCAGGCTTCGCAAGCGCTCTCCACGCTACCCTCGTCGGAACGTTTGGCGTCTGTGAGCATTGTTGGTATCGACACGTCACCGAACGATCCAACGAAGGTAAGCCTTCTCTTTAAGGTTGCCACGCTCGACGGGCAGGTAGCTCAGTTCAACACTTTGATCGCGGCTGCGAAGCAGGCCGCTACAACAGGGAAGCTCTGATGAAGCGTGAAGAAGCCATTGCGTTCGTGTCCGCCATAGTCTCTGGTTTTGATCCAACCATAGACGTGTCCGCCGGATCGCCGGCGTACACCAACGTTGTCACACCGATTGCGGAAAAGTTCACGTCTTCATTTTTGGATAGGGACGTTGAGGCTTTCCTCATTGCCACATTCCGCGACAACTTCCCAGACATCGACATAACCAGCCAGGGTTCCGGTGCGCGCGATCTTTTTATAAAGCCGTTGATTCTCCTGCTGGAGACGGTGAAGGCAGAAGCAACAGCTGTGCGTAGCCAGCAGTCTTTCGTCGACGAGAACACGCTGTCCTTGACCGAAGCACGCGCTCTCGCCGCAAATCTTGCCGTGAACTCCGTGCAGGGTGACTACGCATACGGGCAGGTGCAGGTTTATTATACAGCTGCACGAGCGGTGTCTACAGACCCGTCTATCGTGTTCACGGCCAAGGATGGGACAACGCTAGTCCCGACCGCCGTGGTCACATATACGCAATCAGATTTTGCGCGGTCTGGCCAGCTTTACTACATCTCGATACCTGTGCGCACCGTCACGCAGGCCCCCGCGTCAATTCCGCGTGGCTCTGTCACACAAGTAACCGGCCTTACCGGCTACGTGCGTATCACCAACAATGCGGCCATTGGCGGCGGGACCGTCGGCGATACCGTGTCGTCGCTGCGAGACAGAGCGCTGCGCTCGCTCAGTGAGCGGAGCCTGAACACGCAGCGTGGCATCGAGACAGCGATATTCGAGCAGTTCACCGGTATCATATCGGTGCGCGTTGTCGGGTTTGGTGACCCGGAGATGAAGCGGGATATATTAGCTATTAATAGCGGCGACTCTGCTACAGAGGTACCCGGCGAAGTCACCGTGCTGGCGTCGGAATGGCACACGCTTCCGCTCACAGATGAGTCGTTCAGTGGCGACAACGTGCTCCCGTTCACGAACAAGTTACGGGTAGTCGCTCCGTCCGCCACCGATAAGGCGCTAATACAATCTGCCGGTTTTCTTCGCGTTGTAGCACCCAACTCCCTCGGATTTCGCGGTGTTCTTGCTCGGCATCGTAAGATAGCCGAGGTAATCGAGGACGGCACAGATTTGATCGTAAAGGTCGCTGACTTCGAGGTCTATCCTGAGATAGACACAGCCGCGGACGAGGTCGTGTCGTCCGCGAATCTTCTGCACTCAACCGCTAAGCGTTCGGCGTACAACACATACGCCGCTTTCGGCGAGCTGCACACTCTTACACGGACGGTGTCCGATGTTGTTAAAATAGTAGGCGCCCCGCTACCGATTGCGGACTGGCTGGATACCAGCGCAATTGAGGGAGCCCCAACAGCGGCCATCCCTGGTCGTGATTTTATTATCGTTGCGTCGCAGGATACGACGGAGTTGTTTGAAGCCTTCAGCCTTCCTACGAAGGTCATGACATACCCTGTAACCGGGATGGTCAAGGGTCGCCGCGCGAGGGTTGGTCGCATCGATTCCTTCCTGCCGATGGCTGAACGCACTGGCAAGTTGACCGACGCAGTGACTCCGGACAACGCTACCATTAACGCGTCGCTTCAAGTCCTGGCGTACGGTGCGCCTAACTATGGGGAGGACTTAACGTACGACGGGGTGACGGTAGCGGCATATGCGCAGCACGCGGGTGTGTCTGTTGAGTTCTACCTGGACGGTCCATCGTCTGCATACCGTGCTACGGTTACGAGACACCCGAGTCTGCCGTCTTGGGAGTCAATCGGCGTGTATAGTGGTGACTTCATAAGCTTGGCTATCTTCTCGGATGCTGGTGATCCGGTATTCGACGGCGCCGTAACCAACGTTGACGCTCACATCGCGTGGACAGGTACCGGTCGTATACAGACATTAACAACTAATGAAGCGATACTCGTCGGCATCACCATGGACCTGGACACGGATGCTTACGCAGACGAGACGCTGGCTGGCTTCGATAAGGGGGATCTAGCCTTTCCCTCCGGATCGCCGTACCGCTGCGCGTGGACAGCTTTTCGAGGCAGCGAGCGCGTGTCTTCCGGCGATAACTATCGCGTCCAGTTCTACGACCAGACATTACCGCAGGCCGCGCACTTCATGGGCTCGCCCTACTTGCGCGGGCAGGCTTACACGAAGCAAAACGGGTTCAGCAAAATTTCCGGGTTGTCCTCCAGCGCTTCGCTCGGTAGCTCGTCTTGGAACCCCGATTTGGCAACTGCGCCTACGCTGACGCGACAGAACAAATCTGTCTGGATTCGGCTTGGCGAGAACTTCTTCGACGTCGCTGCGCGAATGCGTGATGAGCTGATGTCCGCAGAGCTTGTGCTGCAGCGGACGGCGGCCGAGGGTCCTGCCGCGGGATTCGCCGCAGGCGCAGTGGAGACAGCCGCACGGTGGGCGCGTCTTGACCGGTACTCTGGCGCGCTAAGTGCGATTGACGTCGATGGAGACTTGAGCGATGAGAATGTCCTAGTCACACGGACAGTACTTCCATATAGCGACGGCGCCGCGCTGCTCAGCTTCGACAACGAGGATCTGGGTTCAGGTGGAGTCGCGGTCAGCACGTCGCTACTGCCGTACAACCCGAAAGGCCACACAGGATACCTGCTGCCATACCCAGCCGGCCCTGGATTTCCGGCGTACTGGAGCGGCCGCGGAGAAACAAGTCAGACAGAGAGTCAGATTGACACCGCCCTTGGCGAGGTTCACCCTGTTCTGCTGTTCATGGACACACGAGCTGCGGACGAGCGGACCGTAACGCACTCCGTCGGCGACGTTCTGCCGACCGATCCTGTCACCGGCCCTGGCGTGCTATTCGAGGGCAGTGATATTCATGTGGGCGGCATGACCGACGTCTACGTTGCCGGACAGCTGCAGCAGACGAGCGCGGTTAACGTCAAGGTATACCCACAGCGCACGGATATCTTACACACGAGTTACGATGGCGTCTTTTCATCCACCACCCCCTCCATTGTCGTGAGCCAGACAGCCCAGGCATTTTTCGAGACGGTCGTTGACTCCGTCGACACACCGGAAACACTTGCTGGGTATGTACTACTCCTGCGCAATGTGGAGCTATATCCCGATGTGTCGCCGATATCGGTCCCGGTCAGCCACGTATCCGCCGACGGCATACACACGGCTACGCCGTTCACCGGACTGCCAGAGTCACTGACCGGTGTCATTTTTGATGTTGTTCGTGCGTGCACCGCATCACTAACAGACGCGGTAGAGGTTATCCATACAGGCACCAACGCCGCTGTTGTCGCCGGCCAGCTCCAGGTATCCATCCCGGCAGCTTTCATATCACATATAGATGAGACAACGACTGCGCTTTCGCTGGAGATATTAAAACCCGGTGGCACACGCGACGCCTCTGTGGCGCGAATAACCGGGCGGACAATAGCCATCTATACAGCGTTTGATTTCACGGGGTCTTACGACTACCGTGTAGTTCGTCGGCTGCCAGCCTTTGTGCGTACGCCGGTTGGTGTAGTGACCGCGATAACGCAGTCGTCTGCGGACGGGGCTGGTGAGAGTGTTCCGTACGGCCACCCGCTAGGCGGCGTGATAGCCGGAGCCTCCGCTGTAAGCGATGAAGTAATAAACGCAACGTCCCTCGGTGATGCTGCGCTATCGGCTAACAGCGCGAGCGGGTTCCTCCAGATCTCCGTGTCCGGGGTGGACTGGTCTGGGCTGGGTGTCTTGCTTCGTGACGTGGTCGTATTTGCTGATCTGGAAGACCCGTCTCAAGAGTTTTTCGTAACCGAGATAGACGGCGACACATTAGTGCTCGACCGCGCTCTAGAGGTAATGCAGGATATAAGCAGCTTATATTACGTCGCGCACCCCGCTGTCGCGACGATCAGCGTTAAATTCAAGGATAGAACGCGTTTCGTAGTCGATGCGGATAGCGTGATAACGACCGACGACGGCAGCGCCTCGTTCCGTGTATCATTTGCGGCTGAATCCGAGTTCGTGAAGCCGCGGGCAGCCAATATGAACGCGCTCGTGGTGGCAGACGGGGGTGTGGGCAAGCTGCAGGTTGATCTAACCGATTGCAACATACTGCTAGCCGGTGCGCGCGCAGGCGACTTTGTGCGTGTTGAAACTACGAGCCTTGTGTCCACACTAGCGCTTACGGACGATACTACCTTTGATATAAATAATCGGGCGATGCACCTTCTCATAGACGGCGTCAAGCGCGCAGTAGTCTTCAGCGGCGTCTCAGCTCTTACAACTGAAAAGCTAGTAGCAACGATCAATAGGCAGCTTTCGCCGTACGCCCGTATCTTCGTGAATGCTGACGATTACCTTGAGCTGTGGTCCCCGCATGCCATCACACTACTCGACACGGGCTCCGCAGGAATTCTGGCGGCGCTAGGGTTTGACCTGGCTAACAAGTCTAACTTCACGCCAGAGGATGCGTTAACGGAATATCGGATAGAAGAGCTGGCATACGGGGACACGAACACTGAGGTATTGCTCACCCTGGCTCGGCTGGTCAGCGGTTCGTGGGTGACCGCTACGTCACTTGCGGATCTCGACGGGCGCTCGGTGTCCGCGCGGTTCGTCCGCAAAGGAGAGCAGACGATCTACCCGGCTGACATGGCCCTGGGTATAAGCGGCTTATACACAGCGACTCTGTATGTGTCCAGCCGACGCCGTGTTACGGCTACAGATCTGGTCGGCAAGGCGGTGACCTTTTCGGGCTACTCCTGCGACGGATATCGACTGTCGCCTGAGAAGGAAACGCTGTCAGGGTCGGTTTACGAAAATCTGCTGCTGACGCTGAGCCCAACGGTGCCAGCGGCGGGATCTACCGACGGGACTACCGTTAATACGCTGCACGGTACGGGGATTGATGTAGATTACTTACGTAGTGCGACTGTTCAGGATGTGCAGACGTACCTCACATTGCCGGCGACGCGAGTCGTGTGCAACAATCCGCTTGCTCGCTGCTTCGCGTATGCATACTTTGTCTGCGAGCTACAGACTACCGCCATCTCGGACGAAGCTCTCGCAACAACCGTAAATACGTACATAGCATCCCGGTACCCCGCGAAACCGATATCAGTGTACGAGCTTACGCGGTTACTAGACAAACATAGTGCTGGTTCCGCGAAGACGCCCATCACAATCGGTGCGCTCATACTCGGCCAAGATCGCCAGTACCGGTTGGTAGAGACAACCTCAGAACTGTACTTCGGTAATACAACGCACTTCCTTCCATCCACTGCGTACGTTGCGCAGAAGTTGAGATAAAGAATGACGCTGCCCGCCTCTGACCTATTCGATGTTGCCGACTGGAACCCTCGCGCACGCGTAGCCCAGGATGGATCAGCCAGCATTACGGATACAGGCGTCGGCCTGTTGCCGAATGTGGATAAGCGTGGCAGTGTGGACGTGATGTCCGGTAATTTCGCGGTCGGCGCCGCCGCGTCGACAATAACCGCTGTTTCATCCGCGAAGATTCGCGGAGTGACCGTGGGCGAGGTTCTTACAGTCGAGATCAGTCTGCGGTTCGCTAGCTCGGGTGCCGACAGACTTATCCCAACAGCGAACCCATCCGACGCCTTCTTCAGACTTCGGCTCGCACCGGCTGCATACCCGGAGTTACTGATATACTTCACCGACTCCGGTGTATTCGTAGCGGGACACGGCAACAGTGGGAAAACTCTTATCACCGGTTCTGCCGCATATGCGGCGGACGACTGCGTGCTACGACTGGTGGTAGATCAGGCGACGAGAACTGTATCACTGTATGCCGGGGAGCCCGATGCATATAAGCCCGGTAATGGTCCCTGGTATAATTACCCGAACATAACAAAACTCGGTACTGTTCGCATCCCCGCTGTCTGGGCCCTCGCGGATGACGAGGGCATTTTTATAGAGGCCGCCGGCAGCGTGCAGGATGTCCTTGCGCTTATAACGAGCCTACGTGTCGCCTCCACTAAGGTACTGGTGACCGCAAAGCCAGTTGCTGAGATTACAGCTAAAGAGGTATGCGTAGCTGGCTCTATCCTGTCTCTATACAGTAGCGCCCCTGAGTCACAGGAACTGGAGCACGTCTGGGACATTGAGAAGAAACCAGACGGCGCGAACCCGCTGCTAACCGGTCGCGCTTACGCCGGTTTTGTGCTCGACTCCGCGTCCGGCGGTGTGCGAATACGCGCAGTAGAGGCAACGTCCGCGCTGAATGGGTGGCGCGTGATCGCGCAGCGTGGCCGTGCGAACGCCGAGCTTTCACTAGCGGTGAACACCGTCCAGAAGCGTTTAACAATCAAATACGCCGTCGATAGTGCTGGCGATATCACGACCACGCCAAAGTTATTAGGCTACGCCTTCGGCGATCCGGCCAACGCCGCCTACGTCCAGGGCATTGCTGACCTCTTCACTGTAGAAATATTAGCTACTAATATTGACGAACCCCTGAGCGTTGGCAACGGACTGCTCACCGGCGGTGCCGGCTCATCCGCAAAGAATACAAGTGCCTTGCTGGATAAGCCAGGCGTATACGTACTATCGTTACGGACCGTGCAGAACGGCGTCTGGAGCGACCCAGCGCTGCACACAGTATTTGTGCAGCTGTCGGATCAGCTTATAGGCGGCGTGCCAGACTCTTCGTTATTCCTGACGTATATAAACGACTTCTGGAAGACGGTAGACGACCTGGGTCAGGTCCAGGCCGTTTGGACTGCCGCTACAAGACTGTTCGGCGCCGCGGTGTCGGAGCTGTGGCAGCAGGATATGGCTAAGTCGCTGCCGGAGATGCCAGAGCGCTTTAGCAGAAAGTGGCTAACGTTTCATAACGAGGAGACGGTTGGTGTACAGCTCACGTTTGTTGACACGCACGAGGTCATAGTTACGGCTCCTGCCGCGGCTGTCGGCTTTCGTGACTCTAGACTTCTGGATGTACCCGACAACAACTTCGCCGATGACGACGTTGTTCTTCTCTGCTCAACCGCGGGAGTTCCGGTAATCCGCGTCGTTAGGCGATTAGACACCGACCTGCTCGGGTTGTCGGAGGGCGGAGCGCCAGTCGTACGTGCGTACGGTGATTTCAACGTGCAGTACGTCTCAGACACGGAACTCTTTGTACCGGCCGAGATCGATGTTGCCGTGCCCGGAGACCTGTACGTCGAGCTGCGAAACACGGAGACAGCGGTTGTTTTGCCGGTGGCCGGGTACGACGCGACTTCGCGCATACTGACGCTAACCAGCACTGGTATAGCGCCGCGAGCCGACGGCTACCTGACGATGACATTGCTCGCTCACGCCGGCCGTGTTCGTGTTCTTCGCTGCCCATATTTTGCAAGCGACGCCACCGCCAGTGTTGGCGACATCGCGATAATAAGAGTCGACGACATCGTAAACGGTATAGACGTCGAGTGCGCTGCGACAGTATTAGCTGCTAATGATGGTCGTCTGATTGTTGATCTGCAGGAGCTACAGCGCGCGTACTCAGCCGCCGCTTCTGTGGCAGGCGAGAGTATCAGCCTGGATCTAGCAGTCGCGAGTGTCAGCTTGCTGGCCGTGCGCTCCGCAACGACCCTCGGATATTCCGCCGAGCTTGTGAGCGTTCCGTACCTAGGAACAGCCGTTAAACACGACGTGCTCATAGAGAACTCGGATTATGTAGTTAGCGCAGGCGCAATAGTTGCCAACGATTCGACAGCAGGCGTCTTCAGTGCCTCTGGCGGGGTTCTTACGCCTGTGGCGTCGCGCTTAACGGCGGTCGGTGATTTGTTTGCGGATGTTCTGATAACGACTGGCCTACACCCCGGCCTGTATGTCGGAGAACGGCAACGCGACGGCGCTATACGCATCAACGGTTACCGCGATGGCGGCTACGTGTATGGCCGTGTTCCTCGGTTTACAGCCGCGCGCCTACCCGCGGCTGAGTACGTAGCCGAGATATGCTATTACTCAAACGACGAGTCTTTGTGGCGTAACTTCGGCGTGTTGGTGGGGCATAGTCGCGACCAGCACGCAGATTTGGGGCTCACGTCTCCGTACAGCGGCGTTGTGCGCGGGATGTGGTCCGCTTTTATGCACGGGCCGAATCTAGAGTCGCTTCGCACAGCCGCGCAGATAATCGTGGGCTTGCCATATACGACGCGCGCCGGCCACATCATAGAGATAACCGAGTCAGATGACCCGGCACAGGATGGATACATCCTATTGCTTGTAGGCCAGGAGTTGCTGACCTTCCGCCTTCCGTTTGGGATGTCTCTAGCGCGGAACCCCAACACCGGGCGCGTGATAAGGGCTAGTGACCCAGCTGGTGACAAGACCGACGTCTGGTACGACTCAGAGGTGCCGGCCTTCTTCTCCTTTGTAGACGTAATCTCTGTAGCCGACACGCTGACTAACGCCGATGTCGTCGAGCACGCTTTCTCGGCCCTAGACGTTCTCCGCAGCCGGCATACGTTCATTGTGCGCGTTCCACTGAATACTGTAGCACTCGGTGATATAGTAGTCTTGCTGCGTTCTTTTTTGCGAGAAGCCAAGCCGGCCTACACCAACTTTATCGTGCTCGGCGTGCTCGGCGCGTCTGATAGCGTCACTATCTCGGATAGTACAACGCGGACTGTGACCGTGTTCAAGAAGGACACGATGTACTATCCAGCGTTTCGTGGCCCCGCAGAGCTGGACGATGAAGAACGGGCGCTAGTCGTAACCGCCGACGAAGCCGCGTACCCGCTTCTCTCAACCGTCGAGCGCCATCCAGCGGACTCGTGGACGGCAGCGGATGCAGTAAACCGATACGATGCTGGTTATGCTACCGGTATGCTCAATAACTACGCGGGCGACGGCTCGTGGAATGCGCTGCACACCGAGGTCGATCCGCCCAACCGTATCGTGTCCGAGATCGATGTACCGGCGAGTAGGATGTGGGTGCCAGTTCTGCTGGACACCGAAGCTCCAGACCTACAAATAGGTGAGTTTGTAACGGTCAGCTCGCATCCGGACTCCCGTTTGAACCTGAGCCGACCCTACGTTGAACACATAGGATGCGGCGAGCACCCCAAGATCCCGTTCGGCGTTCGTTCGCCGCAGAAGCAACATTCACTTACATACGTGCTGCTGGCCTTCGATGCGGCCGACCCGGAAACTGGTCGCTGTGACGGTAATGAAGGCCGGTTGACCGCGCTAGCAGATCTCGACGACGCTGTAGTTCTGGAGGGTGCCACCAGCGGCGCACAGGCGTTCGTTACGCTCGCTCCGTCAATGGTCGACAACCCAGAATACTTTTTATTGGAGCACGTTCTGCACTTCGACGTAGCTACTGACATGTGCCCACGCGATACCGTGCGGGTAGTATTAACTACTTATATACCGCTCGCCGGTGTAACGTACGAAGACCTTCGTGCCGTCGGCTCCTTTTTTGACGACGCCGAGGCAGCCCAGGTCCTGCGGCTCACTACCCCGTACGAGGTAGATACAGAGGCAGGCAACTACCCCGCTCCGTACCGTGCCCTGATGACCCGGTTCGCCGACAAGGCTGACGATGACTTCGTTGTTTTCGATTTTGCTAACGCGGAGGGCGAGCTTCCATTTGGCGAGTACGAGTCGGCCTCTGACCAGACGGCACTCGCAAATATCCATGTCGGGTATAGCCGCTCGTCCAGGGTCTTGCGGAGCCCGCCACACGGGTTCACTGGTAGCTCGATATTGACTCCAGCCGTGCTGACTGTAGAGTTTGACGGTGTTACTGTGCGACTAGATGGGGCCGGATTCTTGGACGCCGATCCGTCGGCCCCTGTCGGACCACCATCGCAGACCGAGTACGCTGGCGAGGTCGGCATGACGTGGGTGTATTTCGAGCACGGGTCGGCAAGCTACGCTGCAGATCAGGTTGTCTTCGAGATCGGAACCGCGTCCGGTCGCACCGTGCACGGACATGACGGCGCCGACTTCTCTAGCACAGGCAACATATTAGTGGCTTATATACCGGCTGGTATACCTGCCGACGTGTACAATATACGCGTTTCCAATATTCGACCATACAATGATGGCGTTGCGCGCACTGCGGTAACTTCATACGTGATGGAGTCGGCGCTCGACCTGACCGCATTCGTCAACCCCTTCGTGAACGACGACGGCGCCGGCCTGTCGACAGCGGGCTTCGCCATAGCGGGAGGTTGATCTTCAACTTCGGAGCACCTTCTGTTATACTGGTGACGTAATAAGGAGACATACCACATGAGTGAATTCGGCGAGTTCGGGAATCTCCCGACGGCACCAGACCCAGCGTTCTCCCCATCCTTCTCCGCGCCTGCGCAGCAGGCCGCGCCACGTCGCTCAATAGACTGGGCCAAGCTACTACCGGCTCTCGGCCTTGTAGCCGGCGCGCTGCACGGTCACCGAGCCCGTAAGAAGCTGATGGACCTGACCGGCGAGCACGTATCACGTAGACGTATACTCGATGAGTCGTTGTATGGTGCAACGCTCGGATGGGTACCACAGGTTCTGAAGGATGCGAAAGACAGCATGATCGGTCAAGACAAAACAGCGGGCGTGGGGTTGGGCGCGGGCATCGGTAACATGCTTCTCGGCCCGCTTGGCGCTGGTGTCGGCGCCGCCATGGAGAAAGACCCGGACCGTAAGTACATGGGCAGCCCCGCTCTACGCGCTGCCGGTGGTTCGTCTCTTGGTATGGCGCTCGGCCTTGGTCTCGGCGTTGGGCTCGTGGCCGCGCGCAAAAAGCCGTTCCAGAGTTTTCGCGATGCCCTTACGCCGAGTGATGCACTAACTACCGCGTTGCTGACCGCGGGTGGCAGCACCGCTGGTGCGGTCCTTGGCGCAAAGTCAGTCAATAGCAAACCGTACTCGACGGAGGTCCGTAAGACGGCCGGTGTCGGCACCGGCGCCGTTCTAGGCAATCTAGGCTTCGGTCCTCTCGGCGCTGGCCTCGGCGCAGAGATATCCAAGGACGACCGGTATCGCTACCACGGCAGCCCAGGCGTTCGCGCAGCGGTAGGCTCGGTAGGTGGTGGCCTTGGCGGTCTCGGCGTTGGTGTGTTGCTAGGTGCTGCGCTTGCGAACCGGCACCGCGGCGACGTGCTCCACCCGACGACCGGCGTGCTGGCCGCTCTGCTAGCAGGTGGTGGCAGCACCTACGGTGCCTATGCCGGCGCGAAGACCGTTGACCGCACGCATCGCGATCTCATGCCGAAGCACGCCGCATTTCGTCCGTTCGCTTCCAAGAAGAGCGTCGGCGGCGCGGCTTTGCGCGGTGCAGGCGTCGGGGCGGCAGTAGGCGGCGCAGTGGGTGCTGCCCCGGGCGCGGCACTGATGGCCAGTCAGCGGAATGACCTCGGCAGAGCGCTCGGGGCGATTTTTGCAACTGCTGGCGGCATCGGCGGTGCTGCCGCTGGCGCACCAACCGGCGCCGTAGCCAACGCTGCACGCGCAGTCGCGCACAATGCCAGGGTCGACCGTGATCGTGCCACTGCGGGCAAGGGCCTTCTACTCGCCAGCGGTGCGGTCGCCCTTGGCGCGGGTGGGGCGAGATTAGCTACTAATAAAGAGAAGAAGGCTGACGCCTCGGCGCTTCGTGTGGCGCTCGGCGCCGCCGCAGGCTCTGCTCTTGGACACGGTATAAAGTTACCAGCAATGAACGAACTTGTCCGTGCGGGCGATCCAGGGGGTGCACTAGCCATGGGTCTATTTCCTCTCGGCACGATTCTGTCTGGTAGTGGGGCACGTACACAGGGCGGCGGTAAGTCTGCGCGCACGTTGGCCATGCTTGGTCACCTCTCCGGAGACCTCGTACAGCACGTAGGACACCTGGGCGGCGCACATCCAGCCGCCATTATGCCGCTTCCGGCACTTGGCGCCGCTCTCGGTGCTGGTATAGGTCGTTCCAGAGAGCTGGCCGCCCAGAAGGCCAAACGCAATTTGATGCTTGGCGCAGGTGCTACTGGGCTTGCCGGCGCCACGGGCATCGGTCTTGCACTAGCAAACCGAAAGAAGGACGGCAAGTAATGGCGGGGCTGAGCCTAGCGGTCGGCGAGAACGACCCAACACCGACGAAGCTACTTCAGCAGGACGCAGGCCAGCCCGTCTTCGTGTCTCTAACGACAGGCGAGTGGTCGAACTACTCAATAACCGCACCTACCGACGGTTGGCGGCTCCTAGGCCCGCAGGGCAGCACCGATACGTTGAGCGGCAGCAGCTCAACCCTGGAGGACAAGACGTTCACGCCCCGATGCCCGGGGCGTTATCTTGTCTTGCTGCTGGCCACCCTAGACGGCGAGCAGGTGCGACTCACGGCGCTGTACGAGGTAACATCCGCGTACTTGTCTCATAGCACGCTAGCACCGCAGGAGCGCGACGAGAGTTCAAGCGTCGTAGGCTGGGCACGCTCGGTGCAGGGCTCGGCAGACCTACTCGTGAAGCTGCTCGGCGGCAGAACGCTATTAGCTATTTATAACGATTCCGGCGATGCGCCCGCTGGGGCTGTCTTCAAGCTAGACAGTGGCTACCGCCGCGTGGCCGGCGCCGGCATATCAGCCTCCGATGCGAGCGCCAATCTGGACAAGGTCGTTATTCATGCGCCACTGGCCGATGCGACAGACGTGGCGGACTCCGATATCCTGGCTTTTGCCCTGGACGCCATAGACGAAGCCTCTCACGGCCTTTGTGTAATCCGCGGTATAGTTCCGTTTGATACGTCGGCCATGAGCGTCAATGACACTCTTTATCTCGCGGATGACGGTACCGTTGGCACGACAGCCGGCACGAATGAGCGCGCAGTAGGCCGCGTGCTTTCAGTCGGTGGTCCGGCCATTTCTGATACACCGGATATAGGGTCGATCTACTTTGACGGCCTCGCTGCCGTCGCGGCAGCAACCGCCGCCGGGCCGTTCGACTTCATGGCCGCGTCGGCTACCCAGCCCTTCACACTAGCAGATTGGCAGGATGCCGGCAGCGTGGGCGGAGGCACTACTGTAACACGCACACTAATCGGCGGTGGCCGTGGCATTGTTATGGACGCCGCGCACGATGCCGCAGGCGACGCTATAACCGGACTCCGCTCGCAGGGTCTTCTGCGTAACGTGGCGGCAGGCGATTTCTGCCACGGATTCAGGATGTACCTGTTTACCGACGTAGAAATAGCTCAGACGCTAGGCGACACTGTAGCCTTCGGCGCGGCCTACGTTGATGGTCTGAACGCGGGAACGGCGTCCTGGTACGGTGTAACGTTATCATACGCCCATGGCGGCGTATGGCCGCCATTGAACCCGGTATTCTACCGAGAGTCTAGCACTGCCGGTAGCGGTCGCTGGGACACCACCAGCTCGTCTACACTGATGTACAGCACGCCGTGGTACTACGCGGTGCAGTTCGATGCCTGGCTTGTAAGAAGCGGCACGTCATTAACCGCTTATATTGCGCGACCCGGCGACCCACCGCAACTCTTCCACACGTGGACAGTCTCGGCCGGCGCCGGAATGGTTGGTTTGCGGTTTCAGGTATCCGCTGCATTCTCAAACAATCCGTATTACGTCGGGCTACTTGCGCACTCCGGCTCCGAAACCGCTACTCCCCCGTGGGCAGGCTGAACATGAAGACAGACATGAACCCGTTGTGCAATGTGCGCGTGAGTCGCGTCACGGCGGCTGGTGTGGAGCTGCTGCAGGAGCAGCACAACGTACTGACCGACGTCGGCCGCAACTGGCATGGGCGACTCCTCGGCGCGATGAACTTCGCCGCGTCCCCGCCGACGCCTATAGAAACCGCCAGACCGATGTATATCGGCGTCGGTTGTGGCGGAGTGCTTCAGACAGATACGCGCTTCTCGCGTCGGCAGGCAGAGGTGCGGGCAGTTACTCACCTCGAAGACCCGGTTCCGATTTCGCGGTCGGACGACGAGCGTGTGTACATGAAGCGGATATACAACATGTCCACCGCGAGCACGTTGACGTACCCTACGCAGACACGCCCTACGTACGTTGTTGACTTCATCGCAGGTGAGATAGCGTTCGCCGGCAACGCGACGCGTACAACCGCGATCACAGTTGGCACTAACGTTCCGATCTCAGAACTCGGTCTGTACCTGTCGATAGCCAACACACGGTTTAGTCATGTCGTAGGACGTAGTGGCGAGACTGACCCGCTCTCCAGCAATCACATGGTTGGCTATTGCCTTATTAGTCCTGTCCCTGTAACACCGAATTCGGGCCTGCGCGTGGAGTGGGAGTTTAGAGTATGAAGCGCATCGGTAGATTAGCTGGTAATATCGGCATCGGCAACGTTCAAGCCGACGCCCCGCCGTCCACGCGGTCACCTTACGTTGCCGTCTCCGCGGGTGCAAAGCTCGTGCAGCACGGCGAGCTGGGTCTCAACGATGCGTTCAACCGCGGGTTGTACGCCATCCAGTCCAACCTGGAGGAGGCTACCGCAACGCTGCCACGGTTGGCCAGCGTCGTACTGGAGCCGGCGACCAGTACGTACGGTTTCACGTGTCTGAAGGGCGTGGCTCGCGGCGAACAGCTGCTTACGCTCGGTGCGGGAGCAAGCGCGCCGCCGGTGTGGCTGTTCCACGGAATAAAGGCGTCTGACATCGCCTCGTCCATGGCGATAGTCCGCAAGGACGTGCTGTCGTCAACGACGTCGCGCGCGCTCGACGTATTGCGCCCGTCCGGAATTCTCCCGTACACAGGTGCGGACTATGTCACCGACCCCGTCAGCGGTTCGCCTACGTTCCTTGTCGGTGATAGCACGCTTAACGGTGTGGCGAACTACATTGCCCCTGTTTTGCGCGTGCGTTCGGACATCGAGCCGTACGATGGCGCAACGCAGTCAATGACCGTCCTGTCCGTCGATTACGACGGCTTCATTGTCGATAGCGCAGAAGGCTATAGCTTCAAGCAGCTGCATGGGTGTGCGGGTACTTTTGTAGAGATAGCGAACACGGACGACCTAGACGGGCTATACCGCGTAGAGCGCGTGGTTCCGCTTTCGGCCACGCAGGAAAAGCTCATTGTCTCGTCCTGCGGCTTCCACAAGGTCACTGTCGAAGACGCGGCTAACGCAGTGCCAGGTCGACTAGTACGGTGGGCGGCACGACCGGACCACGACGAGACGGGGGCGGTAGACCTACCGTTCGCGGCGTACATCGTGGCGGTTATCGGCAACGACCTCTACCTTTCCAACTTCTCCGACGCCGGCGATCCGTCCGGCCAGCTGGCCGGCACCGATTACGGCGTCACTCAGCTTGGCACCGTCGGCGAAGCCGATTCCGAGTTTGGGGACAACACACTATTAGCTACTAATATGCTTCTGCACCAGGACGCAGACCTATTTACAGTGGCAGCCGTGTCACCCGCCGCAGCGCCACTGCTACTGCCTTCCGAGTCGCTTGACGGGGTTATCGGGTATCTCCGTAACCCGCTTGGGTTCTCACTCAATCCCGTAATAGTTCTCGATACCGACCCTGGTATTCGTGGTGGCGATTACTACATAGAGTGCTCGATCCTAACTGGCCTAGGGAGCGCTGAGATACTCGAGGCCCGCAGTCGCGCGTGGCACCGTTCGCTATCGTCTCTCGAGACCCGCGCAGCGCTGCGATACATGATAGGCGTTCGCGACGGCGATGCGTCACTCGACGCAGATATCGCCAAGTTTTCTACGCCCGCGCAGCAGATGCTCGGCCCTTCCGTGTGGGTGGTTACGGTCACGAAGACGGCCGGCGGCGCGGCCAGCTTGGCCGCTGCCGTGACAGAGGGCAACACTGTACTGGTGTTCGCAAACCACCCGGGCGCGGGCACCAGCACGTCGGCGACTCGCGCGAAGGTGCTGCAGTGCAACGGCAATACAGCGCACTTGTACGCTGTTTCGAAGTCCGCGTGGGATCACCGTGCCGACCAGCTGCTAGAGCCTATCGTAGCCGGTGGCGACGGTGTCGGCAGTACGTTCACTGTGGCCGGTAGCACGTTCCGCGTAACTGAGATTGTCGCCAGCCCTGCCGTCGTAAACCTCAGCGGCGATACGCGTACTGTCTTCAGCGCACTACAGGCTGCGTACGACAATGCGTTTATGTCGGACCGCAACCAACGCGGAAACGGGTACGGTCGGCGAGTAGAGATCCACGAAGGCTACCCTATTCAGCTGCTGGCCACGACCGAGGGCAATCGCGCGTCGTGCCTGGAGGTGATAGCAGATTCCGAGTTTGTATCGGCAGTCCGGACCAAGCTCCGTACAGGTGACTCGCATAATACGGTAACGAGCGACTGGGGCTACGAGTCTACTGATGGAACCGCGTATGTAAGCACGCTAAATGCAGTCATGTCGCTGCGCAGCAGTGATGACACACGCCGCGGGCAGTTCTACTTCGCTGCGGACAGCCTAGGTTTTGCCGACCGCAATACCGGCTTCAGCGCTCTCAACGTTGTGTACCTATCGTTTACCGCACCGTACAACGCGCTCTGCTATGGCTTCAAGTCAAAGACGCTCTTGGGTGCCCTGTACGGCGTAGACCATACCGCACGGGAGGAAGCACAGCCGAACGTGCGTTCTGCCGTTGGGTCAGGCGTTTTGCGTTCGTCTCATAAGCGGCTTATATACTCGGCTGAGCCGTTCGAGTACAGCCTGCACTTTAACGCCTCACTCTCTGACCAAGTGGCTACTTGGTCTGGACCGTCTGGGGCGGCGGACGTGACCGTCGGCGAAAACCTTCTGGTGCAGTACCAGGACGCAGACGGAAATATCCAGACGTTCGTAACGACGCTATCAGGTGCGGATGGCAGCGGTGTAAGCTTCGAGGATGCCTTCCCTTCAGAGCTGGAAGACACAACAGTGTCCGCCGGTATCTACAAGGGCCGGCTAGACCGCGTGTACGTAGCCGAGGGCGAGTACATAGTCGCCGGGCGGCGATTCCGCATTCCAGCGTCTACCATCCTGCACAACAAAGAGAACTCGGACCTCTATGCGATCTACCGGGAGTCTACGGGAACCGTGAGTCTTACGCAAACTCCTCCCGTAGCTCGTGGTGGCGCGGACGGCGCGCTTGTAGAGACGCTTGCGATAATTACGGTTGTCGACAGTCTGGTAACCGAGATCAAGCAGATAGCCCGCCCGATAATCCGCGAGCAGAACACACCGGTTCTGTACGTCGGTAAGTTTATTGAGCACGACGACGCCGAGCTTTCGTACAACGCCGGGCTGGCGCACTTCGAGACGCTAGGCGAAGCGTTCACATTCATAGAGGTCAACGCGACGTTGGACGATGTGGTCGAGTCCGGCTGGATCATTCGTGTCATCACCGATACGGAAGAGACCGAGGATACGACACTCGGTATAACACTTCCGCTTCGGGTACCGTGCAACGGCCTCGTAATCGAAGGCGCTGGCGAGGCGGCTGTAGTCTCGTGGAGCGTACAGACTCACCTGCTGAACCTAGGCGCACGAGCCGACCTGCTGATACGAAACGTGCACTTCGCGTACACTGGTGCGTACGACGCGATACGCGAGCTTAGCTGGATACCGGACGCGGGCGACAGCGTCCTTATCCCTGGGCCTCCGGTGAGCGTTCTGGTTGGTACGACCGAGTGCGACAACGCGCGCATGATCGACTGTGCACTTTCCGGTGGCTCTATCGCGTGCCTCCATGTATCGGCGACTTCGTCCACGTTTACATGCCAGCGTGTGACCGCGACCAGTTGCCGAGCTGGCGTGTACATGTACGCGCACGGCGTCTCGGCAAACGGGAAGCTGACTCTCGAAGATGTAACAGTATCGGCGGCCAGCGCGTTCGACACTGGCCGCGCTACGGCCGTAACGGCTGTTAACCTAAAGAACGGGATTACCGTAAACAATCTCCACGCAGTCAATATTGCAGCAATCCTGGCCAGCGGTTTTCAGGACTTTACTGCAAACGGTGTTTACGTGAACGGTGACCCCGTGGAGACGAACATCGTAGAACTCACGAGCAGTAGGACGGGGGCTGCCGCGATCCTGTCGGCAGCGTCGCTAACACTCGATCAGGATTCCGAAACCTCGCACTGTGGAATCTACGTTGACGAGGTAGACAGTACGACACTCGACGGACTGGCAATAAGCGGTGGCGCCACCGGTGTACGCATGGCGGGCTCTGGGTCCTTCAACACGCTAAGGGTTGCGAACGCCTCAATCTCGTTTGCGTCCGCCTACGCTGTCGGTGCCACCGGCGGTAGTGAGCTATTAGTAGCTAATACCACGCTGGTTAACTGTGCCGGCGGCGTCTCGTTGTCAGGCGGCACTGCCCGCCTGGACAACGTCACCATGAAGCTGCTCGGTGTTCCAGAGAACACGGCCGAGGCACCGGACGAGGGGTTCTGCGGTATCTATGTGGCTGGGTCCGGCGTTCTACGTGCAGTTAACTCCGACATCGAGGTGGAGCACGAGTTCGGCTCGTTAGTTGGCTACGCCATGAACGTCGCCGTTGGTAGCTCTGCCGCTGTCAGCAGTTCCAGACTGCACGGTGGAGTAACCGCGGTTCTCGCTGAGGGTAAGGTCACGCTGAACGACGTCGATATCTCCACGCGTTCAGAGGCGACGGCAAGCTCGAGCCCAATCGTCAGCCTTTCCGGCGTCGGTACGTCTGGGAGTACGTTCACCGATATACGAATGGATGGAACCGATAATCTACTGAAGGGTGTCGGCATAAGTCTTAGTGGCGCGCACCAGGTTAGCGTCGCTGGTCTGCGCGCCAAGTCCGTGCACAACGGCCTAGTGTACGCAAGCAGCTGTGACAATCTCCAGATCTCAGGTGTGAACGTTCGTGCCGAGTCTACGCATGATCGCATTATAGAGCTGGCTTCCTGCTCGTACTGCAGCGTATACAACGTCGTCATCGACGGCGCCGGCAAGGACTCGGGTATTCTCACGTTGCTGAGCATGACGTCGTGTGACAACTTCGTAGTAAGCAACTTCATAGTCGGTGTGCCGTCGGTCACTACGGCGTCCACCGCTACGCCTCTGTCGCTATCGCTATGCAGTAATGGCGTCATAGATAACATCAAGTCGGCTTACCTCTACACGTCGGACGCAGCAACCGGATTGCTGACCCTTGCAGGCTGCACAGACGTGACGCTGGCTAACCTGCAGCTTGAGCACGCGGAGGATGCTGAAGTCTACGCGCTCGTTCTAAAGGATGCGGATGTTACAAGCTGCTCCAACATACGTACAATCGCGAGCACCCTAAAAGGTGTACGCGTGTCGTCTTGCGAGGGCGCTATCTCGTTCTCGGACTGCCGGCTCGATATGACAGATAGCTCGGATACCGACATCGCTCTTAATATCTCATACGGCACGGCAGAGGTTTCCGTATGCGGTGGTCGAGTGACCGGTGCGGTTACATCTACTAATGGTTCCGCATCCTCTGGGCTATTGCTGGATAACGTAGTTCTCACAACCGCGCCCATAACCTGTGAGAACATTGGGGCTCTTACCATGCGGGGCATCACTGCAGCCGGAACGATCTCGTTAAACGACGTCAATAAGGTGCGGCTCCACACGGTACTCGCCCCTAATAATGTGTTGCGCCTCCTGTACGCCGAGGGGTACAACAACGACGTGCTAATAGATGGCTGCGAGTTTCTAGGTGTTGGTAACTCTGCTGGCACGACTGGCTCCGCTGGCAGCGACCGTGCGGAAGTCCTCAAGATACTGAACTCCACGATAACGTGTCTGACGCTGCAACTGCCGATCTCGTTAAACGTGCGGGCCTCGCACTTCCAGCAGTTCTATATGACACGTCGCGCAGATGCTACAGTAGAAGGTGAGATATTCACCGTGGGCCAGGTAATCTCGTCGTTCATTACAGACCTGAATTTCCGTATCATCGACGCGGAGGGCTCGTCGTTTCCGCAGGATCACAACGATGCTTCGGTGTGGTGCCGCATACGGTTCTCGCACTGCGACTTCAGTGGAGTATGGAAGGACACGGTGGAGTTTACCGGGTATACCGGCGAGATATCTTGTGACTCTGGCGTGTCTATCTACAACAGCGTAATTGTCGACGCACTAGACTCGCTAGTGCGGATCAGTCCAAACAAGTCTATCGCGTTGATGCCGCAGTGGTACAACATCGAGCTAAACGATCTGTTCTGATATAACTAGCTAATAAAAAGAGTAGGTAAGAAAGCGGGCCCGAAGCCCGCGCGCAAGAGCTGCTGTCCGCGAACCTTTTCAGGTGCTCGCGAACAGGCGGCTCGGGAGGACTCGAACCGCGAGCCGGTCGGTCGTCAGCGAGAGCTGCCGCCCGGCACCCTCGGCCGCGGTCCGCACCGTCTTGACCTCCCCGTTGAGCAGCGCGCCCAGGGGCGCCAAGGCGGCCTTGGTGGCGTCGTCCGCGCCGGCGAGGAGGTTCTTGAACGCGGCGTGCCCCGCCTCCGTGCTCGTCAGCAACTTGTTCGCCTCCAGCGCAGCGGCTTCCTCGCTCATACGCTGCAGGAGCAACGCGTCCAACGCCTCCTCGCGGCGCTTCTGCTCGCCCGCCTCCATGACCTCCGACACGCCCCAGGCCAGCACGCCGCCCGCCGCCAGAAAGGCAGCCACGGTTCCGCCGATCTTCATCACCTTCGTTGCGGTGCTATCGCCAAACATTGTCATTGTCCGTTCATCAGTGAGTCAGATCGCTTCAGCACCACGCTGTTGCTAATCTTCCCTTCATTATTATTATACCAAAAAGCACCCTGTTTTTGCAGTTTTGGGCCTATTCCGGCTATTCCACCGTGCATACCCCTAAGCTAGACTATAAGCGGCTTATAAAGGAGGCCCACATGACACAGCCGGAAAAAAAGAATTACGCTACACTGACAGCGGCTATCACAGCCGGTATTGTGGCTGCGTGGACCGCAATCACGTCCACGCCTAGCGCCACGGTAAAAGCTGGTTATGAAGTTACGGTCGCGGCTGTGCAGCAGCACGAGCAGGAACTGCGCAAGCTCGACGAGCTGGTGCAGAACCTTCGCGTGCGTGTGGCAGTGCTATCTGCGGTAAGCTCTGTCGACGTGCCCGACGCCGCTATGGTGGCTGCTGCAGCGCCGATGGACGAGCACAGCAGCGCGCCGGATGCGGGTGTCACCGCCGAGGCTTCCGCCCCCGCGCCGGCCCTAGACCTACCCTCGTTCGACGAGTTGGGTAGCGTTAAGAACTAAAAATAATGGCGTTAGTTACGCCACTAACACCCTTGCAATGCCCCGCCCGCTACCTGCGTGTGGGGCATTGCTTTATGGCGTTAAAAAGAGTCTTAGCTCTTCCCAAGCTATCCGCCTTGTTCGGACGGTTACACGGGTGGCCTTCTCGATAGCGTATAGACTTAGCGTGGCAGTTCCAATCCGTACGCCAACCTGCCGTGTGGCGTACTGACTTAACGGGATTCCAACCAAAGTATTAGCAGTTAATATTTCATGCTGAGAGTCTATTGCGTACAGGCCGGACGAAACGATGTTCGGCCGCACGAGAAACTCGACAGCAACAAAACTAGCCCCTGAAATGAAAATGCCGGAGTCGATGACACGCTCGCGCATAGTCACCAACCCCGGCAGATCATTCACTCGGATATACGCCCCATTGCTGGAGCGTATGAATAGCATTACTGCCCGTCGGCCGCGGGCTCCGACTGGTACAGCTCGACGGGCAGAAGCGACTCCACCACGGCGGACGGGTCCGTGTAGTCGGCGTCGACGATCTGTGTGAGCATCGCGACCGTGTCCGCGTTGTCGACGTAGCCGAGCTTGCGCAGCTGCTCGCCGAGCGCCAGCACCAGGAGCGTGCGCGTGTCCTTGGCGATGGCGTCCAGATCGCCACTCGCCGCGTTGGCGGTCGCCTCGCTGATGCCCTCGAGCCGTGCCTCGACACCGGCGATCTTCTCGTACAGCGGGATCAGCGCCTCCTGCAGCACGGCCTTCACGTCGTCGATGGAGATGCCCGTGGCCTCGGGCTCCTTGACCGCTGCGGCAGGCGTGGCAGCCGGGCTGACAGCGCCAGCTGGCTTCACGGTGACGGCCGGCGCGCCGGGCTTTGCCGCTACCGGCTGGGGACGCAGCGCACCGGGAGCAGCAGGACGAAGGGCAGCGGCAGCCGGTGCTGCAGCCGCGGGAGTGACTGGACGGGGCGCCGCTGCAGCCGGCGTGGCAGCGGCGGGAGTGGCGGGACGGGGCGCCGCAGCAGTGGGGGTGACGGCCGCCGGGCGAGGGGTTGTGACGGGGCGGGGGGTTGCCATTTGAACTTCACCTTCAGGGTCTTCAGGGTCTTCTACCGCGACAGTCTCTTCTTCATCGGCCACCATGGTCGACGCGTCAAAAACCGCTTTCGGATTACGATGCAGCAATTGCATGTAGGCTATCTTACGAGGCTCTATGCCCGATAGAAAAATACTTTCAGCTTCAACCTCGTGACTTACGATCATGTCCGCCACGATAGTTAGCAGCTCATCGTCAGACTTCTTGAATAACTCAATTATGTTGATAGCGTGCGTCTGCTCGTTGAACATGGCGACAAACGCACGGATTTCCACCGGGGTGAAGACCGACTTAAGGGTCTTCTTCGCTACTGTCGCCATCAAAGATCCTCGCCAAGATTTCGGGACGTACCTGCCCCGCGGTGTCTAACTGAAGCTCTTCGTAGCACCCCGCCACGACAGCGTCAGAGTGCGCGTAACAATTGCCATCGCAGGCTAGGCTTAGCTCATTGCGATTCTCGGCTATGAAGCGCATCACAATGTCTCGAAGTTCATTCGCGACGTTGCTAGCATGCGCGTCCTTTAGCGCAGCTACGTTCTGATTATATCGGAAAAATTCCTGGATTTGCACGACCGGGAAATTAGCATGAGGCCGCAGACCAGTCAAGTCAAACAGCAGCGTGCGCAGTTCCAGCTCGCATATCTCGTCGACGGCGTCGCTACCTTCCGACACTGGCCGCTCCTTTTATCCCATTATAAGCAGCTAATGCCATAAGCCCCGCTTCCGCGAAGGTATCCGACATCGGTAGCTCGCGCTCTCGTAGGTAACCCTCGAGTCGCGGCAACAACTGCAACGCCCACTTTACGTGCTCGACCTTGGCCTCGTCGTCTTTCTTGCGATTGTAGCCGATAGCCTTCTCCCAGTCGGAAGTCGATAGCTGCTTGAAACCGATACAGCAAGCAGCCAGCGCCGTCTTCCACATTCCGACTCCCTCGCCGATTGACAACGCAGACGTCATGCCTTCTTCCTTGCGAATGAACTGCGTCTCGATCACCGCTAGGTCTACCTGCGGAGAACGCCTATCCGTAACGAGGCTGTCACGCATGTCGTCTAGCCCGCGGACGATGTCGTCGATTGTTACCTCGGCGTCGTCTGTAGCTGTAAGCGCTTCGCGAAGCTTTATCACCTGCGCGTAGTAGTTGTCATACTTGTCCAGCCGACTCGCACAACCTAGCGGACGGAGGATAGCGATTACGGAGTTCGGCAGGTAGAAGCCCGCAAACAGCGGAGTCCTGGCAGCCAGTAGCGGCACCGCACCGTCCGCCAGAACTACGATACTGCCCTTCTTGCCTGGGTCTATTCCAGCGGTGACTATCATTGTCTCCTCGGTCTTAGAATTGGCACGGGTCGCACTGGCGGCGGCGCTTGCGCTGCGGCTTGCATTTCTACAACGGCTGTCGTTAACGGACTTGGGTGTACTTGCGCTGCTGATGGCGGTAAGGCCCGCGGCGTGGGTACCATGGACGGCAGCTGACGTTGCTTGTAGAAGCACTCGTCGCGCAGACGTTCTAACTCCGCGTCGATCTGCTCTAGCTGTGACTCTAGCGCAACGCGAATAGCCTTGTACTGAATATAGACCGAGTTGGTCTTGATGTAGTTGTTATCAGACTCCACCGCGGCTTTCCGTTTGTCGGCGTTGGTCTCTGCAGTATTTTTCAGCAGCCTACCTTTGAGCAAGTCAACCTGCTCTTTAGCCGGAAGCTCGAGACCGCGGCACCTACAAAGTTCGTCAACTAGGACGCTGCGGTATATCAGCATCGCGTCGCGTACTGCGAGCACGTCGTTGAGTTTAAGTTCTCGCAGATTCGCAGGGTAAGCGGGCCTGCATGCTTTAACTGGCGGGGCTTCACGAACGCCTAGCGTACTGAGCACGGCGGATACGCGGCTCGCTACAGTCACATAGATTCCGGCAACCTCTGCGTTACTAGGAGCCGGGGCAGCAGATGAACTTGAACTTACAGTCGTCACACCCAGACACCTCCCGTTCCGGAATATTACCAGCTAATATCGTTTCCTCTATATTTGTGACCCGGTCGGCTACCCACTGTGCATGCGCAAGCATGAACGGGGCGTACCGCTCTTTTCTGTTGAGCGTATCTCTACTCATGTAGATTACGCTGCCTTCTGGGCATGCTCGCGCTAGTTGGTATATCACTAGCTGGCGAACGTCCTTTATTCGGGCCTTCGTTATAGCCTCGTACTCTTTTGCACTTACTGTTTTTATGTCACTTATAAAGGTGCGGACCTGGAAGATGCAGTCAGCGTTACCCTCGATGTGAAGCTCTGGGATGGAGATCCTGGCCTCGTTCTCAATAGCCGCTCCGAGTTCCTCTTCCAGCCACCTCTGCGCTATGCCGTGTATTACATGGCCCGCCTGGAAGTAGTTGTGTGAGTACCCTCGGAAGATAGCTTTCGGTACGACGCCTAAGCGTTCGTACGCCAGCGCCCGGTCGCAGCTACTTTGCGCAACCGACGACGGATGGTAACATCCGAGTGAGCGGGTGTACGCTTCGTCATTGAACCGTACTATGCGGTCTTTGATGCAATCGGTGAGGCGGAACCCGGAGTCCGTAGACTTAGCGGTCGCCAAGAAATCTAGCGCGCTGCCGAGCGGCACGCAGTTCTTGGCGAGTTCTACCTCCCGCAGTTCTGCCTCCTCGCATACCACGAAGACGTTAAGTGTTCCTATCAACTGGACGACGTACTCAGACAGCGCCGTGTGCGTCATGCCGAGTATGCCGACAGCGTGTACGAAGATGTCCAGGCCGGGTCGACTCCGAACAAAGTGTACGCATGGCTGCAGATCGAACGGATACTTGCTCTGATCCCCGACGCCAACTACGCACACGTCTACATCCTCTGAGACTTCGACGACGTACGATATGCCGGGCTCTATGCCGGTCTTTGTTACATGCTCCAGCACAGCGTCTATCTCATAAGTTGCTAATACTTCGCACTCCGCAGCATACAGGGTGTAGCCGCCGTCTATTTCGGCGACGGCTACTACGTGGCATCTCACGTAAGCGCTCTACGCAACATCGTGTACGACATGATGACGTATTTGACCTCTTCGCCGACCAACACCGGGATGTACTTGTCGGTGTTTACCTTAGCAGACAAGACAGCCGCTATGTTTATGTGGTTGGTCATTACCGACGTTGACACGTCCGCGGCAATCGCTCCTTCCGGCAACATGCGTACCGACGCGACTACCACGGTCCCGCGCTTCTCGCCGACGAACGAAATGACATACACGAGGTCGCGTCGTTCTTTCGCAGCTTCTCGCCGCTTACCTTCGAACTCTCGGACGTCCAGCGCGTAGCGTTCCGCCTCTGTGGTCTTCGCTTCTACTTTCAGCGAGGCGTCAGAGAAGCCGGCATCGATGTCGCACTTGCGATGAGCGGTTGCGCCGCTGCCTACGACAGCCTTTGCATCGAAACCGAACTGCCGTAGTTCGCTCGCCACCATGCGTTCGCCGAGCTTACCAATGATGCGATTTCGCGCCATCGTTAGGGCCTCCACTAGTTCCGCGTTTTGCAGCAGAACCTCTAGACTAGTATTAAACTTGAAAACACGGAGTAGCGGAAGAATCTCCGTTAGCAGGAAGTTCGGATCTCGCGGGATACCGTTGAGTAGCGGGACGCCGGACAACTCGTGGGCGAGGGCCCACCGCCCCTCGTGGTGAATTGACTGGTGCTTTACCAGCCCGTTCAGGAAGGTGGTCGCTTCCACCACGCGGGTTGATCCGGCCTCCATATCAAGGACAACGCGTATACGCAAGTTATCCTCCTGTCAGTTTGGCCATCACCCGCTCACGTACGTGTTGGCGAAGTTTCTCGTCCTCCCGAACGCGGGATACGAATCCGTCGAACCCGCCTTTGTTATTACCCTCGATTCCATCGATTGAGTAGTAGGCGCCCCGCGATTGCATTACGTCTACCTCTTTAGCAACGGTGCACATATCCAGAACTAGGTCGATGCCCTGCATCTTGATCCAGTTGTAGATGCCAGAGTCGCCCTCAGCGACGCCGTGCTTTCCCTTATCGATTCGCCAACCGACCTCTTTACCGATCTCCTCATCCTTCTCGCGGATCTTCTTGAGCGGCTTGAGGTGTATATCGATAACCTTCGCGTGTGCCAGTGCGTTGCCCGACGTCTGCACGAACGGATTGAACTTGGCGCTATAAGTATCCATGTTCGCACGGACAGGATTCACGACAATAACTGTGGTCAAGTTGGGCTCACCGTTTGAAAGCGGCGTCTTGATTACCGTGTAGAATCGCGAACAGAAAGCCGACATGAGGCGGGCCCATGCAGCAATGCGCGGGTCTTCAGTCAGCTTCTTATGGACATTATCTTTTGTCTCACCGGAACCGATCTCGTTGATGATTCCGATCTGAAACAGGCCGGAAGATACCAAGTCGATGATGGCGTCCATGATGTTCTCAGCCGGTGCTTCCAGGGCCGCCTGAGAGTAGTCTAGCATCGGGAACAGCAACGTACCGGTTTGCGGTCCGCGTTCTTCCGCAGTCGCCGTAGCCGGGTTCAGACCCATGAGCTTCAGCTCCTGGTCCGAGTAGTGGACGCTCATCCCACACATACGCATGAATGGCAGGTCGGCGGGGTAGCCGAACGACGCCCAGAAGATAGCGCTCTCTTCCCCGTAAATGGCCTGGTTCTCGGCCATGACGTAGTTGATCAGCGCATCCTTGCCGACGCCGTCTTTACCGTGCACCTGCACAAGACAACCGCCAGGAAGACCGCCGTTCAGCGCTACGTCCAAGCTCAGCACCCCGGTCGGTCGTCGGACGTGAAACGCCGCAACAAGCTCGTCCGGAGTGTAGTACTTAATCGTTCCCTTGTACTTTTCCTGCAGGGTTGCTATCAGGGTGTTCAGCGCCGCTTTGTTCGACATTCTTCTGCTGATCCTTCGCGACCATTTCACGGGCCGCCTCGATGGTGATGCCTAGCTTCTTGGCTAGCGCCATCACGGCCCTTTCGTCAACGCCGTACTTTTCCATGTGACTCTCCGGGTTATTAGTTGCTTATACTTACTTCGTCTCCGCCCATGTGTCACCGTAGCGGCCTGTAGTGCGAAGAGGAACCGTAAAGCTCTCCAACAGCCGCGGGTTTTCCATGTGGTATCTGACCCGGTTATTGAAATCGTCGTCGTGCTCATACTGTGTGCGAACGAGCATGACAACCTCGTCGTGTACGTTAATGAGAAGACGCAGACCGCACTCGGCCAGGTACTCGTCTTCGTATAGACCGATCATCGCCATCTTGGCTATCTCGGCGGCAGTACCCTGAATCGGCGTATTCTTCAGCTTTCGGATAGCTGAGCTGAAGTCTGCGCTGTAGGCCGAGAAGAGGCCGGGCAGCTCGCGACGACGGCCAAGCTCTGTTGTGCAGTAGCCGACGGCGATTGCTTCGTCGGTGATGCGGTCGAAGTACGCCTTAACACTCGGGAACGCGGCAAAGTATATCTTGATGAGTTTCTTGGCCTCATCGACATGTATCTTTAGTTCGCCGGCCAGCTTGGCCGCGCCCATGCCGTATACCAACGTTTTGTTATCGTACCGGCTCTTTATCCGGTACTTCTGCAGCTTCTGTGTTCGCTGCAGTCCAGACTATCTTTTCAGCGCGTCCTACGCTGTCGGGGCCTCGTGGGTCGATTATTTCACGACCTAGTCGTTGCGGCTGGCCAAGTTACTGGCCTTCACCTCGGATTCCCGTCTCAGGGTTCCCGGTTTTTTCCCCGATTTTATTTCGGCTTGTGTACCTGCCCACGTCATCACGTTCTGTGGCGTGAAGCCTGTTCTGATGGCACCCTTTGCAAACGCCAGCTAGGTTATTCAGCGAGCCATTGTTCCGGTCTTCATCGCGGTGATGCACTACGACCTCGTCGTCTGTGAGGGAGTCGGAGCAAATTTCGCAGCGGATTGGGCGGTGGGCTGCTCGTAGAAACCGCTGTCGGTACACCGAGATTCCACCGCGCCATGCGCTGTTGTCGCTTCCGTACTGATTCCCACCAGACCCGAGACCGAAGCCAGGAACATTGGCTTGCCTATAGCGTATACTCGCTTTGCTTAGGGACTCTGCTTTGCGCTGCTCCTTACAAGCATCGCAACGCTTGCGCACACGACCACCGTCTATGCGTTCGCGCAGATACGAAAATCCATCTCCACAGTCTTCACACGTCGATTTGATGAGTCGCATTCTTTCCTCCATGGATTGAGATGCGATCTTAGCATGGTGTCAGGTAGTTCAACACCACCGAAGTTGATGGCCTTGGCACTCTTTCTGTAGCCGAGGCATTTCTTCTCGTAGTCAGAGAGCGGTTCGAAACTTTCTCCGGCCTTCTTGGCCGTGTCGATCTCGTCGTCTCTGTCTTTCGCTCCCTTGATGTCTTCGTACGGGATGCCGAACATGAGTGCGGCACACCAACAGTGTAGATCCTTACCCTCACGAATTGCTTCTAGGAGGTTCTGATCTTGCGTGCGGTGGGCAAGCACGCACATCTCTAGCTGCGAGAAGTCACGCGCGTATAATCGGTAGCCCTCGTCTGCAACGTAAGCCGCCCGAATGAACGGTGGCTGATTCTGCAGGTTCGGACCTGAGTTGTGCACGCAGATCTCGTTGGCGATGAAGTTGTGCATGCCAGCGATTTCAAGGTCAAATACGTCCGCTGTCTCGGTTAGGCGTTCTACGCGGACGATACGATGGTTATTAGGTGGGTTATGACCAAACTTGCGCTGGACTTCTGCCCATCTATAAAAGCTCATCCCGACATGCTTGGTTACAAGTCGAGTAGGCATTCCGGCTGTCTCTGCGACGAGTCTGTTTACGACGTCAGCAGTCAGCAGCTCTCCATTCTTTGTGTATTCAGCGGCGATAGCGCGGAAGTCCACGTTATGCATACGCATATACTTTTGGAAAGTCGCGTAGTCAATACCGTGCGCAGTGCAGACCTCCGTCGGCTTTCCGGCGAACGAATGCAGCTGACTCTCTATCCATTCTTTTGTGAGGCCTAGATACGTGTGGTTGTCCGCTCCGTGCTTTACGCAACGAGCGTACAGGTAATTGTAGTCGTCGCGCCAACGTTTGCGCATAGTAGCGGCAATGGCCCTGCGCTGCATGGTAGACATACCGCTGGAGTGCAGACTTGTGTGTTCCTCCGCTGTCATACCAAGCAAGTTGGCTAACTTGTTGTTAAGCTTGTTTTCATCGTCGTGATGCACGTGCTCCGGATTTTGTGCATAGACGGTTTCAAAGATAAATCGGTGCTCTCTCGCTATCTCCTCCTGGCCGGTTGGCCACAGCCGAGCATACCCGTCGTCGTTCACTCCGCGACTTAGCGAGAGCACGCGGTCGCCAACTACCAGCGAGTCCGCGCGCTTGTACTCACCGGTTACTAGTCTTATCAAATGATCCGGCGTGCAGTCCACGTACCCGCTGGACTGCCGTCCATCGCCTTGCCAATGTACGCGTACTAATTCGCGGTGACCTGTCATACCACTCGCAAGTACGCGCGCAAGCGTGAGGCGCCCGATGTCGTCATAGCAGTACGCCAAGTCACCTACCTTGACGTCCTCGATTGGAACGCCTTTAGGGAATATTGAGACATCACGCACTGTCTCGATCAGTGTGCCGCGCGCTATGCAACTCGAGAGGCGCCCTGTTCTCGCGCCTATCTGATTAAACGTCGTGTGCAGACGCCCATCACCAGATACGGCTCGCAGGATGCCACGGATGTACGTGTCGAGTTTCTTTGACAGGTCGCGGTATTCGAGCAACAGCGCGGCTGCTTGAATGTCCTCTCGCGCGCACTTAGTAAGGAACTTCTTGGATACCTGCGGCTGGCCTCCCGCCGTGTAGGAGAGCGGTTCTAGGCCTAGCTTGTTAAAGAACAGATCCGCGAGCTGTGGACCGGAACGCGGGTTGAACAGGATGTTGCCTGTCTCGCGTGTGAACCAGCCATGAATCTCATTAATCCGTCGTTCCATCTGCGGAGCGAGACTAACGATCATGTCCTGGTCTATCGCGACGCCGTCCAACTCGCAGGTAAACAAAACGCGCGTGAATGGAACTTCCGTTGTGATGAAGTAATCCCACAACGTGCCGATATTCTCGGCTGCCGGCATGCGTATTAGTAGCTTATAGAGTATAAAGAACATTCGTAGCGTGCTGTACGCGTCAAGGCCGGCGTAGTTGGCTACAACCTCCTCGTTGGCCTTATCTACAAATATCTCGCGCAGAGGTCGCTTGCGCCGCAAGTCGGCGGCAAACGTAACCTTGAAGTCGATCATGTTGATGCCGAGCATCTCTTTGGTGGCCGCCTTCAAGCCGTGCGGGCGATCCTGGTCGCCGGCTAGAGCGTGCATCACCATAGCGTCAATGACCCGGTACGCGTTTCGCTCGGCCAACCTATAGACGTCGATGCCGGCCTTATAGAGCATCCAGCAGTCGAAGTTTGCGTTCCACATAATAAGGAAGATGCTCGGATTTTCGAGCAGATCCTTGAAGTACGAGAACGCCTCCTCGAACACTACATACCGATTGAAGCCGGTTGAGATTGAGATAACCACGGCATAGTCGACGGATCGAACTATGCCGGTGGTTTCAGTATCAACCGCCATTATCTTTGGCGTGCCTATTTCAGCGAGGGCGGCTTCTGCCTGTGCTCTCGTCCGAATTGTCGTAGTTTTTGGGAGGATCTTAAACCTTCCCATAAGCTACTTATTCGTACTCGGTGAAGCCGACTTCGCCTTCTGCGTGCTTGGTCTTGCACGCGTGCAGCTCGGCATCGAGTTCTTCGATTGTCATCCCGAGCGCAGCCTTAACCTGCTCATTGTCCATGTTCAAGCCATACGCCTGCTCTGCGATGGTCATAGTATCGAACAGCTCGTCGATGTCGAACGGCGGGCACTTCTCCGAGCCGTTGCGCACCGGAAGCTCGACCGCCTCTAGCAACTGTGGGTTACCGAGGATGGCATTCGTAACCTTGCCACTCTTCGTGGTCGACAGCTCGAATACCGTCTCAGCCAGATTGTACTGCACAGGATTATCGCAACCCTGCTGCACGCGGCGCATGGCACCGAAGCCGACGCTGTGTGTGCACTGGTAACCAGTGATCGACGTGCGGCCCATCTGTCCGCATAGCGAGCACTGAATGGGCGAGTTGACGACCATCTCGTACTGCTCGTCCGACATATCGTTGCCAACGCCCGTCTCGGCGTTGATGTACTCAGCACCGCAGCCGGAGCACACGACTACCGCCGGCGCGAGATCGCCCTTCTGGCAGTTGGCGCAGCGCGTGCTGTACTCGAGTAGCTGCTTCTCGAGCAGTCGCCGCATCGTCGGGTACATCGTCCAGTGCACGATACGGCCGAATACCGTCGGGATGCCGCGCTCGCAGTGAACGCAGCCGCGACCCGCGCAACGCTTCCACGACTGCCGCTTGAACTGGCTCTGGCCGACGGTCTCTTCCAGAACGTGAAAGTCCGCCAGCAGCTCCAGCTTCATGACCGCGTGATCGTCAGCCTGGAAGATGCTATCGGTCTGCATACCGGACTGCACGTACTTTACGAATAGCAGATCCGGGTACTCTTTCCGCCGACCATTGTGGCAGTTGGAGATGACCTGGATGTTGCCACCCTTTGCGGTCTTTCCCCATGCAGCCTGATAGTTCAGAAAGGTCTCGCCGTTTTCCCGCGGAATGATGCGGACGTGAATCGGCTCATAGTCGATGGCTTCGATGCCCTTGGCCTTGTCCGCCGCCCGGTTTGCCTCGCCGGGGTCCGCTGCGGGACGCCAGCTGTACCCCATGCGCAGATCACGCGAGGTGACCCGGCGTGAGCCGCCTGCGTTAGCGTTGGCCTCTGCGACACGTACGCGCGTGTCGGAGGTGATGAAGTCCTGCCACGATTTCTGGCTAGGCATGCAGTAGTCTCCTTTTGAACTCTAATCGAGATACTGGGTTGAGAATCGCGGAGCGCACGTCTTCCTCGGACAAGCCGTCTGGCTGTTCCGCACTGCCGCCTATCGGATACCTCGCTACCGAGAAGTCGAGCCCACTATTAGCAGCTAATATTTTGGCCGCGTTTCGTGTGCCGTTACGACCGGCTTTGTTGTTATCGAAGAACAGCACGACCTTGTTAGTGATCCGCTGAAGTAGGAACAATTGCTCGGCTGACAGGTGCGTGCCGATGGTGACGACTACACACTTGAAGCCGCACTGATACACCCACATGCCAGCCTTGAAACCCTCGCATACCGTTACCGGCTCGTCGGGGTCCACGCCGCCCATCATGGCGTCTGGATAGAACTTGTCCAGACCCCATAGGAGTTTGCTCTTATCAATGTCGTACTTTGGGTAGTAATCTCTAAGTTCCTCTTTATAGATTTTGTATTTGCCGCCGTAGTCCGACGCGACTTCGTTTCTTCCACTAAAGCCGACGAGACCACCGTCGTGCATGCGAAGCGGGAATATGATTCTCGCCCGTCTAATGTCGTATCCGATCTCGTACCGGCGTAACGTCTCATCTGTGAACTTTCCGGCTAGCGCTTTCGGCTTATACCGGAAAAACTCCACGAAATGCTCGGGCAACCGGAAGTTCGTTAACGTTATCTTCTTCTCGGTCGTTGGCGTCCACTCGGTCGGGATGTAGTGCTCTACCAGAGCCCGCCGCTCAGCCGGGTCTACCTGCAGATCCCTTAGCAGAGATTGGAAAGTCCAACCGCGGTCGCAGGCGTGGCAGAAGCTCATGCCAGTGACCTTGCCGTGTTCGCTCGGTCCGATGTACATATAGAACGACGGCGATGACTCACGGCCGCCGCTGTGGAATGGACATCTGAACGAAACGTTAAAGTTGCTCGGATTGAAGTCTCCGATGCTCATGTACTTTCCGACGGCGAGCACGAGCGGGTCCGAGATGCTCATTGCTGCTCCGTCTCTATGTCGTCGGCGACTTCCTCTGCCGCCAGTCCGAGCGCATCGGTCGGAGTGACCGCGTTAGCGTACCGGTTCATAAACGGGTTATTGGAGAAGTCGGGCATAGGGGTCGGCTCAGTGGGAGCTTCGGCTTCGCCGCGTCCGTTGGTGTCCGACTCTATGTCGATGTCGTGCAGATTAAGGTGGGCGAACTCGAATGTCTCTGCCAGCGAACATTTGATGGTGAACCCCGGGAACTTTGTTTCGCGACATGCCGCAAACCAAAGCGAGACCTCGTCTAGCGGATTGTTGCAGACAAGTCGGATACCAACATCGCAGTCGGCGACGATACCAGCGAACATGGCGATAGAGGCCGTGCCGCGGGAACCCTTGTACTTAATTGCAGCCTTTTCGTTCTCCTGGAACACGCCCAGGATTGGAATCTTTGTGCTCTTACCAACCTGCTTCAACTGGCGTGTGAGAGCGGCGACGCTCTTCCAGTCGATCTCATCCTTCGTCCCCTGAACCTGCAGCAAGTAGCTTGAGTCCAAGAACACGAAGTCAGGCTTGTACGTATCGATCTTCTGCCGCACTTCCGACGGGCCGCCAGGGCTACCATCCGGCTTGTCGCAGTCAGTGAAGATCAGCTCACCGCGGAAGTCCGCTGACGCTCCCTCGGTTATGCGCCGGTTGGCGTCAAGGTATCGGTACACCTCGTATGGTGTAAGTTCACTGGACTTGAACCGCTCATAGTCAACGCGGCCTATGATGCAGGATAGGCGGCGACGTATCGCCTTCCACATCATCTCTTTGCTATACACAAGGACTCGGTAACCCTGCATGAACAGGTAAGCCGCCATGTAGAGACCTATCCACGTCTTGCGTGACTTAGGCATTCCCCACATGATGATAATGTCGCCGGGCTGAATACCGCCAGTAGCGCGGTTCATTACCTGCCATGGGTACGGCAGCCCGGTCAGACCATCATTAGCTGCTAATGTTTCGAGGTCCTCAACAATCTCGACCCACGCGCGTTCCTTGTATGAAACGTCACGCTGTTGCGCTTGCGTCGCGTTAAGTACGGTCAACGCTTGCTGTAACGCGACAGATGCCGCGATGGAATCCTTTGAGGCGGACTCCATGTACTTTTCGATTAGGCTGTCTGTGGAGCGTTTTGTGTGCGACTGCCGGACGCGCAATAAGAGGTCTGGTAGTACCTCGGATGGCGACGGCAACGACATCATCGGGTAAGCCTCACGCATTGCAGCGAGGCTAGGCACGTAGCCGTAGCTATGCGGGCGGGTATAGTGCGCGTGAATATAGGACCAGTAGTTACGCGCTTCCTGAGAACCCAGGAGATGTAGTGACATTCCTGAGTCCAGCAGCTCACGGAAGGCTGCCTGTGGGTCTTCCGTGCCGTATATGCCCGATATCAGTTCGAGATCCCAATTCGGCATTGCTTACTCGCTGCGCGGGACACCTGACGGTTTTTCACGAAGGACGGCATTATACATTATTTCGGTAAAATTCTCAAGCAAAGCCTTGACACGTTTCTCGTCGTCCTTCGAGAGCGGTAGCTGTTTGGTGCTTTGCGGTATCGGAAATCCGTTCAGACGCCAGAGCACATCCAGGTCCACGACAACTTGCCCGTTGGGCGCCACAGTCATGTGGACCTGCGTGATCTCTACGGTGGTCGGGACGGTACGTACTACTGCGGCGCTCATACGAACTTCTCCGCGCATAACTCGTCACGGATGCGCTTGCGTGAGGCTATGATGCTCTCTTGCATACTCTGAAACAGAAGCTCCCGTGCCTCGGCAAGCTTGCACGCAAGGTACGGAATTTCGTCGGATCCGTGGGTTGGTATGTCGACGCTCAGTCCAATAGAGAACGGGATCTTGTCCCAGTCACCGCCGCCGTACCGTACGCTATCGTTTATCTTGAAACTGACGTTTACTTTATAACCAGCTAATACTGTCTGTATCGCGTCGGGTTGCCGCCGCTTCCTTAGCACGAGCATTATGTATTCTCCCGCAGCCGCGACACAATCAGCGTCGCCATTTGGAAATGGTTAAAGGTCTTTTCCCAGACTGACCCGCTTGTCATATCGGTCGAACGAATCAGGTCTAGGACCCCGAAGGTCGGAAGAATCGCCAAAGGGTATTCGACGACCTGGCCAGCGATATGCACGTCGGTGGCTATACCTAGGTTGGCCGCGAAGTCCACCTTGGTTTGCGATACAGCCGCGACTGCTGTCTCGCCCATGCATATCGCTATGAGTGGGTTAACTATCGCTATTTCGCGATGAAGCCAGCTGCGGCACTTCTTGAATTCTGCAGGCTTGGGCTTAGCGCATATCTCGTTGCCGAATGTGCCTATGATTTCGGTTCGTGTTGTAGGGCACTTCACAACCCCGGTGAGTGGATAAGCCGTGAAGTCGTGCTGTAGCATCTCGCTGAGCTTTCGTAGTACGAACCCCGCCGGGCCGAACCCGAAGACGCCACCCTGAACCTCTTCGGGAAACATCTGACCGGTTATGATCAGAATATCGGAAGAGGATGGATTCAGGGCCATACCAGAGGACAACTTCGCGCCGTTGGTATAGAGCGAGCATTCGGTGCATGGTCGGTATTCGGCAAACAAGCGCGCTAGCTGTTGGTGTTCTACAGACGCCATGGTAGTCCCACGTAGGAAAACAGGGCGTTGTTGAACCCTTTGATGAACGGAATGCCCTCATCGGTGACGATGATGGCTTCCGGCGTCTTGCCTTCGCGCCCGAATCGCTCAGTGCGGCCCTTGCCCTGTTTATAGAGGCGCCTTGATACGAACGGAGTCGCGAACAGCACACACTCGAGACTTTGTTTGTCTAAACCCTCGGCTGCTACGCCGACAGTCGCAAATATGTAATCGTGCTCGCGAAGCAGCCGCATGCGGTCCTCGAACGGCGTGTCGCCGGTTATGACGCACGCCGATTCTGCATACTTCGACAGGCTTCGTAGCGAGGCGGGATGCTCTACCGAATGGCACAGCACCAACGTTGGCTTACCCGCGGCGAACTTGTCATCGGTCACGGCCGTGATGAACGCGTTGCGCTGCGCTGACGCCGCCAGATACGAGTGCACCTTGCTTAGATGCCATCGTCCTCGGACGGTAACTTCCTTCACGCGCACGTCGTTAAGCGTCAAGGGGCTGTTTACGGCATGCACGTAAGCCGGGACGTCTGGCTCGACGTTCAAGCCTACGGTCGCGCCGCAGGTCATCCCGACAATCGGACCTAGCCCATCGTCGCGATCAGCGTCTGCGGTAAACGCGAACCGCTCACCAAAGAATAAGTCGGCGACGCTATCGAACGTGTCGGCTGGCTCGTGGTGGGCTTCGTCTAGAAGCACCGTTCCGAACCGCGCCCGATACTCCAACGGTATGTCCGATGCGTTCAGTGCGAGCGAGTTAACGATCGCTATTACTAGCGGGCGTTCCCACCGGTTCGACGCTTCTTTCTTCTTTTTCTTCAGATGCACGCCACCGACTATCATGCCGATGTCTTCTTCGGCAAGTCCGAGCCGGGCCATGGCGCGCTCTTTCCATTGGACAGCGATGCCCCCATTAGTTACTAATACTAAGGTGGCAAAGCCGCGCTGCGCCGCCTTCAGTAGACCCATCTCGGTCTTTCCCTTACCCGGAGCGGCAATCAGTTTGCCATTCCTCGCCGTACCGAGGCCGGGGTATTCCGCGTTGCCGCACCACAACTCAGTCTGCGAATCGCGCAGCTTGATCGAGTGTCCGAACGTGTAACGGTCGTACGATAAGTCGAAGTAGTCGCGGTACGTATAAGTAGCTAATATTTTATGCGTTTCCGGCGCAAGCTCTACAACATCGAAAAAGTGCCGTGGGAAGCTAACCATGTTGTTTGGGTGCTCGCGCATGACGCACACCGGCGGCGGCGCGGATTCACCGTGCTGCTGCACAGCTCGCGGCACCATGCATTGCTGGACTAGTCTGTCAAAGTTTATATCACTGTCTGCGTTAATGAACGCGCGGGACGACACATAGATACAGTTCTTGGGTACGGCACCGCCGAACTCCGGTAGTTCGTCCTTGATCACCTCAAAATCACTGAATGCCATTCCGATCCTTTTCCAGTATGGCCCGGTACGTCGAGGAGAGAAAGCTGACCAGCTCAGGTGTCTGCTCGCGACCAGAATGCTCGAAGAACACGGTTAGAAGCATCGCGACCGCTTTGTCATCTTTGCACTCCTCGGAAACAAGACCATGTTTTACGGCTTGGATTTGGTGTATTATATCGTCAGTGTCCTGTTCCGATATCTTCAGAGACTCGCAGATTCTGCGAGCCATTTTCGCTGACGGCTGTCTCGTGCCATTAGCTACTAATCTTAGCGCCTCATGACTCACGTCGCCGATCTGCTCGGCTAGCTGTCTGAGCGTTTTTCCGCGTGACAACTCACGCGATAAAAGTTCGCGAATGGTTGTCGCCACAGGCGTCTCCAACGTAGTGGGGCTTACCGTAGGTAAGTTCATTCTGGTTATACCAAACAAATCGGGTTCTTTGCCGGCAGGAGAGTGAGATGAATAAGCGGATTATAGACGCAAGCGATGATAACGGGGAGTTTGGTCGGACAAGAGCACCTATGTTCTTTGTCGCTGTCGAGAAGACAGCGTCAGCCCGCCAAGCGGACTTCGCGGTCTCATTCGCGGAGAACGGCGCGCGGCAAGACCGGTTCCCACTGGCGACTCCAACGCAGGCGCTGCAAAGCGCGATATATGCGTCAGAGTTTATCGGCAACGTGCCGGACCACCTGCGCGCCGGCGCGATTCAGAAAATCGCAGAGGCCCTAGAGAGCCACGGGATGCCCGAGTTCGCCGGGCTGTTCACAGGCATCCGCGCGCATCTGACAAAAGAGGCCGCCGCCCCCATTGACGTGGACGACGTCGTGGCGTCCATCGTCGGTCGTCCGACTAACGAAACTGAGAAGCTAGCCTCGTTCATCGCGACGGACTTGAACCCGATACAGCAACGAGCCCTGGTGAAGCAGGCCGACGCGGTCGGCGCCAGTCTTCCGGGTATTGATCCGACCGGCCTACGCGGCGACATAGTGCATCTTAACAAGGCGTATTCTAACCTAGATGCGCGTCTGAGTCTAGTGCAGGCCGACCCCGCCGCGGTTAGCGCGTATACGTCGTTCAAGTTCAAGCTGGCGTCGTTGAACAGCACCTCGACGGCCGATGCACTTATTAGCCACTTATACGAACTTGATAAAAGCGCGGGTATCGCGCACCTGTACGGTACGCAGGTAGTAGACCCGGTACGGTCGTTGGTCACGGACAAGATAAAGACAGCTGAGCGCGCAGTCTTCGTAGGCAACAAGGGAATCGGCGAGGCGCAGATTACGGCTAATAAAGAGAAGATCGCCGAGCGGTTCGGGTCGGCTATTGCAGCAGAGCTGGCGCAGAACATCGATGCGTTCGAGAGTCTTCCGCACGTAATGAAGACGGAGATCGCGGACATATGCCTCGGGTAAGCCTGCTAGTAGACCGAACCGCCAATCCGCTCGCCCTGGACGTGCTTCTGATGAGACAGTTCGGCGAGCAGTACCGGTCGTGGGAGCCGGCTACACTGTGGCGAGAAGTAGCGGAGCTTGGCCAGGTCTCCGCGCCGAACAAGACCAAGATACAGGCGATTCGCACGGTGTTTGGCTCGCAGGCCCCGATAGTCAACATAGCCGCGTTTCAGTTTGTGGCGTGGGGACTGGTTGGCGTAGCGTCGGACCAGACCACGCTGGACCCGCTGTCGCCAGAAGCTCTATGCTTCGCCGTGCTAATCTTCAATACCGTCAACGGGGAAGACACGAAGTTTCACCCGGACGTGCAGAAGTATATGGCAGCGTGCTTGCTGGAGGCTGGCTTCTCGGCACCGCCAAGGATGCTGTCGTTCTTGGATGACGAATTCGAGATGGCCGTAGGGCAGGACGTAGTTGCAGCTGCGTTATTAGCTGCTAATAATCCGCCGCCGGGTAGCCGATTCGAGATACAGGCTGAGAAGAACCGCGCCTGTACCGAGTTCGTAGCTTCGGCTGCCGCTCTGCTTTCCGAGCAGTTGAGGGACTGAGATGTCGTCGGCTAACCGTCTAACTCGCGTCGCTGGTGTCGGAAAGCCTGACGCCTCCTTCTACCCTTCACCCTTCTTCGATATCGCGCAGAACTACATCCCAAGAACATTGCGGGAAACTTTCCCGTGGTGCGCGTATTACCAGCAGAGTGCGCCCCTCGTCGCCACCGTGACGTCGCGACTCTCTGTCTATCCGGTGACTGACGTCTTCTACCCGGAAGGCGACGATGTCGCCAAGCCGTTGAAAGACTTCTTCGAAGAAAAGAATATCCGCGTCTTCTCTGTCGAGTGTCTGCTGGACCGCGTAACGTTCGGCAATGCGTACATCTCAGTAGCTTTTCCGTTTGTGAAGAAGCTAAGCTGCCCGCAGTGCAAGGACTGGCGACCGGTAACGGCGTGGACCTACTCGTGGCGTGACTGCCAGTTCTTCGGCACCTGCCCAACGTGCGACCGGCAGGGCAAGCTCGATGTCCGTGATGACTACACGCGCAATCCCGCGAAAACACGGCTGGTCCGCTGGCCTGCCGAGAGCATAACGCCCGATTACAACGTCGTTACTGGGAACCTGGAGTGGTACTACGCGCTCCCAGATTCGATGCGTACAGACATACGCATAGGCATAAAGAAGGTAATCGAGAACACGCCGCAGATGTATATAGACGCTGTGCGTCTAAACTTCGCGGTTAAGATTCTACCGGAACGTATGTTCCACATGAAACGGCCTGGGATTAGCCGTGTAGCCCCGGACTCTATTCTTGGGTGCCCACTTATCCTGCCTGTTCTCAAGGATATGTTTCTCCTGCAGGTTCTCAAGAAGTCGCAGGAAGTTATTTGCATGGAACACATTATTCCGATGCGGGCGTTCTATCCAGAGATCCGGTCGGACGGCGGCAATATCTACCAGTTCGTGAATATTCAAAACTGGCAGTCGGAGATGCAGGCGCACATACAGCGCTGGAAGCAAGACCCGAACTATATGCCGGTTTCTTCAACGCCTATCGGTTATCAGTCCATCGGTGGGCAGGGTAAAGCGTACCTGCTGAATCCTGACATACGGATGTATAACGAGATAATAGTCGCTGGCATGGGCATCCCCATCTCGTTCGTGTACGGCGACGCGCACTACTCCGGCGCGTCGGTAAACCTCAAGGCGCTCGAGAATGAGTTCCTCGGTATGCGTGAAGACCTCCTGCGGCTCATCCGGTGGCTGCATAAGGAAGTAGCAACGCACATGGATTACCAGTACGTCGAGCCGGCTCTTCGCCCATTCCGTATGGCCGACGACCTGCAGCGCATGTCGTTTGACTCACAGCTGGTCGCACAGAAGATGAAGTCCCGCAAGACGTTCATGGCAAGTATGGATCTAGACGTAATCCGCGAGGACGACAACATACGTATAGAGACAGATAAGCAGCTCGCGGAGCAGCGCGAGAATATGATCACGCAGGCGCACACCAACGCGCAGGTAATGATGATTCAGACGAACGCGCAGATCGCAGCTAACAACGCTATGGCGGCAGCAGGGATGGGTCAGCCAGGAGCCCCGGGCGGACCGCCAGGGGCTGCGCCGGGCATGCCGCAAGACCCGAACATGCAGCCCGGCATGGACCCTAACGCACCGCCAGAGATGCCGCCAGATCAGGCAGCTTACGCTGCGCAGCAGGGCGAAGCTAAGAGCTTAGCGAGCCAGCTCTCCAAGATGGACCAAGTTGACCGCTACAACGAGCTTGAGAACCTGCGCGCGACGAATCCGCAGCTTGCGGGAATGATAGACTTCGAGCTTCATAAGGGAGGCGTTGATATGAACCCGCTACCGCAGCAACGGGCTTCGAAGCGGACGTGAGTATAAGCAGCTAATAAAAAGAAGCCGCACAGTGGCGGCTCCTGCCTACGCCCGGTGGTGCTCCCACCAGGCGTAGGCGCCGACGAGACCAAAGGGCAGCAGAGTGCCCAAAATGGTCCCGACGACCTCAACGAGAAAGGTCATATCTTCACGAACCTAGCGTGCCGCGCCATACGACAGGCTGGTTTCTCCTTCATTCTTATTATACCAAAATTACCGCGCTAGTTGCGGTAACTCCACAAGTTGCCTTGCTACTGAGAACTCGCCGCAATTCTCGCAGTTTCCTGCCGAGTAATTGCCCTGCGGATTTCCACTCAAACATCTACTGCACAACCACGCCGCGTTCAGACCTTCCCTGATCGCTCTCTTCACGTGGCGGCAAGTGTCGCACTCAGTCGGCCGTTTGCAGTCGGCCGGCGTGAAGCGACACTTCACTTAACGTCCGCCGAGGGCTTCCTCGACGTCGTCATCAAACGTCTCAAGGCTAGACATTTGATTCCCCTTCAAAGACCGTGAGTCGACGCTCCATTGCGTAGTAACTCCGGTCCTTCATTATTATTATACCAAAATAAATATCGGTATTAGCAGCTAATAAAGGGCGCCCTGCGGCGCCCTTCTCACACCGAGAGATCGCACTTCTCGGCGATCAGTGCGCGCATGAGCGCGAGAGCGTTCACGCGCTTGCGCGCCAACCTTGGTTCCCATAGGTGTCGACACTCCTGGAAGTGAACCGCCCGCTGTGCGTCCGCGGCAGCGTAGGGGCACGGGCCGTCCTCGGTCGCCGCCCACCGGTCAAACAGCATTGGTTCCGGGTGATTAGCGGCGTCATACGCCATGCACAGGCGGGTCAGCTCGCTACTGAGGGGGCCCCACCACGCCAACAACACCATTGTCGGTGCTGGCCAGCGTACGCCCGTTACTTTGGCGCCGTCGAGGTCGGCGCCGTAGAGGTTGGCGCCGGCGAGGTTGGCGCCGTAGAGGTTGGCGTTGCGGAGGTTGGCGTTGCGGAGGTTGGCGTTGCGGAGGTTGGCGTTGCGGAGGTTGGCGCCGACGAGGTAGGCGCCGTAGAGGTTGGCGTTGCGGAGGTTGGCGTTGCGGAGGTTGGCGCCGACGAGGTAGGCGCCGTAGAGGTTGGCGTTGTGGAGGTCGGCGGGCACGCCGTCTTTCTCGCCCAGTAGATACTTCGTGTGTAGGCCCAGCGCGGCGGCGAGTTCTTCTTTGGTCATGTTGTCGTCCCTTTCTAGTACTCTTATACCAACTTCCTAGCGGTGTTTGCAGGCCTCCAAGATTGCACGGATAGACCCCGCGTGCTATACTCTTCGCTAATATAGGAGTCAAACCGCATGGCTGAAAAAGTTCATTCTCTGGACCCCGAGAGCACCATGGCGGTGCTCAAGGACAACGTAATAACTGCCGTGGGCAGCTATTTCCCATTTCAAGGGAGAACTCGTGTCCTCGAAGCCGAAAAGATTTACGCGCTTGATTCTGACATCGACGTCGATGATGTCGAGTCGCAGAAAAATGCTAAGTTTCGTGGAAGAACTTGGTCTCAGCCCATCTACGGCGACTTTGTTCTTAGAGATAAGGTATCCGGTGATGTCGTTGCCAAAGCCTCCAAGGTGCCGGTTGCGAACCTACCCCACATTACCCGTCGATACTCGTATATTGTGGATGGGTCCGAATATCAGGCTGACTCGCAGTGGCGACTCATGTCCGGAGCCTACTCCCGAGTCAAAGCAAACGGAGAACTAGAGACGCAGTTTAATTTGTCGAAGGGCCGTGGCTTCCGCGTGCAGTTCGACCCGGAAAAGAAGGACGTGACGCTGCAGTACGGCGCCGCGTTCATTCCGGCATATCCCGTGCTACACGCGCTAGGCGTCTCGGACGACGAATTGAAGAAGTCGTGGGGCCCGGAGCTTGTGGCTTCTGTCAGCGAGCGCACACGTAAGGGCGCGTTGCTGCGCCTCGCCAAGATCCTAGACAAGCGCACTACTGCGACCACTGATGAGCAGGCCATTCCGGTCATTGCGCAGCAGATGGAGCAGAGTAAGCTCAACCCTGAGATCATGGGTATTACTCTTGGCAAGGAATTCGACCGGGTTACCCCGGAGGCCATAGTATTAGCTACTAATAAGCTGATTAAGATCAACAAGGGCGAAGCACAGCCCGACGAGCGCGATTCGATTCTGTTCAAAGAGCTGTGGAATATCTCTGACCACATGCCCGAGCGCATTCTGAACTCGAAGATGGCGCTCACGGCCAAGCTGCGGAACAACGTGGACCGCAAGGAAAACATCCGCGAGATCGTCACCTCGGACCTGTTCAATATTCCGATTAAGACGTTCTTCACGTCCAGCTCCCTGGCGCAGCAGACCAGCCAGACCAACCCGGTAGACATGCTGGGCAACCATCTGCGCACTACGCTCATGGGCACTGGCGGTATCGGTTCCGAGAATGCGATATCGCTCGAAGCCAAGCAAACTCACCCGAGCCAGCTAGGTGTAGTTGATCCCGTACATACGCCGGAAGGTAGTCGCTCAGGTATCTCCACCCACTTGTCGCTTGGAGTGTCGAAGCGCGGCAAAGACCCCGTCATCCGCGTGTATGACCTACGGAATAAGGAGTGGGTAGACCGTAGTCCGCGCGAGATGCGGAAGTCGCTCATCGCCTTCCCAGACCAGTACGACATGGTCGGCGACAAGCCTGTACTACGTCCAGGGCAGAAGACCATCGTTGCGGTTTCCCCTGGTGGCGGCGACCCACAGCGCGTCGACCCTGACAAGGCGGATTACGTGCTTCGTTCACCAAAGGCGATGTTCTCGTATTCGGCCAACCTAGTGCCGTTCCTCGCGTCCGTGCAGGCTAACCGCGCTGAGATGGCGACGCGTCACATTGAGCAGACGGTGCCGTTGAGAGATCGGCAGGAACCACTTGTCCAATCTGCGACTGGCTCCGACAAGGCTGGCCTTACGTCTTGGGAAAAGATCATAGGAAAGCAGCACTCGCACCGCGCGCCGGTTGACGGGACAGTGACGTCAGTCACGCCGAACGCCATCATGATCAAAGACTCTCGCGGCGAGAGCTTCGCCATATCGCTGTACGACAACTTCCCTTTGAACGAGAAGAAGGCATTCGTGCACAGCCAGCCGACTGTAAAGCCGGGCGATAGGGTGACCGCCGGTGATACTATCGCGGACACCAACTTCACAAAGAATGGCGTACTGGCATTAGGTACTAATCTCCGACTCGCGTACCTCGCGTATCGCGGCGGTACGTTCGAGGACGGCGTCATCATCTCGGAATCGGCAGCCAATAAGCTGACTAGTGAGCACCTGTCAAAAGAACGGCTATTCGCCGACACTGACACTATCTTTGACGCCAGGAAGTTCCGTTCTAACTTCCCGTCTACCATCACAGACGAGAATGCAAAGAAGCTGGACGACTCTGGTGTTATTAAGAAGGGCTCCGTAGTCAAGCCCGGGGATACCCTTATTGCGGCTATGAAAAAGTCGGACCCATCACCGGAACAGCTGATGCTGAAGGGCGTTCACCGTGCCCTGGCCAAGCCGTTTAAGGACATGTCTGTGTCGTGGGACCGCGATGTGTCTGGCATTGTCACGGATATATCGCGGAATGGGCGAGAAACCGTCGTCTACGTGAAGACGGAGGAGCCTGCGTCCGTCGCAGACAAATTGTGCTACACCCCAGACCATGACGTGTTAACGGCTAATGGCTGGAAGAATATAACCGATATCTTGATGACGGATAAGATAGCATCACTAAACCGCAGCACCGGCTTCATCGAGTACGTACCTGTCGGCGCGCTACACAACTACGATTGCGACGACGAACTCATCTATTCGCTGGACACGACGCAGGTATCGATGGCCGTTACGCTGAACCACGGTTTGTGGGTCAGTGGCATGAAGGACCTGCGCTTCTCCGAGAAGCCGGCCCGCAGTGTTCTAGGTAAGCCGTATCGCCTAAAGAATTGCGGTCGGTGGATCGGCACCGACGTTGAGTCCGTCCGATTCGACGAGCAAACCGTGGTAGCTGGGCAGGGCGGTGCGGGCACAAGAGGGATGCCGGCGTTCGACATGCCTATCGACGCCTACCTCATGCTGCTTGGTGCGTACCTATCAGAGGGCAGCCTTGTTTGGCACCAGCCCAGTGGTAGTTACGGAATAGACATCAGCCAGAGCAAGGAAGACAATGTCGAACAGCTTGTCAGCACGCTGACTGAGCTTGGATTCAACTTTAGCAGAACTGGTGACAAGTTCAGAATCTACGGTAAGCAGCTAGCGGCGCACTTTGCACAGTTTGGTTACAGTGGCGATAAGTTTATCCCGGCGTGGGTGCTCGATCTTCCGACGAAGCGTCTAAATATTTTGTATAAGTGGCTAGTGTGGGGCGACGGCCATGCCGGAGCTACCTGCAATGTCTACTGCACGACGTCACCGCAGCTCGCGGATGATTTCCAGCAACTTCTTCTACACATCGGCATGGCCGGGCGTGTCGCTGTAAGACCCGCCAGCGAGGGTGAGATAAAGGGTGTAAAGTATACCTTCAAGGAATGCTACTACATACACGTCTACAAGAATAAGAATTACCCGTCGGTAAATCACGGGCATGTAGCTACGCAGGATGGGCAGACCGAGCTTCTTGTACACTACACTGGCAAGGTATACTGCGTCACCCTGGAGGCCAACCACGTACTGTACGTGCGCCGTAAAGGAAAAGCGCACTGGTCGTGCAACAGCGGCCGTTTCGGCAACAAGGGCGTAATTTCGATGGTCCTGCCGGACTCCGAGATGCCGCTAGATAAGGACGGCAACCCGATAGAGATTATCGTAAACCCGTCTGGTGTGCCGGGCCGTATCAACCCTGCGCAGGTCCTAGAGACCTCTGTATCGAACGCCGCGGCCAAGGCGGGCGTCGTTGTTGAGGCTAACTCATTCGAGGAAGATCCGGATAAGCGTCTCGCACTGTCGCCTACAGCCGGCCCGATAGACGTAGCGGGCCACTACAGAACTATACACACCAAGGACGGTGTGAAGCGCGTGTGGGTAAAACCGCACGAACGTGATCGCGAGAAGGGCTTCTACGGATCTGTCAACTCGTTCCTGAGCCAGACTGGCACAAGCGAGACGACCGAGCTGATAGATCCAACGACGAAGAAGTCGCTCGGCGAAGTATTAGTTGGTTATCAGTACATTCATAAGCACATGCACCAGGTCGACAAGAAGCTCAATGTGCGCGCTCACGGCCATGGCTTTGCCTACGATGCGAACCTAGTCCCGCGCGGCTCGGGCAACCACGACGGTGCCCAGCGGTACGGCGAGCTGGGTCTGTATGCCATGCTTGCGCACGGTGCAACGGCCAACATCCGTGAGGGTCTCACCTGGAAGAGTAACCGTGACCAGGACGAGGTATGGACCGCTATACAGACGGGCCAGCCGCTCCCCATGCCAAAGAGCAGCTTCGCCTACTCGAAGTTTCTTGCGTACCTCAACGCGGTTGGTCTCAACATTGAACGCGAGGGTGACAACCTGCGCGTTCTACCACTCACCGATAAGCAGACGCTCGAGATGTCGTCGGGTGCCCTCACGGACGCCTCACGAGTTATCCGTGGCAAGGACATGGCTGTCGAGAAGGGCGGTCTGTTCGACCCGAAGATCACAGGCGGTATCGGCGGTAAGAAGTGGTCGCACATATCGCTGGGTGAGGGTATTCCTAACCCGATATTCGAGCCTGCCATCACGTCTATCCTCGGTCTTACGGGCAAGGACTACGACGCGATATTAGCTGGTAATAAAGATCTCGATGGTAAGACAGGACCGGCTGCAGTCGTCGAGGCTATATCCAAGATCGATGTCGGCAAGGAACTTGCGATTGCGGAGGAAACCGTAAAGACCGCGCGCAAGGACTCACTTAACCGAGCCAATAGTCGTGTTAAGTACCTGCGCATGTTGAAGACCAACAACATGAAGGCATCCGACGCGTACGTCATGAATAACCTCGCGGTACTTCCACCGGTGTTCCGGCCCGTCTCCGCGATGGAGTCCGGCGATTTGAACATCGACGGCCTGAACCTGCTGTACCGCGAAGTTGCGATGATTTCGCAGCAGCTAGCGCGCTCTAAGGACGTACTTCCTGAGAAGGAGGTCGCGAAGCTTCGCGGTGATCTCTACAACGCTACCTCGGCGTTGGTTGGTATGACCGGCGAAGACGGGCAGCTCTCCGACGGTGTTACACGGCCTCCTGGCGTGCTGGGCGTCATCTCTGGCAAGATCCCGAAAGAGTCCTTCTTTCATAAGCGGCTTATGGACCGCAAGCAAGACGTGACTGCTCGGTCGGTTATCGTGCCCGACATGACGTTAACCCTAGACCAAATCTCCATTCCGCGAAAGGCAGGGCTGACACTCTACCGGCCGTTCGTGGTGAAGGAGCTGGTATCGATGGGCTACACGCCGCTGTCTGCCCGTGCTGAGATCGACAAGGGAACACCGCTCGCAAAGCGAGCGTTGGAGGTCGCGGCCACAAAGCGGCCGGTGCTATTCAAGCGCGACCCGGTACTACACAAGTACGGTATCCAGGCATTCAAGCCGGTGTTTCGTGATGGCGCAGCTATCGGTATTCACCCGCTTGCCGTGGGTGGCTTCAACGCGGACTTCGACGGCGACCAGATGGCGCTCTTTGTGCCCATCTCTCAGGACGCTGTGGATGAGGCGTACAAGATGATGCCATCGCGCAACGTCTTCAGCCCTTCCACCGGCAAGGTCATGTATACCCCGACATTGGAGGGCCAGCTTGGGCTGTACCTGATCTCAATGTTCGGCAAGGACTCTGGCAGAACAGCCGCAACACTCGAGGATGCGGCCAAGTTGGGTGACTCCGGCATGGTGAGCTACACCGACGCGATAACGGTCGGCGGAAAGAAGACGACAGCAGGCCGCGCCAAGGTCTATCTGGCGCTACCGGAGAGTGCTCGCGCCGACGAGATGCTGCATGACCCGAAGTACCTGATAAACAAGAGCAAGCTTAGTGCGATGCTGACAGCGGTGGGTAAGAAGGAGAATGGCGACACCTTCGCGCAAACTGCTGACAAGCTAAAGAATATCGGTTTCGGCTACGCCCACTCGTCGGGCTTCAGCTTCTCGCTCTCGGACTTCGACGCTCTGTCCGGAATCCGAGACAAGCACATGAAGGCCGCGGAAGTAATTGCGTCCGAGATCCGCGCGAATAAGACGCTTCTACCGAAAGACCGCGACGCAAAGGTCATCGAGGTTTACTTGGCGGCTACTAAGAAGGTTGACGCCGAGGCCAAGGAGGCACTGGCGGCGCGCGGCAGCAAGCTGCTGACCATGAACGCCGCCGGCGTCAAGCCGGACTGGGGTCAGCTCAAGCAGCTCGTAGTGTCGCCGGGTCTAGTGGAGAATGCGTCCGGGCGCACCGTGCCGGTTCCAATCAGTCGCTCATACTCCGAGGGTGTAACCGCGGCGGACTACATAACGGCATCTGAGGGTGCTCGTAAGGGCCTGATCGAGAAGGTGCAGTCGGTGCAGGAGCCGGGCGCCCTCACTAAGCAGATAATCAATACTGCAATCCCGTACGTCGTGGCGAAGCAGGATTGCCACACGACTAACGGCATCTCACTCGACGCCAGTGACCCAGAGATTGTGGACCGCTACCTCGCGAAACCCGTCACCCTCGGGTCACGAGTATTAGCAGCTAATACTCTCATCACGCCAACCATCGCCTCGGAACTCAAAGCCGGCACCACGGGTAAGGTGGTAGTGCGCAGTCCGCTGAAGTGCACCGCGGCAAAGGGGCTATGCGCTCATTGCTACGGAGCGATGGACGACGGGCATCCCCCGAAGATTGGAACGAACATCGGCGTCATCGCTGGGCAGGCAATCGGCGAGCGAGGCACCCAGTTGGCTATGAAGTGCAACCGGCACGACACGCTCGTGTCGTATCATGTACCGACCTCCGGTATACCACGTATAACTACACTCGAAGCGCTATTTGAGAAGTTCTGCGACGAGCCGTTCACCGGCGGTGTGCAGAGCGTGGCACCGGAAGCTCTCACAGTGTACGACGCGCATAATGGGTGGGTACCGGCACTGAACATTCAGCGGCACGAGAAAGATCCGGAAACGGAGATGCTATTCGTGAAGACGCAGCTTGGCGGCTGTACCGTTACGCAGAGCAACCACCCGGTATGGGTCCTGCGCCGTCCAGGCTGCAAGTGTCATACTCCGATACTGCGACAGCGCGAGTACACAAACAGCGCAATGGGATTCCGTTGCAATACCTGTAAGCGTGACAGTTACTACACGGGCAAGAGCGTGCTTGATAAGATGGTTCGGGTACCCGCTTCCGACCTCGCGCAGATCCGTGGTTCATACTATGGCCTGACCGACATACGGTTTGCACTTGACGTGCCGTGTACAGACGCAACCCCACGACTCTCTGGGTACCTCGTTGGCGCCTACGCGTCCGACGGCTGCTGCCGTATAGGCAACGGCACCGAGTACTACAAGGGAAAGCCCGTCGCAATGCTTATAGCTTGCGGCACGGGGCCGACGTCCAAGCGCGCTAATTTTGCTGCGGCGCTTACCGCGAACGGGCTGGAGTTTGGAGAGACTGATAGTGGACTGGAAGTCTACTCTCCGCGCATAGCAGCGGAGATGCGCGGCATAGTACCGGGTAAGGCGATAAACAAGCGGCTCTCTGAGAACTTTCTCGAGTTCGGCGCTGAGTGGCTTGCAGACTTCCTGTGCGGGTACATCGACGGCGACGGTACGGTAGTTGACCGCCCCGACGGGACCGCCCTGAAGATTTACACCAGCTCCTATGCCATGCTACAGACGCTACTGATAATAGCGAATAAGCTTGGTATCCGTGCTACACCCGGAGCTTGTACGTATGTACCGGAAACAATGAACGCGCAACCTTGGCAGGTGACGTTGTTTGTTACTGCCAAAGTAGAGCACGTATTCGCGCGCTGCGATAAGTGGAATACGTCACCAAGGATATTAACCACTAATAATGCCTTCCTGCCCGCGCTCGGTCTCTCCGAAGTCACGCTGGTGAAGGAAGTGCCGAATGAGGGTCTTGTCTACGACATCAAGACGGCGACCGGCGGCTTCAACGCAGGTACGATGCGCACGTCTAACTCGTTTCACTTCGGCGGTGTTGTCGGCTCTGGGAACGCTACGTTGAACGCGCTAGACCGCGTGACGCAGCTTCTTCAGATGCCGGAAACACTCCCGGGCAAGGCCGCCATCTCGTCTGCTGACGGCAAGGTTACCAAGATCGAGAAGAGTCAGCTCGGTGGCTTTCACGTCTTCGTCGGTGATAAGGACCACTACGTAGCAGGTGGTCGGGAAGTGCTAGTAAAGGTTGGCGACGACATATCGCGTGGTAAGTCACTGAGTTCTGGTCCCGTATCTCCGCGCGACTTGCTCGAGGTCACGGACCTAGACCGCGTCCAGCGCTACATGAGTGATGAGCTTTTCGACGCGTATAAGGGAGAGGGCGTGAAGCGCCAGAATGCGGAAGTTGTTATCCGCGCTATTACCGACCTCGGCGTGGTCGACGACCCGGGGGAGATAGGCAGCACGCACGGCTCGGTACGTGGTGATATGATGAGCCTCGCCTTTGCCAATGATCTAAATAAGCAGGGCAAGGGCACTCCAATAGAGATAAAGCCTATCCTGCGCGGTGTCGGTACCCTGCCGCTGGATCGCAGCACAGACTTCCTGGCGCGCATGCAGTATCGACGCCTAAAAGACACCATGGTAAACGCCGCTAATCGTGGCTGGGAGAGCGATATTCACGACCTTCACCCCATCCCGGGCATTGTCTACTCAGCAGAGTTTGGGCGCAAAGACAAGACACGTGATGGCGGGCCCTACTGATGTCTGAGCCATTCACATCTAAGCCGAACGACTCGGACAACGGCGCCAAAATAGTACTGTGCACGGTGATAGGTGTCGACTACGTCAACTACACCGTGGACCTCTCTACCGAGAACTCGTCCCGCGACGCGATTCCGGATGTTCCGTACGCGTCGAGCTTTCTCTCACGCGACGGCTACGGCCTCAGCTTCAATCCGCATGTTGGCGACCAATGCTACTTGCTAGAGGCACGCGACGGAACTCGTTGCGTACTCGCCTTTGTTACCGCGCCCAGCACAAAGGATGGTAAGTCTACGTATTCCGGCAAACGGAAGCCCGGCAACAGCGGCGACTTCGTAATAAACACGGTAGACGGCAACTTCCTTCGCATACTGCGTGGAGGCTTGGTGGAGCTTGGCGCGTCGAGTATGTGCAAGCGCACCTACGTCCCCATCCTCAACCTCGTTCGTGACACCTTCGTGGCGTACCACGCCATGTCGCCGCTTGGCGAGATTCTGTGGGAGCACACTTCGACCGAGGAGAACCCTGAATCTGGTTCCGTTGTAGCGTCGTACCGGTTGAAGCGCCGCATAGGTGATACTGTCTCGGACGGAGCGCTCTATCGCGTGGAGGTGAGCGCTGGCGATCTGACCGCGCCGGGGTTGGCTGCGCTTGGTAGGCAGCAGCACGCCTTCGCGGTAGAGTCGGGCATATCGGGCGCCAAAGAGCACTCGGGTGTATTCAGTATTACGGTAGCGTCATCTGACGGCGTGCGTTCGGCGTTTTCGTTCCAAGTAGCCGATGACGGTGCCTTCTCGTTCACCTCGACCGACGTGGCGTACATCGACGTCCGCAAGCTACACGTGAAGACGGGGGAGGGATTCGAGGTCGTCTTTCCGAATGGCTCTATATCCGGCGACGAGGATGGGGCCGTGTCGATATTAGTAGGTAATGGCAGCGCCGCCATGCAGCTATCGGCCACTGGCGAGCTAGCGGTACAGGCAACCTCCCTGACAATCAATGTCAGTGGGATGCTGCTGACCATCGGCCCTAGCGGTGTAGTTCTAACCGCGCCCCCTGGCACGCCGCTGGATCTCGGGATGCTCGGCCTCGGCATACAGGACGGTGGCACTGCCATTCTGAATATAAATGGCTTATTAGAAAAGGTGCTGAATCACGGTCACAAGATCATAGTTCCGCCGGCGGCTGCACTAACTGTGGCGGTGCCGGTGGATGCGCTACCGAGTACCGAGTTGGCCGGTTTGCTGGGGCAGCTGGACGTGTTACAATCAACAGCGAAACTGCGCTAACAACCGCGGAGACCACAGATGCAACTATTCCAGGTAATTCAGAATCCGCTGCTCGTAAAGACAGCGGCAGCCAAGTACAAGCTCTCCGATAACCCGGAGACAACACAGTCCGAGATACTAGCACAGCTGTACAAGCAGCACCCGTATCTCGGGCAGTACGTTGTTAATCTGGAGCTGAAGTCTGAGAACGCTGAGCGCGGGACGTTACTGGCGGTGTTCTCGGTACTGCCCCCGTCCGCGCAGCCGATAGCTGCGTCGATGCCGGTGGGCACCGCACCGAACAACGACACGATGGAGGCGGATGCACTGTCTGCGTCGGACCCGAATGCGGTCGCCCGCATACCGGTAATCGTGCGAGATAAGTTCTTGGAGCCGTTTGACGTCTTCATGGACGTTAGCGGCGAGTTCTTCCCGCTTACGGAGCCGCGTCTGTCGAAGGTGGCGTACTCCGCTAACATGCTAGGCATAGCTACGCGCCAGCAACAGCAGCAGGCCGCGACCGGCGACGCCAACGGCATGAATAACTTCGATACGCAGCTACGCGGTTTCAACATGCGAAGCGAGGGGTTCCTCAATAACCCCAACGTAACGAAGCTGAGCGAAGTCTCGCTCATGTCTCACGTAGGCGCTAATCGCGAGGACCTGGCGGCTTTCATAGAGACTGTGACGGCGGACCGCTGGCTTTCGCAGGCGGCGCGCATCCCACTCGTGCAGGTAGCTTTCGAGAAGGTGGCGTCGCTACGTCCCGCTGCGCCGGTCATTAGTCTGAAACCAGCTAAGGGCGTGGCAGTCCTGAAGCGCTGCGGTACGATGGCGAAGCTGAAGACTGCGGCGGGCGGAGAAGCGGTCTTCACGGCTGAGGACCTGTCGAAGTTGGCACACGATAGCACGACCGTGTGGGACAAGCTCTGCGAGGATAACGTCCTCCTGACAGAGACCGACTCTTTTATCACGGATGTGCCGGTCGTCAATGACCGCGAGATAAACGAGTCTTGTATTTGCCGCCTATCCGGTCTAGATGGTACTACGAAACTAGCCGCAGTCGTGGCTGCGCCGCTCGATATCGCGGGTAGCCGGCTGAACGAAGATAAGCTGGTTATAACGGACGAATCCGCGTTCATAACACGGACCGTGCATGGCGAGTTCGTGGCCCCACTGCGCGACAGCACCACAAAGCTGGCTGCCCTCGCGGTACCGGCAGTCCACGCGAGCGGTTACGGTTTCTTCATTCTACCGTCCGGGGACGTCACTGCTCCGGTGAACGTAGAACGGACGGTAACGCGTCCGACCGGTGACAATACATTCGTGCTGGCGAACGAGCTGATGGTCAAGGAGGCCTGCCTTGCGCCGGTCGAGAAGGCTGTTACGGTGGGCAGCACCGCACTACTGCCACGTGGCTCGCAGTTCGTACCAGTCCGGTCAATTGAACCGGCGTACACCTTTCACGCAAAGACGGCCTCGGTTAGTGCCACTGTCCTACACGCCGAGCAGGATGGCTCGTTCTTTTTTACCGGCGCCGGGGCCGAGTTGCTCGGACTGGGGCAGGTGAAGATTGCAAGCCTGGAAGACTGCCTGTTAGCGCTCGGCTGCATGGGCGCGAGCGACGCGTCTGCTAAGATAAAAATAGCGGAAGCGCTACAGTTTGGCGAGGCGCAGTTTAGCGCTGTAATTCGCGAGTTGGCCCCGGAACGCGACGTGAATTTCACAGTGGCGGATATCGCGGATATACGGCAAGATACGATAAAGGTGGCGACGACGATGCTCGCTGCTGCCAACCCCGATTCCGTCGACGCTCTGCTGTCGTTGAACTTCATTACGCCCGAGAACGTTCTGCGGGCTGTGGACGCCACGCCCATGTACGAGCAGGCCCTAAGTTCACTCTGCCGTCTGCTTATCAATGTTCGTCTAGGTCTGCGTGAAGTGCCCGAGGACGCGTGCCTGTCTGCGATAAAGGGGCTCACCCGGGCGGTAGACGGGCTCAAGCGTCTACAGGTGCTATCGACGCAGAACTGATGTGAAATGCTCAATAAGCGGCTTATAGCACTCCGGCAAATCGCCGGGGTGCCGAACCACAAAATTCGTGATGAGTGCCGCCTACGACTCCAGCCGATGCCATCGGATAAGGAGTTGCAGTTGATAAAGGACGACCTGTCCGACGGTCGTCCCGCACGCGTGCACCCAGGCTCTGACGGGACGATGGCTTGGCTGATGCGTCACGGCTTGGTTGACGGGTTTTTCACGTCCAAACCATTCCGTGACGCGGATACATCCATCCAGCCGAACCGAAACGTTCGCCGGATAGTCGAAGCATTATTACTGGCTAATGTCAGCCATGAGGAAGTCGCCACTGTGGCTAGTAGCCGCACCGGCGTGCTTGTGACTAGCCAAGCGGTCGCCGCGTACGAGAGTTATTTCTTCGATTGGAAGGTCGTTGATCCGGAAGAGTTACGCAGGCTATTTACGTCCGGTCCGGACGGGCGTGTTTACCGAACGATATTCATGAGCGGTCGTTCTGAGATCGCGCTATGGAAGCTCGGCTTCAAGGTCGATGTTCAAATCAAGGATGCTCTGCAGCATGTGGCTAATGAAGCTTTCATGCGGTTCGTAGAGACGACGACTATGGACAATGGCATGTCGACTGCCATGGCTGCCGGCAAGTGGTACGAGATCCTCACCGATGCACACGCGAGGATTTCTGAGCTGTCCGGCACTGGTAAGGTGAGCGAGATAGTCGAGATTCTGCGCCGCGTGGAAATGCAGACAGCTAACCCAGAAATAAAATCAATCGAGGAACTGAAGTGACCGACGAAGAACTACTAGAAAAATCCCCGCTTAGCGGTGAGCTGCATGGAAAGGTGCTGGCAGTACCCGGCAACGAAATATTAACTGCTAATGCCTTCATCGAGACGCGGGCCAAAATACCCGGACTTACGTTCGAGTACTTTAATCATGGTACTACGGTTGAGTATCATGCTTGGTCGGACGATCAAGTATTTGCGCAGCCGCTAGTCGAGAAAATGCAGGCTGTTCTGCTAGCGCAGGACGAGTTCTCGGTGGTGGATTTCTGGCATGTTGGCGATGTCTGCCGTACGTACGAGGACTCACAGAACGGCGTGCAGCAAGAGTCGGTTGGGTTTATCGTGTCGTTCAAGGTCATGACTCCCATGAGTTACGACCTTGTGGTAAGATGCATATTGGATTTATTCAGAGGCTGAGACCCGCATGACCGACAATGCCGAAACGTCCTATCTGCCTGCGGTTGCCGCGCTAGCGCCGGCCTTCACTGTAAAGGCACTAGCGAACCTGCCGGCTACGTCGGTCGAGTATGCGGTTGAGCGCAAGGCATACGGCGATAAAGCTGGCTTCGGCCAGCTTCTTAGTAATAGCCTAAAGGGTCGCGCGGGCGGCAAGCTCATGGGTGGTGTATTCGGCGTCGCCACTGCCCCGCTGTATATGAAGGGTATCCGGCAGCTCTCATCTGATGATCCCAGGGAGCACCGCGCCGGGTACATGAATCTAGCGGCTGCAGGCGCAGCTTTCGCAGGTCTCAAGGGCTTCACGGAGGATGCGCTAGAGCACCGCGCAGGCGGGCTCAGCAAGGCGCTGACGGAGGGCGGTCGAATGGCCGCGTCAAAGGCGCTCTTTGCGCTACCGGCAGCTCTGATCATGGGCCACAGCGTAGCCGTGTCTCGGCGCAAAGACGGGGAGACAGGCGGTAGCTCCAAGTTTGTTACACCAGTAGTAACCGGGGCTGCACTGGGCGCCGTGTTGAACTCTGGGGAGCGGGCCGTCAAGGATATATTAGCTGGTAATATTAAGGGGGCCATCCGCGGCGCTAAGCCACGTGCCATTTCGGGCGCAGTAGGCGGCGCGCTTGGCGGTCTCATCTCGGCTGCGGTAGCGGAGTACGCAATGAAGAAGAAGCCGACCGAGAAGACAGCGTCAGCAGCCGGCGAGTTGCTTCGGGCTGTGCCGCTTATTGGCGATGCGCTTCCGCAACTTGGCGAAGTCTTTGCGCTGCACGCTCTATCAAAGCCGTTCTTCGGTGTCAAGCAGCGTATTCCTGGCTCTGCCACTGACCTCGGCGATGTATACAGCAAGATACCGGTCGTTAATAAGTGGACTAAGAGAACAGAAACGAAGCAAGCGCGTGAGCTTGCCCTGGGTCTGCGCGAAGCGCTCGCCGGTAGAACCGATATTGGTTTCCGAGCCAAGTTTTTTAACAATCTGATACTCGCCGAAAACCGCATCCCCAGAGAGCTTGGCCTACAGCTTGGGATGCTACTGCGTGGCGTGCCTGAGAACCGTCGCGCTAAGGTGCTGGAAAGTGTAAAGACGTTCGTAGAGAACAACCCAAAACTGCGGGCTACTACCGCTGGTAACCGTTCTATATTAGCAGGACTTCCGAGTGCGGTAGACATGGCTACTGGGGCTACTCCGCTGTATGGTGTAGCGAAAACGCGAGCAGGGCGCGCCTTTAATACGGCACGCGCACGCGTACTCTACGGTGGCCGCGGGATATTGACCCCCGGTCTTCCATCTCTCGGAAAGCAGGACCCGCTCAAGACCACGGCACGTATAATGGCTGAGGAACTGCCCTCTATCGTATCCGCGAAGGGTATCCTAGCTGCCGCCGCACCGTTCTCCGGGATTGGAGCGATGGCAGCTTCCTCGTATGGTACGCACCTTCTATTTAACAGTATTAAGGGCGGCGTAGCGAACACAAAGCCCCTACAGAACATGGGCGCGGCCTTGTCGCGCGAAGGTTTCCGTAACGGCCTGTTGAACGTCAAGTCAACACCACGCGAGCGCCGCATTCGTTGGATGGCTGAGACAGCCGGGTCTCCGCAGGCGTACGCCATGTCAGATATCGCCGAGGCCTTTGGCGCGTCATTGCGCACCAAGCTGTTCACGGACAAAGACTCCGTGTACGCCTTGTCTAAAGACGCGCTCCGCAAGGCGCACGCCGCGCGTAAGAATAAGCAGCTTATAGAGCAGTATAAGCTCCCGGTTCTCGGCACTGCCGCCGGTCTCAGCCTAGCGACTATGGGGAACCGCCGTGGAACCACAGACAAGCCCGCAGAATAAGCTGCCCTCGGCTATCAAGCCCGAGTTCCAGCCACAGCCACACCAAGTCAGAGCCACGACCAAGCTTGTCGACAACAACGGCAAGCTAGTCATGACAGCGCCTCCCGGTACCGGGAAGACGTACACGGCTATCTATGGATTCGAGACGCTTGTCGACCAGGGCAAGGCCAAGCGGGCTCTCGTACTTGTGCCGTCCGGCCTTCGCACGAACTTCGCTAAGGACGGCGTCGAGAAGTTCACATCGTCCAACTACCAGGTAGTAGGCGGGTCTGGCGAGGCTGGTGTAGTACCCGGAGTATTAGCTGCTAATAACGTCACGCCGGATAAGAAGTACACAATCGCCAGCTACGAGATGTTCATGCGCGATCCAGTCGGGATTGTGCAGCGTTCCGGGGCTGACACGCTCATCTGTGATGAGTATCATCGTGCGAGAAACGAGGGCACCAACCTCTTCAAGACGCTGGCCGGGGCGCGGGCATCATTTCGGAACTTCATCGGGCTTACAGCTAGTCCGGTGAACAACGACGTCTCCGAGTTAGCCTCTCTTCTTTCGCTTTCGGAGGGTCGCCGTATCGCGACGCCGAAGCAGTATAAGCAGCTTTTCGTACGACCCACCGGCTACTCGCAAGGCTTCTCCGGTTCCAAGGTTAAGGATACGCGCCTCGACAACCTTGGTATGTTGCTCGCGAATGCATACCCCAAACTCGACTACATTTCCTATGATCAGGTCCGCGGCGACAAGATCATGCCGCGTAAGCAGTTGTCCAACGTGCAGGTTCCCATGTCGAAGGAGCAATGGGACCTGTACAACTTGGCGCTTGACCGGCTAGGTGCGGACAAAGAGAACGTTCTGCGCGGTAATCCGAATATCTCCATCAAAGACGCGGGCCTTATGTTCGCGCGCATGTCGCAGGCACGACAGGTAGCCAACTCGGTCGGCACTGCGGTGAAGGGCATGGACCCTGCACGTTCCTACGAGCTTACACCGAAGGCCAAGCGCGTTGTTGACGACACGGTCGCGCATATAAAGGAAGATCCGTCTCACTCCGCCGTCCTCTACTCCAACCTCGTAAACGGTGGTGTAGACGTTCTCCTAGCCGGTCTGCGCAAGCAGGGCATCGAGCCTGCCGTGTTCATCGGTAAGGGAGCAGAGGTAGGCGGCGGACGGGTGACGTCGGCAGAGCGGGAGCTAGGGGTTCAGGAGTACAAGGCGGGAAAGAAGAAGGTCATCGTACTTAGCGGGGCAGGTGCCGAGGGCCTAGACCTGCGCAACTCTACCGCCTTCTTCTCGCTAGATGGACACTTCAATCCGGAGCGCATCCTGCAGCCCGAGGCGCGAGCGCGTCGCCTAGGCGGCCAGGATTTCCGTGCACCGGAGAAGCGCGTTGTAGACGTACGCCGCTACATGAGCGTTGCACCGCAAGGCGCCACCATGCCGGCCCCCGCGCCTACGGTGACACCGAAGTCGGGCATAGCCGGGTTCTTTGGTGCAAAGGATGTGGTGCAGAAGCCTGCATACCCGCCGTTCACAATCGACCAGTGGGCGTACCGTGTAGCGGGTAAGAAGTACCAGAAGACAGAGCAGCTCTACGCTGCCCTAAAAGAGCCTTATAAATACATACGCAAGTATCAGGTAGCAGACGGCTCCTGGCGCTACGTGTATCCAGACGCAGACGGCTCGCCAATAATCAGTAAGACCCCACCAGTCGAGAAGACGGCTGGGCTATTGGAGTTCTTGCGCAAGGCGCTGGTCGCGCGGCATTCGGCCAAGAACGAGCTTGCCGGAACGCGTCGCGACTTTCTGACGCGGACAGGTAACGAAGTAGGTTTGCGTGCCGCAGAGGCAGCAGCCGCACACTCTAGCGGAGTGGTACCTATTGCGGGTGCAGTAGCTGCTACCGCTGCTGCTAACCCCGAGCTAACGCGCCGAGCTTTCCTGCGCAACGCGGCGCTGCTGGCGAGTACTGGTGGTGCCCGTAAGCGACCTGCTACCGGCTTCGGTGTTCTTAAGAACATTGTCCCAGCTGCCGCAACTGTAGCCGGTGATGTCTCCGGTGGTAGTGTTCTGTCGACTACAGCCAACGCCGCTAAGAACGTCGGCGGTCTTCTAGAGCGGCCGGCAAACACCGGCACATTCCGCGAGCTACTACGCAACGTGCGAAATGCCACCGTTGCAAGTCCTTCATCTGCCAACGTAGCAATAGAAGCCGCGCGGAGCCTTACGTGAGTAGTCTCCGAGTTGCCGACTCTCACCCGGCGTGTGAGACGTGCGACAACTTCTCGTACGCGAGTGGCGGCGCTATGCTAGGCAGGGGCCGTTGCAACCTTCTAGAACGGTACGTGCACGCTACTTTCCTGTGTGACAACCATCAGGACTTGCAAAGCACGGAGACCACTCCGGACTTGCGCGGAACGCAGCGTAACCCGGCAGCTCGAATATAAGCCGCTAATACTTCACGCACTTCTGCGGTGTTGTTCTCGGGGGCTAGATGCAAGTCTAGCCCCTTTTCATTTTCAAAGTGCTGGAAAGTTAGACCAGTTCGTTGTAAACTGGCTAGTAAATCTTCTCTAAGCATTGCCATAGGGTTGCTCATGTCCTTGTTCAGTCCGAAGGAAAACGCCGCGGAACTCCTACGACTCAGGCCGTCGGAGTTCTCAGAGCGTGCTATGAGTATACCAGTAGAAGGGAAACTCAGGCAATTCTCTTTGAAGGGGCGGGAGTATTTAGCCCCTATATACGACTGCGACTATGAGAACGTGCTACTGTGCTTCGGCCGTCAAAGTGAGAAGACGTGCCACGAAGATACAGAAGTATTACTCGCTAATGGCGCGGTAGCAAGAATAGCCGACGTAAGCGAGGGCGACGTCATCTGCTCAATGCTTGATGGCTCACATATAGGCGTCGGCAATATCTCATGGAAGTCGCGTCGATACCAGAAGCAGTGTCTGCGTATCCGCACGCGGCAGGGGCACGAGACTGTCGTTGGTGTTACGCACCCCATGCGTAAGTGGAACGACTGGACGCCGGCCGGAAAGTTGCGCATCGGGGACCGAATCGCGGTAGTCCGCAAAGCCGGGGTATTCACCGGAACACACCACGAGAACGAGTCGTTTCTGAAGGTGACAGCCTACCTGCTAGGCGACGGATCTCTGCAGGGGTCACCACGATTTCACAATCAGAAGCGTCTACTGCTTGATGACTTTGCCGAGGCAGTCAGGGACATTGGCGATGTTCCGGCAGAACGACCAAAACTCGCAGCCCCTGAGAACAAGTACGTAAGTGTCGCTGGTATGCGCATACGAAACTTTCTAGAACAGAGTGGCGTCTGGGATAGTACAGCCGAGAGTAAATTTATTCCTGACTGGGTGTTTGATCTATCGGAGAAGCAGACTGCGCTATTTTTGAATCGGCTGTGGTCCACGGACGGGCACTGCAGTAACCGTGGCGACTCCGGGCAGTATCATTTCGTGTACTGTTCGATCTCTGCACGGCTCGCTTACGGCGTGCAGCGATTGTTGTGGAAGTTCGGGATACCTAGTCGAATCCGCGTGCAGGTGCCAGAGGTCTACGAGGACACCGATAAACAGGCTTACCTTGTCCAAATTCAAACCCGCGCCGGGCATGAGACCTTCATGTCGCGTATAGGCGCACTTGAAAAGACAGAGTACGTCGAGTTACTCGACGTAGAGGAAAACAATAATCGAGACACACTTCCATTAGCAGCTAATAAACAGGTTAAAGCGCTGATATCGTCGGGACGGCAATATATTAAGCCGTACATGTACGGACTTCAACAAACGCCACCGTACTGCCTTACATACGGAAAGTTTGAGCGCTACTTGGAGTACGCGCGTCGCTGTGTGTTTAATCACAATAAGGCACTCTACGCCGACTTGGCAAAGCATCTCGATACCGACTTGTTTTGGGACGAGGTAGTCTCACTAGAAGATGTCGGAGAGCAGTGGTGCTACGACATCTCAGTTGAAGGGACAGAAAACTTCATATCCGACGGGTTCATCACGCACAACAGCACGACTATTGGCAATAGCTGCCTAGCCCGCAGTTGTCTCGCGGAATACCACCGAATCCTGTTCGTATCGCCCACGCAAACGCAGACAGAGACGTTTAGCCGAGACCGCCTCTCCGCGCCCATTGAACAGTCGCCTACTCTCAAGTTCTTCAAGGGTACCGGCAAGGACTGCGCCGATAACGTTCTATATAAGAAGTTCGCCACGGGTAGCGATATCACGCTTCGGTACGCGTACCTAAGTGCCGACCGCTCTCGTGGTACGTCCGCACCTATGCTAGTTCTGGACGAGCTTCAGGACATCATGGTGGACGTGATACCTATTGTTCGCGAAGCGTGCTCCCACTTTGAGAAGAAGACGTTCCGCTTCGCGGGCACGCCGAAGACGGTAGAGAACACCATGAATGTGTACTGGGAGAACTACAGTACGCAGAATGAGTGGGTTATCCCGTGTGACGGGTGCGGCAAGTGGAACGTGCCCGATGAGAAGAACATCGGCAAGTATTCGCTGATATGCGAGAAGTGCGGGAAGCAGATATACCCGTCGCATCCACGGGCGCAGTGGGCCTCAATGCGAGATCCGGACTGGCTTCGCAACCCGCCGCTCAACGGTGTGTTTCACGGATTCCGCATCCCGCAGATTATCGTCTCGTGGACCAAGTGGGGCGAGATCATCGACAAGATGGAGGGGCGCGGCTACTCGCGCTCTCAGTTCCTAAACGAGTGTCTGGCCCGCGCGTATGATACTGCGAGCCGTCTGCTGACACGCACGATGCTTCTGGCGAATTGCGATCCAGACTACCGGGTCGCAAACTACGAGCTAATGACTCACATGCCCCGTCTATACATGGGCATTGACTGGACTGGTGGCGAAGACGGTCCGGACAAGTCGGCTACGGTTGTGACCATCGGCGGGTACGTGTCGGGTCGTTTTAAGGTCATCTTTATTAAGAAGTACTCGGGTCTTGAGGCCGAGGAAGACGCCTTGATGTTCGACATCATGCGGATGATCGACCACTTCAAGATAGCCTATGTGGGTTGCGACTATGGCGGCGGCCACATATTTAATAAGCGGCTTATAGACCGATATACCCTGCGCCGCGTATACCGGTATCAGTACTGCGGCTCCAAGATCATCACGTATGACAAGGAACTAGCGCGTTTCCTAGTCAATCGGACAGAGGCCCTTATGGCCGTTGTCACTGCGCTGCGCAGTGGCACCGTGTTCTCACTCCCGTCCTGGGAGGACTTTCGGTATTTAGCGTCCGACTTCTTGAACGTATTTCAGGAACAGGACGCACGCGGTAACGTCACGATATCAAAAACGCCGGGCACGCAGGACGACGCTCTGCACTCATTGACGTATTGTTTTCTTGCCTCTATGATAGATAACCCAAGACCTGATATAATGACACCAACTGGCATTGACACTTCATCATCTGCCGCCTCGCGCATCGTGGATAGCGAGCTGGACTCTCTACGGGAGGAATACCGCGAATATGAGTATTGATGTCCTACTCTCCGCAATGCGGTCGCAAGCTGACACCCGTAACATGGGCGCGGCGGCGGCTAAGTCGTATCTGATAAAGGTGGCGTCGGACGACAAGGCGACGCTAAACGACGCTGTGATCGAAGTTCTCAAGAACGAGAACCTGGTAGGAAAGCCGACAACGCCTAACTTTGTCGACCGCGTGGTTGAGGAAGCAAACAAGGCTGTGTTCGCCGTGAAGTTCAAGAGCGCCAGCTACATGGGCAACATCGAGTTTCCCGTGGCAAACGCGTCTGTCATAAAAGAGCAGCTCGCGCCCGCTAAGGCGAAGACTGCCAGCTTCAAGCTCGACGCCAGCGTGTCCGTAATAGAGGCCGCGCAAAAAGCGAGGGCTGCCGAGTTACTCAACTTCATCTCCGGTGGTCGTGAGAAGGTAGCTGAGCAGGACCCCGTAAGCGAGGGTGAGATCCTGCACAAGTACCGCACTCTGCTAGACGAGGAGAAGCAGCTCAAGGGTGACATGCTTCTGCTGGGGGCGAAGTTCGAGGATTCGTTCGCAAAGCTCGCTAGCCTCGTAGAGTCTGACGAGCATAATAAGCAGGTAATATCCGGCTGTATGGCCGCCGCATCACCTAGCCCCCGGATGGGTGAGTTCATCAAGCTGTCGTTCGGTACGGCAGCCGATCCGAACGCGCTCGCCATGATGAATTCCGCCGGAATGCCACCCATGCCGGGAAACCCGGTCACCGGTCTAGTAGCCGACCTCGACATGATCGGTAGCAAGCTGATGACCGCGCAGATGGCTATGAGCAAGGTCATGAGTGGCATGGCCGAGTTGCAGGCAGTCCTCAAGGGCAGCGGACCAACAACATCACAGCTGTTCGCTCCGGAGCAGGCTGGCGGCGTACCGCCGATGGCGCCTGGGCAGATGCCTCCCGGCCCCGGCGCTCCCGCCCAGCCGCCACCCGGTATGCCGATGGCCCCAGGCGGGATGTGAGTATGACGCCGGAAGGTCTGCACTCACTGCAGAAACTAGCCGCAGCATCGACTGCCAACCGTGCCGGTGAGGCGGCGTTTCGTGCGCAGGCTAGGATACAGCCGCTGGCAGATAAGCTGCACGCCCCGTTCGTCGGCCTTGCCAGTCTGCCATTCAAAGCGGTCGGAAGCTTGGTTGGTGGTGCCCTGTTCGGCGGTAAGGCACTAGCCGGTCCAATGAAGGGTCGGCGACTCGAGGCTATCCCCGGTGGCCCAGGCGTCGGCATGTCACAGATAGACCGCGCTGAGTTCGATGCGATAAAAGGCGGCAAGCTTCCCGGCAGAGCGTATGCGGGGGCCATCGAGGGCAACCCGACGTTCTACAAGCGGAACTTCCGCCCAGGTGGTTTAGTCGGCATGGTACAGAAGCACCCCGGCAAGGCGGCAATCGCTGCCGGTGGCTTGTACTACCTCATGAACCACCGTGACAAGGCAGCACCGGCGTATCAGCTAGCGCGCGGCTTTGTACCGGTCGGTGAGGCGCCGACCTCCAATATCTCGCAGCAGACGATTGACTCGTTCTCGCAGCAGTCGTCGGCTAATAACCCACTTATGTCTGGCTCATGGGGACAACGATGATCGACACGACGAAACTCGCACAGCTAGTGAAGGCCGGTGCGGACGATAGCTACAAAGGACCTATGAGTAACGCCACGAACATGACGTTCGGCGACGCTCTCTCGCACGTCAAGAATCGTCGTGGCAACATTCTCGGAGAGATGCTAGAGCATGCTCCGAAGGCTGTCATTGGCGGTGGCTTGACCATGGGTGCCAAGGCGCTTGCTGATAAGCTCATGAACAAGCGCCCGTCGCTCACGCAGGAGATACTCGGTCGCGGCGGTATCGCACAAAAGGCACTTATGCTTGGCGCTGTCGGCGCTGGTATAGGCGGCGGTGCAGCAGCCCTGTCCGGTGCCTTCGACAAGGTCGAGAACCGAGTCAGCAAGAACCGGAACTTCGACGCGGCGCTCAAGTCAAACCCCGGCCTCAAGGAGTTCAAGACCGAGGACCTGCAGGCAGCCTATGACGCCCTCCATCGGTTCTCCCCGGAGATAGCGAAGGAGCCCCTGGCTGCTGGCGCGTTCCTGCGGCGCTCCATGCTCTTCAAGGACGAGGGTATACAGCCCAACGACGTTAAGACGCTTGTCGACGTTCGCAAGGCGCTTGGCGAGTCCCGCAAGAACGAGAACGCGCAGAGCAGCATCATGGGCGCTTTCTCCTCGTCCGCGAAGGACCTGGGCAGTCTACGGAGCTGAGATGATAAAGTACGTAGAGCAGTCGACTTGGGAGGACGGCACCCCGGTAGTTCAGCTACTGCGGGCAAGTCCCGAGTACCAGCGTGGGCTAGAGAAGATCGCGTCTAATGTCCACGAGGATGTGCGCGACTTCACAGCCAAGCTAAAGCCGCGCCCTGACTGCGTCTACGTGCTTGTAAACGCGCTCGGGGCCGGTGAGTTCTACGGCTCCAACCTGAACGCCGACTACTTCAACGAAGTCGATCTCATCGGCGATTCAGCTGGTTCCACCGGGCACAAGACCTTCCTAACCGCAGGTGTGTTCCGGTACCACGTTAACAAGGACATTAGCCGTACACTCGGCAAGGTTCTATTAGCTGTTTATAATCACCGCATGCATCGGGTAGAGCTGATTCTCGAGGTAGAGAAACGGCTGTGCGAAGACTGCGGGCACGGCGATCTCTACGACCGCCTATCGCGCGGCGACTCTACGCCAGTAAGCATGGGCTGCCGCGTAAAGTTCGATAAGTGTGCCAAGTGCGGATTCGAGTCTGAGTCCCCGTCCATCCGCTGTGAGTGCATGCGCACGTCTGCCAATGCTGTCCTCGAGGATGGCGTCAAGGTGTACGTCCGCAACCCGAATCCGCGGTTCTTCGACATAAGCTTTGTCACTGTAAACGCCGACGCAATTGGCCACAGCATGACCAAGCTCGCCTACGCCCGCAAAGCTAACACGCTCGCAGTTGAGCTTAGAGACAGCTTGCAAAAAGCTGCGGACGCTAGTAAACTTGCGGAGTTACTAAAGCGAGTACCTGCCGTCGGTGTACCGGCGTTCAAGAACGTCAAGCGCAGTGAACAGGACATACCATACGAGCATCTCATGCGCATCGCGCAGGAAGCCGGCTCACCGTCCACCGCGTTGTCGTCCCTAGCGGCGGGCGGCGTGGCGCTGTCCCCCAGAGAGTTCCAGACGGTAGTAATGATATTCAGTGGCGACTCTTCGGATGCCCGCCGCCTATACGATGCCAACGCTACTTTCGGCGTACCCTCGCAGACGTGGGAAATGTCGCCCTTATTAGCTGCTAATAACGTGAGTCCGCTTCATGCGATGGCTCCGGTATTACCAGCGCGCTCCGGACTTGAGGACTTTCTCATACCGCGACTTCTTAGCAGTATATCAGTACAGCCGTCGGAAAATTTCCGAAGTGTAGATAATCCACTTCTTCAGTCGTTAGGCCCGGCGTACAATTCATATAGACTTGAGTGTGTCCGAAAGGCCCCAAGTCTCGCTCTTTCTTCAACCTACGGAAACAACATGGAGAGTAGCTACTGCCCGGTTATGCGGGGCTTTATGCTCCTCTCTGGCCGCCGAAGCTACGATGAAGGCGGTACGTTGGTACCGTTAGCGCGTGAGGAATCGATAGCGAGTGATTTGTTGCGTGGGTTGGGTAGCTTATCTCGCAACATTATAACCCGCTAATAATCAGTAGATCCAACCAAGCAGAGAGAAGAAAATGTCAAATCGCTTTCTAGACGTACTGAACGCTCAGGCCGCGCAGGCCGCCGCTCCCGCCGCTCAGCAGCAGCCCAACGAGGTCTTCACCGCCATCTTCGACCACGTCGTCGCGGATATCGAGAAGACCGCCCAGGCCAACGGCTGGGACCTCCAGCAGATCAGCGACGACGATCTCGCCGCCGTGATCGCCGACGAGATGGCCAAGGTGGCTGGCGCCGACAACACCGGCATGCAGAAGCACGCCGGCGCCGCCCTCGTCACGGACGAGCAGGTCAGCGCCGCCGACTACCTCGGCCGGGTGCAGGCTGCTGCGATGGCCGACGAGCTGATGCTGATGCAGAAGCAGGCCGAGGTCGCCGGCTGGGATGCAGAGACCATCGAGGGTCTCGCCGTCGCCAACGCCAACGACATCCTCGTGCAGCTCAACCTCCTCGACGGCCGCAACCAGGAGCACATCCCGGTGATCGCCGAGGTCAACGGTCGCGAGAAGGTGGCGTCGGTCCTCGCGACCTACCCCATCTCCGAGGAGATCGACGAGGCTATCGTCGAGCGTACGCTGTTCCATCTGCAGAACGGCGGCTGGCCTGTCGAGAAGATCGCTCAGGCGCTACAGCAGCAGGCCCAGGGCTAAGCAGTGTCAGGCGACCCGCTAGCGCGCTTCATGCGCGCCATACCCGATAGCGGGGCTCGCACGGCGTCGCAGGACGGCGACGCGGCTGATCGGCTCGAGAAAATAGCCGCTCGGCTGGAACAGGAGGTCAGTGTGGCATTAGCAGCTAATACCTCCGAGCCCTCTACGGGTATCCTGACACGGATACTCGGTGCCAGTACGAACCCACCGGCCGTAGAGAAGGTCGCCTCTGTGACGACTGCCCCTCCTGCCGGCGAGTTCAAAGATACAACACTGCAGTCCATCCTGAGCGACGTGCTCCGGGGTGGCCAGCCGGAAGAGGCTAACCGTAGCGGGGTTGCAGACGCCGCAGAGACCGGGATGCCCAAAACTGCAACGGTGGCTGCTCTCCGCGCAGCCCTCGGGAGTCGCACATGAACCCGAAAGCCGTTCAGGCCCTTGCTAGCGATCTGCGTGAGATAGCGCAGGAGCACAAGGAAAAGGTGGCGCAGCTCACCAAGGTGAGCGAGGTTAATGCCAAGACGGTACTGGCGATTGAGATTCTCGACCTGCTAGAGAGCAGGGGCGAGAACACAGCGGGGCCGCTGAAAGAGAAGGTGGCCATGCTCCTCGAATCGTCGCGGTCGGAACTAGAACACACGCGTGATGTTCTAGCTTCCCGCCCGCCGCACGGCATCCTCACTCAGTTAGGCGAGCGTACCCAGGCGGGGGCAAACTCCCGCGATGCGGCAATCTCAACTCTCGTAAACCTCTGAGGACAAAGCAATGGCAGTAGCTCTTGTGTCTGCGGTGAGACGTCGAAACGTCTCGCCCGTCTCTTCAATCGTGCGGCCGGATCTCACCCGAGACGCCGACTGCAGCGGTATCGCGATCACGCCGGAAGACGGCGAGTTCGTCGTCGTAACGAACGGTGTGGCAAGTCGGCCCTCGGCCGTCTTCTACGCTGACGCTATCGTCGATATCGATGATATCACTGCCACCGACGTGCAGGCCTCCGGCCTTCGCATGATCTGGGGCAGCGCCGAGCACACGGATCGTCGCCAGAGCGGCCAGACGCGCGTGCCGTACTTCTACAACGGTATCATCGTCGAGACGAATATGTACTATGTCGCCAATGATGCGGCCATCCTCACGCACGACGACAATAATTACGCTAATAACCGCTATGTGTCGGTAAAGAACGCCGGCGTCGCGCTGCAGGGTATCAGTACCCGCCTCGTGCTCGCTCCGATACCCGCTCTCGGTACCGGCTGGGCCGTCGGCCAGATAGAGACGGTTCCCGCCGTGGCAGGCGCGTCGGGTGTGGTAATGACTGTTCGTCTGTACGATGAACCTCGCTTCATCGGCGCGCGGAGATAACCATGTCGCAGGAAAAGATCTCCGCCGCAGACGTAGTTCGTGGCAACTCGAACTTCGTGGATCTGTTTCACACAGATCCGAACGTTACGACCAAGGTCGCCTCGCAGTTCGCCGACGTGGTCCGCGACCACATCAAGGAAGAGGGCTTCCGTTCGAAGATCCTCCCCTCCGTGACCGTGGGCCGCGCCGACCTCCAGGTGTCTGTGAACCACGACACCCTCGTCAAGATCGTGCAGACAGAGCCCCGCACCCGCGCGGCCACCATGTCGATGCGCGGCCAGCCGAGCGTCGTGTACTTCACCGCGCCGCGCTTCGAGGTCGGTTTCTACGAGATCGGCTCACCCCGCTACGAGCAGACGAAGCAGGAAATCCTCGCTTACGATATGCCGATCGTGGACTTCATTCGGAACAACATCGGTCTCGATGTCTCCGCTATCGAAGACCGCATCATCGTCAACTACTCGGAGCAGTGCTGCCAGTCGTTGCAGCAGGCTTCGCAGTCGCTCACCTACGGCGCCGTGTACGCATCGGCTGCAGCGTTCTCCGCGTACAACGTGAAGAACAACAGCGTGCCCGAGGTCGGCAAGATCAAGAGCAATGATGTACTCGCCAATACATCGGCTGCGTCCAACGACGCCGGTGTTGCCGAGGCCACGCAGCTCCCCTGCCAGAAGGATGATATCATCAAGCTCCGCAAGCTCTACCCGGGCTACGGCGGCTCCGCTGGTACGTCTTATGGCCGCTTGAAGCTCGATAAGCTACTTATAACCGAGACCGACGAGGCGGACTTCGCCTCTTGGACGATCTCCGACGTCGGTGAACTCGCGAAGGAAACCGCAGTCGAGGGTTGGCGCGGTAACAAGGTCGTCGGCGCGCAGTACATCCGCACGCTGAAGACCGATATCCTCCGTCCCGGTAACATCTACGGCTACGCCCCCTCGGACTTCCTCGGGAAGTGGATGGAGCTGAACAAGCTAGAGTTCTGGTCGGAGAAGCACCGCAACCGCTTCTCGTTCGAAGCGTACAAGGACTGCGGTAGCTACATCGGTAACATCGCCGCCGTGCGCAAGCTCGAGACGTTCATGGGCGCCGTAGAGACGCTGAGCGACACCTCGCTGAACTCGGCGGTCGTCGCCCGGTACGCGCCTGTGTCCGAAGCGGAGCTTGGCAAGCTCAATAACAAGGTCGCCGAAGGCGTCACGGTACCGAAGCTCAACACGTTCTAATTCGATTCCGCTGGTGGATCAAGTGTGCTAATATAGCCCAGGAGGGAAACCTTCTGGGCTATTTTCGTTTTACATCAAGGAGTCCAAGATGCTGTCAGTGAAGGTAAGCAAACTACTCTCTACCAAGAGTGCGCCTCCGGGGCTGTCCGGGCTGGCCCTGGCGCTGTTCCGCTCCCGCCGCGTCGTCATCGACGGCGTAAAGGTAACCGCGGACCGCGTGTTTTCGGAGAAGGCGATTCGGCGAGACATCGTGCGTGTGTCCGCCTACATACAGGCTGGCCTCGTAACCGTGGCGGTGCTGCCGTCTGCATCGGAAAGTTTCCGTGCGGAGATCACTACACTATTAGCAGCTAATAAGACGGCCCCTGCTGCTACCGAGGCCGAGGCCGCGGTAGAGGAGCCCGCTGCACCAACAGAGCCTGCCGTCACGCCCATTGAGCCGGTGGCCGCGCCTGCGGCCCCAGAAGTACCGGCATCCGCGGTACCGGTAGTAGAACCGGTTGTGGAGGACGCCGCACCAGAGGCGCCCGCGGAGTCGCCAGCGGTTACTGCGGAGCCGGTCGTAGAGCCGGAACCCGCACCTGTTCCCGCTCCCGCCGCTGAGCCGGTAGCTGTAGCCCCGGCTCCCGCGGTGCGTCCAGCTGTCAGCCCGCGCCCAGCCGTCCGACCCGCTCCCGCCAAGGCCAAGTAAGTGGACCCGGGTAACACGCCGTCTACTGTCGAGTCTGCCATCGACCTGACGGTCTCGGACGAAGAGATCGCTATCCGAAATCTCGTCGAGTTGCTTCGGGCAAGGCTGCGTGATTACCCGGAGCTAAACGTATTATTAGCTGGTTATGAGAACTCCGATCTAGACCTTGCCACCGCGCTGGCCGAGTCTGTGATGGATTGGAACTCAACGCCGCCGCTCTTAGACGGTGTGAGCTTCTCGTCGCACCCGGCGCCAACACTCATGCTCGACAAGGCAACTAGCGCTGTTCTGCGCTCGGCAGCACTGGGGCAGATACGTAATAAGTTGAACGCGAACGTCGGCGGCGATGTGATCAACGGGTTCTTCGACAAAGGCCCAGAGTATGCGCAGTGGGCTGCACTGCTTGAGCAGACGTACGAAACTAAAAAGTTGAGATTGAAGATGGCAATCAACCTCAACGGCTCGTTTAATGGGACCGGCATCGCTAGCGAGTATGAGATCGTGAATCGTATGTATAACACCATGGGATCGAGGTCTCCGCGATGATCACTAACCAGAACATGGAATCCTGCAAGCTGACGATAAACGGTAACGGCAACGTGCTCGTGCCGCTCTCAGGTTCGTTTTGCGGGTTCACCGTCGTTGCCAGCGCACTCGACGAGGATAGTGTCGTTACAGCGTGCCTTAACGCCCCTGGCGATACCGTAGCACCGCTCACCTTCACAGCTACCGCCAACGCGGATGGAGTGTGCGCGTTCACCTTCCGACTCGCAGCACCGGCCAAGCTTGGCATCTCGCTAAAGGTGTCAGGCAATGCGTCGGCAGACACTATACTCCAGGTCTCGATGTACGAGAATTCCCTTTACCTTCACCGCATGGGCTCCGCACGATGAGCGAGTACGACTTCCACGCCGAGGCAGTCAAGTTTGCATCGGCGATAGGCGCTCTAGATATTCGTGCCCCACGCGCTCCGTTCGGCAAGGCAGATCCGCGCACAGCAGCCAAGGAAGCCCTGCGCGGTATGGTAAGCACGAACAAGTTCCAGGTACCGATGGTGAAGGCTGCTGGTCGCGATGTGTTGCAGAACGCAAAGTCGGTAATTCACGAACAAGTAGACACGCACCGACGTGCGCTTGACGACTACACCCGCGCCGCGAACACGCCCAACCGTAAACGCTTCTTCGGGATGTACACGTCGAAGACCACGGAGCTAGAGCGCCTGCGCGCGTCTGTGGCAAAAATGCCAAACAAAACGTATCGAGATGCGTTCCGTAATATCGAGAACGTAGACGCGGCTACCGGCGCGGCCGACAAGTACAAGATCCTGCGCGATAAGTTCGAAGGTATCAAGGCGTCGCCGGTCAAGGGAATGCTCACGGCTATCGCGACACCGTTCAACAAGAGCGAGTCGGTAGTCGAGTCTGCGGGTCGACTACTCGACAAGGCTATGCAAAAGAAAGAGTTGATGGCCGCGAACAAGCCTTCCACGCTACGTCGCTACGCTCTGCCGGCTGCAGGCGTAATAGGCGGCGGCCTACTACTACGCAAGATAATGCAGGCCCGTCAGCAACAGCAGCAGGAGGCGGGTATAAGTGGCTAATATCATAGAGTCGCTGTCGGTTCGCTCGTTCGACCGTGAGCACCTAGACGTGTTCTGGAAGTTCGGGCAGATGACCGACCCGGCCGCTTACGCGATAACAGTGGAGCGGTCCACAAACCAGCTTAGTGACTACGCCCAACTAGGCCCCGCCTCTGTTGGGCTAAGTTATTTTAGAGACACGAATATAAAGACTACTCGCGGGTTCTATCACCACTATTACTACCGATTGAAGATCCGCGACCGCCGAAGCGGCGACACGGTGTACTTCCCCGAGGCTGGTGGCGTAACTCTGGAGGCACCACCAGACCTAGTGTCTCTGGAGCTTGCTCGGCAGCGTCGAGTACTTCTGGAGGCTGTTGAGGGTCGCAAGGTTTGGCTATTTCAACGTAGACGTGACGGGGCCCGCTGCAGAAACTGTTGGGACGCCGTGCTAAACAAGCGTACCAAGTCCGTGTGCACAACCTGCTACGGCGTAGGCATCATGGGCGGGTTTCACGCCCCGGTGGAGACCGTGATGAAGATACGGTCGCCGCCAGACACTACGAGCCAGACTGAACTTGCCAAGGTTACAACCGAGAACACGACGTTCTTGTATCACAACTTCCCAGATATAGGTGCAGGCGACTTGATTGTAGACCCCGAGAACTCGCGGTGGACGGTGGGTGAGCAGATTGTTAAGACACAGAGAAACCGCGTAGTTATAGATCAGAAGGGTCCTCTGACGCGGCTGCCGACTACCGACATCTTGTTCAAGGTTCCGCTTATTCTCTCCGTTGAGCAGCTTCGCGACCTACAGACAGAGCCGCGGGTTCTGTACGTAATGCCACACAATCTGCAGGCGTACGCCGAATCGGCCTACGAGGCTATCTACAATGTCTGAACGCATACTAGACGAGAAGTGGGACAACGGACTGCGCGTCTTCATCGTGTTCTTACGCGGGCTATTCAAGGACCGCGATAAGGGTGACTTCCGATGGGATGCCGACCCGTCGACGAGCGATATCTACATCGCCTCTGCGGAGCCGGAAGATATCAACAGCACGATGCCTCGAATACTGGTGGGTCGTGGCGCCATAAACTACACCGGTTCCAGCATATCGCAGAGCACGCCACGTATGTTCGCAAGAACAGAGGCGCTCGTCGCAGACCTACAGTCGGCAGTTATAACTATCACGGTAGCGTCAACTCTTCCCATCGAAGCGCACTGCCTCGGTATGCATGTGTTCTCGATGCTGGCGCCATTCCGAGAGATGCTTGCCTGCCAGGGTAAGTTTCACTCATTATTAGTAGTTAATGCTTCCATTACACAGCCGATGCCAATCACGAACTTCCTGCCTGGGTCGCTCTTCAACAAGATGCGCGCAGTGCAGATATCGATCCCGTCGTTCATGCAGGAAGTGCATCGGGTAAGCAACGCCGGATTCTACTCCCAGCTCGAGGAGTACGTGCTAGCCGAAATCAAAACTTCTACATAACGGCCGTACGCTATATACTTTTAACGTAGAAGTTTACGCCACTAAGCGGAGAACAGAATGGCAACATCCAGACCACGGCCGCGTGTTGTAGTCTCGCAGCTGATAAACAAGACCGCAGGCGCGGTGCTCACCCCTTCGCTAACCCCTTGCTTCGTGGGTCCGTGCTACCAGATAGTACGGCCTCTTACGGCAACGGGTAGCATCAACTCTGACGCCGCAGTCATCACGGCCGCACGCGTACGCTCCGACATCATCGGTGAGTCTCTCTCGCTGAGCGGCAAGAACCTGAAGATGTCCGTGGCCGGCGGCGTGCCGCAGATCGTAGCGTTCCCGGTAACGCGCGGCTCTGCACCCATCAGCCGAGTATTAGTGGTTAATACCATCAATAAGGCGCTCACCGGCGCCTCAGCTAAGATCGTTAATGACTGCCTAGACATCTCCACGACTGCCGTCGGATCTTCAGCTCGGCTGAAGCTGCTGCCTGTCGCAGACGACGCCTACACGCTACTCGGTCTCTCCGACTTCGTGGACATCGAGCAGTTCGGGCAGAGCACCTACGGCGGCCTCTCCTGCGAGATATCGTATGACGACATGCCGGCCGACAAGACTGCCGTAGCCAACGTCGTTTTCGACGAGTCGGATCTCGACATCTACACCGCGAAGGGCGGCAAGCTCTCTCACCTTCGTGCAGACGCCGCGCCGAGCTGGGACGCCTACGTGGGCGGTTCTTCCGCTGTCGCCGGTATCAGTGTAGACCGTGGCTTCCAGCCGGCGCTCGCCAACACGCCCGTGTCGCTGCATGGTATCCGCGCCGCTGGCCGCAATACGGCAATGCTGTTCTCGGTTGGGCGCGAGGCGCGCATCCGCATACCGCTGGCCGGCTACTCCATGCAGGGCGGCACTGCGTCGTGGCCTGACCCGGCGGCAGCGAACTACCTCGAAGTGACGGCCGTCGGCCTTCAGGACTACCTCGCCTCGGCCAATGGTGCGGTAGGTCCGTACGTCGGCATTCTCGGCAACGATATTACAGTCGTTGTGTCGCAGCTCGATGCGGGCGAGCCGTTCGCTATCGCGGTCGACGGCGATGAGCTTGCTATCGACATTCCGTTCGACGGCACGTTCGCCGCGTTCAAGACGGCCATCGGCAGCGCAGAGCTTTCGGGCAAGGTCACGCTATCGCTGCGGTACGCAGCGGCAGACGCGGCTAAGGCATGCGTCTACGAAGAGTGCGATATCTTCGCCACGTACACGCTCGGCGGCGGGCTAGACCCGACCAACTTCGATGATGATACCCCGAACGTCGCGTCGGCTACGCTAATCGGTTGTGTACACATACCGAATAGCTTCACTGGCGCGGACATGGGCGTCACTGGCGAGACGCTCAGCTTCTCCATCGGCGGTGGCGCGTGGAAGCCCTGCACCTTCCTCGCAGGGACTTCGGTAATCACGACGCTAAATTCCGTTCTGGACGGTGTAGCGACGGTGAGTCGTCTCGCGGACGGCGATGTCAAGTCTCCGCTGGGAACGGCGTTCCGCCCGCTGCGCATGGTCACAACGACCGCGCTCGGCGAGGACAGCAGCATAGCTATCGCGGGTTCGCGCAAGGCCCTGCAAAATCTATTCGGTGGCTTCTCACAGCGCACCGCGTCGGCAGTCAGTGCTACCGCTACGGCTGGCTACGGCACCACGCGCCGCTCGATACAGCTTGCGCCCAGCGCGTACAACCCGCTGGCGTACCTCGCCACCGAGAAGTCTGTCGTACCGGGAACCGTGACTGTAAAGGCCACGAGCGTCATTCTGCCGGCTTTCATATTAGCTGCTAATAATGATATCTCCGGACTGCTCGACGACGACAACTCGCTGATCCTGCACGCTGGCGCCGAATCGGCCACGATAACGATTGCCGTTGCCGACGATGCGACGCTGGCCGACATCGCTGAGAGTCTGAACGACGAGCTTGACGGCTCAGACGTAGAGTTGATCCGCGCGTCGGTGGTTACCATCGGCTCCAGTGACTACCTCTGCCTCTACGACTCCACCGGCGTAGCCGGCACCGAGATCTCAATAGAGTCGGATGGCTACGCCTTCGAGGATCTATTCGAGGGTCTGTGCGACACCGTCGCGACGACCGCTAGCGGTGACATAACGTTCAAGGACTCCGGTGTGGACTTCGCCCTGCAGGTGACGGCTGTCTCTAACAGCCTCGTCAACGGCGTCTTCTCGACCGACGTGCTAGACGTTACCAGCACCGACGCGCTAAGCGATCTCATCCTCGACGACGCGTCCGCCCGTACCGTGATCTCGTACAGCACGAGCGCTTCGCTTACAGCTGGCACTATCCGGCTAACACTGACTGGCGACTCCACGGTAGGTGTGGAGGCCGACAAGACATGCGTCGTGGCCAAGTTCTCGGCGTCGCAGCGCGCAGACGTGACCTTCAACCGTCTGTGGGCATCTTGCGCACGGCAAGACGAGGTAGCGTACGATGCCCGCGTGTTCACGGGTGATCACTACAAGATGATACCTGGTGACATGCTACTGTCCGGCACAAAGGTGCTTGGTCGTATCGTGGACGTTGGCGACCTCGTTCTCGGCGGCACGACCTACTCCGGCGCCAAGCTGAGCATCAGCGAGCCGGCCGTAACAAGCGGTTCATTGGTATCCGACTGGCACACCGACGCGTACGGCCTAGACGATGCAGACAATGCCCGTCTCGCGCCCGAGGTGGTAGTAAGCGCGCCTGCCCGTATGATAACGGTGAAGCCGCTTCTACTTCGCTCTGCCGCTGGTATGCCGATCACCGGCGCGGCGCAGATGTATGCAGGCTATCGCGCTCTCCGCACGGACATCGCGGCCACGAAGCCGACGTCCACGCTGTTGACGCTCACAGACCAGGACCTAGACCGCCTGCTCGGTCCAGTATCGCCCGAGAACCCGCTGGCGTGGGCCTTCTACACAGCGTCCCTAGCCGCTCCGAACACGGTCATGGCCGCGCTCGGCGTGGATGCAACATCGGCCGATGCACCGTACGGTACTCCGGAAGCTTACTCACGCGCTCTCGCGTACCTCTTGAACAAGGAGGTTTACTCGCTCGCTCTCTGTACGACCATGCCTTCGGTGTGCGACATGCAGAACGCGCACGTAACCCTCGGTTCCGGGGAGACCTACGGCAAGGAGCGCATCGCGTTCGCCTGCCGTCCGATACCCTCCGAGAAGAACGCACTTGTTGCGGCCAGCGGTACGGCCCTCCTCGCTGACGTCGGTGGCGGCAAGTATGAGTTGACGCTCACGGACGAGACGATCAACGTAGCCGACGCTCTCGACGGTCTGAAGGACGCCAACGGTAACAGCATCAGCGCCTCGGTTGGTCAGGACTTCGACCCCGCACAGGGCGTTTACCTCGACCGGGCCGGTGATGCGTATAAGTGGCTTATAACGAAGATCGTCGCGACGAACATCGTACAGATCGACACGACGGACATCTACATGCCCGGCAGCGGTCCAGGTACCGGCGGTAACGAGGACGGCTACTTCCGTATGGGTACGTCGGCTCTTGCCGACTTCGAGGCGGACGGAGAGAACTGCTCCGTGTGCGTGCGGCAGGCCGCACTTACGACGGATACTTCGTCCGGCCGTGAGGACATCTGCACCGCGCTATCGGACATCGCGACTGCGTACCAGAACCGCCGGCTGTTCATCGTGATGCCTGACTCGATCACGATGGACTACGCTGGCACGCCGACCAAAGTGCCCGCTTTCCACGCGGCCGCCCAGATAGCCGCGATGGTGGCAGTGCTGCCCACGCAGCAGTCCTTCTCTAACTACCCGATGGTCGGTATCACAGGGCTCACGGGCTCTCTCGATACCTTCTCGGATATGGAGCTGGGCATCGCTGCTGCAGGTGGTATCTACTGGCTCATACAGGATGGCGACGGTCAGCCGATCAAGTGCCGCCACCAGCTCTCGACGGACACGTCGTCAATCGAGACGCAGGAGCTTTCGATAACGAAGCCCACGGACCTGTTCGCGAAGACCGTGCGCCGCGCGCTGTCTCCCAAGCCGGGCCGTAACAACATCGACAAGCAGTTCCTCACGGAGCTGAACATCGATCTCATGGCTATCTGCGCACAGTTCTCCGGTGAGGGCCGTCCGCTCGCTTCCGCGAGCGTGGCAGAGTTGATGAAGAACCCGAACCGCGCCGACGGTATCACAGCTAAGATCGCCAAAGAAAACTGGATACCGTGCAACGAAATCTACATCACCATCAGTAATTAAGGAGCAACCTGACCAATGCGCAGAACACTTTCGTCTAAGTCCTTCTCCACGCAGAAGCCGCCCGTCGGCAAGGAGAACCGGGACAATAAGGCGCTCGACGATCTCTACGGTGACATCGACGCGGGCTTTCAGGCGATGGAGCTTTACACTCCGGTTGTCCTGAGCAAGACGCACGCCAACCACGCTACCGAGACCGTGACGATAACCGCGCCGTTCGACCTCACGGTCCTCGACGTGTACGTCGTCAAGACGACGGCAATCGCCGACAACAACGGCATCAACAAGTTGCAGGTCAAGAATGCGGCTGGCAGCGCTATCTCCGATGAGATATCTATCCGTACCACCGTTGTCGGTGCTATTGTTCGTGCCGCGTCCTACACTGTCGCCAACGCGAACGTGGACAAGGCCGCGGACATCCAGATCACCTTCACGCGCGCGCACGCGAACGACGACAACGCTGCCACGGTCTACCTTAGCTGCATCCGCCGCTAAGCGTATAAGCGGCTAATAAGGAGGCACCATGGCTGAAGGCATAGCAAATTGGAACCCGTACTCTACACGAGTACAGGGCGGACTGGCGGACGGTAACTTCGTCAATGCCAGTTACTGTATCGTTTGCGCAGGCCCGCCGTTCTTCAACCAGACTGTCGTCCCCCAGGGCGCGTCTGGTCGTGAGCTGGCGAAGTCGCTACTCTACCCCATCGGGCTGTTGCAGAACTTCTCGATTGGTCAGAACCAGAACATCGCGCGCCTGTTCGAGATCGGTAGCCGACGCAGCTACTTCATCACGGGTCACGCTATCGCCCAGGTCCAGCTCGGTCGCGTGCTGTACCACGGTGAGAGCCTTCTGCGCACGCTGTACGCGTACTACGATACGCGGGCCGATAACTCGGTAGGCTCCGTAAAGATCCGCCCGCTTATCGAGCCGGGTGGCGTAGTTGGTTCGGTACCGTTCATGACGGGCCAGCCGAATCAGCGTGCACCGGGTCTGGCATCCATCAAGGTAGCCCCGGGTTACGACAACGTCTTCATGAACCTCGCATCTAACCTGTTCGCGCAGCCCACGGGTTTGATGGTGATCATGCAGGATAACGCGGGCAACAACGTCGCCGCCTTCTACATCGAGAACTGCCTCGTCCCGTCGTACGGCTTCGGCTTCGACGGCCAGGGCCTAGTGATTCAGGAGCAGTGCTCCGTACAGTGTGAGCGCATCCAGCCGATCCGCCTTGCGCAGCTCGGCTTGGTCAACACGCTACGGCAGCCCGACCAGTCCGGTATCGCGCAGCTCCAGGGCATCGCCTAAGTAACGAGACATAAGTAGCTAATAAAAAGGGGCGCTTCGGCGCCCCTTTTCTTTTTGTAGGTAAAAAGAGATCACGAGGATCTCTGCCCGCTCCCGCGGGCTGGTGCCTCAGGCCCCGTTGCGCGCCGCCCACACCCCCGCCAGACTTTGACTGGAGGCGCAGCGGCGGTCGCCGCCAGCGGGGACGTGCACCACGCTTCCGCCGCGGAGCCAGGGCCGCTCCCCCGCTGGCCGTATCCCAGGTGGGAAGTCACACGCCCGCCCGTCGGGCAGGCCGACGGATACCGTGAACACATTGCCGACCTGGAGTAGAATGACCTTACCGCCGAACATTTCCGCCGTCCGTTCGGCCACCTCCAGAACCGTTTTACCTGTGGGAGCGCCGCGGTGTTGCGTCAGGCCTTTGGTGCCCAACGCATAGCGGAATTCCTCGAACCGCGCGTGGCGCGGCTGGTCGCCGTTTGCCAGGTGGATGCTCGCCGGGTCGACCAACCCGTCTTCGTTCTTGGGGAGATACACGCTCCCCAAGGTATCGGTTTTCACTTCGGGGTACGACCCGTCGTAGAACTTGCCGCCGAAGATCCTGATTAGTGCCCCGACGAGCTGCGCTCTCGTCATAGCGGGGACAGAGTCACGCGCCACTGCGCGCAGCTCCATCCGTTCGCTTTGTTCGCCGCGGAGCTGCTGCTCCGCGGCGAACTTGGTCACGGCGGCGGCCACCTCCGCGAACAAGCGGCACGCCGGGGCGTACCGCGAAGCTTCTGCCTCGGCCTCGATGGCAGAGGCAGCGGCCCGCTTCTCGCGAGCTGCTGCCTCTGCCATCTCGACCTCAACCTGGGTGTCCAGATCGAGGTCGTCATTCCTTCTTCTCATGGGCGTCCTTTCTGTTGTTTGGATTCATAGTTATTATACCAAAAAACGGCTTCTAATTGCCTATAAGCAGCTTATATTTGCACCTAGCAGCCCGCTGTGCTAAACTTCCTGTAACTCAAGAAGGAGACAGCCCATGTTCAGAAAGTTCGCATCTGTAGGCGTCCCGCCCGCCCCTGGTATGCAGGAGGGCCCGCCGTCCGGTGTCCCGCAGGCACCTGCGCAACAAGGCGTTCCGCAAGCACCCGTGCAGCAGCAGCCCGGTGGGTCCATAACTAGCGCCCTAGCGCTACTCATGGCTATGTACATGATGTACCAGCACGCGCATTGGACGTCGAAGGGTCCGCTGTTCTATATGCGGCACGACCTGTTCGCGCGACTGTACGGCTCCGTAAGTAAGGATACGGACCCGCTAGCAGAGAAGATAGTTGGGATGGTGGGGAGCGAGGCGCTTCAGATCAGTGCGCTGTCTGGGGAGGCTGCTGGCTTCCTGCAGGGGCTCCCGCCTGGGCAGGAACTACAGAGTGGGCTGTCGGCTGAGGAGTCACTGCAGAACATGCTCGCCGGGTTGATAAACGCTGCTAAGAGCGGGCAGTTCTCGCCCGGCGTCGAGAACCTACTGCAGCAGCTTTTCGATAGCTCCGAAACGCGGGCCTACCTACTCAAGCAGCACCTAGCTTAATCTAGGTACACCCCAAGCAGTACGCCAAGGGCTAGGCCCGTGGCGAGAGAAGCGGCGTACCACGGAACGTGGAACTCCGCTTTTTCTATTTTAGGGGCCTTGGCCGCCTCATCTAGAAGACCCTGCAGTCGATCCCCGCGTTTCCTCTCCTCTCCTAGCTTAAGCTCAAACAGGTCTTCCTTTACCTTAGCGGTCGTAATGGCCGTAGATAGTTGGAGGGTTAGCCGCGGGATTGTCACGTCCAACGCTTCAAGCGCTGCCTTAGCGTCTTTGGGCGGGAGCAGCACACCCTCGCACGGCTCAGTAACCGCCTGGGCTGCTGTGCAGATATTAGCTGCTAATATTAACGAGCTTATCACTTAGCTCTCCGCTTGTTCCACGCGTCTGCAATAGACTTGGTCGTATCGAGAGACTTGATCTCTTTCTCCACTACCTGTATCTCCGCCTCCTTCGCTGCGGCGACCTCAGCGATCTCGTTTAGCTTGACTGACGCTTCCCGCGCGCCGGTGGCGATGGCAGCGTCTCTTTCCTGGTCGATCTTCTTAGCATCGGCCTTTAGCTGCTTGGCTCGCAGCTCTAGGACTGCGCGTCTTTTGGCGTAGATAAAAATAGCGACAACAACCGCGGTAACCGCAGCCATCGTCGCTAGTACTCGATGCATTACGCGTACTCCGCGTAAACGCGCATCTCTTCGCGCTTGTCACTTACCCACTCCGTGACAGGCATCATGCCCATTTCGGTCACAGAGTCCTCGGCTTTTAACGTGCCGTACCACAGCGCCAGGTTGTCGGCGAAACCGTAGGCCCGTGAGCTATTGTTGGAAGCGTGCGCTACGCGCATGAGCCCACCAACGATGTCCATATCGTCCGCGTATAGCGCTAGGTTGCCTGACGTCTGCCGCTTCAGGGCTAGGTCTGCAAGCCCACCGAACGTGTCACCGCGCACGACAATGGAACAAGCGGTGTTCTCGGAGCCGTTGTAGTTTTTGGCGATAAGCTCGCCGACTTCCGATATCTCGACCTCCGTGAAACCGAGCTTACGCAGCGCGCGAGCCACGGTCGAAGCGTCAGTCATGTTGAGTTCACAGACTAGCAGATGACTCATGCGTTTCCTCCATGTCCTGCTCTAACGTCCTATACTCCGACAGACCGGTCACTATCAACCGACTCGGAGTCACGAGAATCTCTGTTCTGGCGCGTAGCTCTCCTGCCACATCTCTCCGCATTACGCCGTCGACGTCGCGCTTGTAGATTTCCTGGTTTGTACTGGCAGCGTAGCTTCTGCGGTCTGTGGAACGCTTACGCTGTATGTACCGACCTGCCACGACGAAGTCAGCTAGGTCTTCGAAGATGACCTTCGCGTCAGCGTCGAACTCGTGCGGGTACAGCCCAGTATAAATGAATAATGATTTGAGCCAGTTTTTCGCCTTCAGGGCGAGGACTAGCTCTAGCACTGCCGGGGATTGCTGAAACGGCTCGCCGCCGCTAAGCGATAGATCGTTCGGAAATCCGCCGGATATGAGCAGTTCTGCTGCGTCTTGTACGAGCATTTCCTGCCCGCTGTTCTCCGGCCACATCCACTTGTTGAAGCAGCCTGCACAGCCGAGAGTGCAGCCCGCCAAGTGCACGACGGTACGAACACCCGGTCCGTTGGCCGTTGTGTTCGCCATGAAGTTTGCGATCCGTATCGTCTTACGCATACTCACGTGTAACGGTCTCGGTCCCCGCCTCGAGATGATACTCAGGCTTTAATGTCTCTTCTAACGGTGTTAGTCCCATCCTAACACCAAGCTGCTCCGTTACCTTCTTACACCCGGTCCCCTGGGCGTTCTTGACGTCTATAACGGTCTTACCGCCCTTGCCTATCACTATCTCAACTCGTGGCATTGCTCTCCTCCCACTGCCTTGCGGCGTTGTCGTGACCGGGGCCATAGGTCTGTCCATCGGCGTCCCGCCAATAGGCGCCGGCCCGTGTTAAGGCGCCATTATCAATAGCGTGCAGCAGCGAATCGAGTGAACGGCTAATACCGGTCGGGTAGGTAGCCGTATATGTTAGTTCGGCCGTTACGCCGGTCGGTGTAGGCACATGTAGGACAAAGCCTACATCATGAAGCACACCGTACTTCTGCGTGTGCGGGCCTGCTTTTGACCAAATGTTGAGCCGGACGACACGTTTGTCTTCGGTTATATGCGGCATGAACGGCCGCAGCTTGAACTTGCTTATATCGACGCGAACTTCATTAGTAGCTAATATTGCGGCTCCTCTGGACTGCGCGACGAAGTCTAGTTCTTTGAGGCCGTGGAACAAAAGACGTTGCGTTGGGGCGCTAGACCGGAACCGGAGCTTGGCATTATCGGCCACACTAGAGATCCCGGCCAAGCTGTCAATGAGCACGAACTTGGCCCCGCCCCGTATAGCGTCATACGCAAGCTCGAAGCACGCCTCCCCGCTGTATGGCACAAAGACGCCGTCTGGATAGTACACGAACGAGTCCGGGTTCCCAGCGGTAAATATGTTGATGCCGTTATTCCACGCGCAGATGGTATTGCCGAGCAGTGACTTGCACGAGTCTGGTGCACCACTGAGCACGGTAACACCGAGCGGCAGCCCTCCACCGAGCGCGTGATCTAACCGTGCAAGTCCTGTCGGTATGCGCATGCTACTTTCTTTTTAGTAGGGACGGTCTTCCGAGTAGGCGTGGCCCTGCTGCAGACGCAACCGAGCTAGCGTACGTTACCTCTTCCGGCGCGCTAGCGGGTAGAGCGTTCTTTGCACCCCACTCTCGGATAGCCGTGAGTCGGTCACCCATCGTTGTACTCACCAGATTGATCTGCGGCACATTCTCTAGCAGGATACCTTGGGTAAGTTCTTCACCGCGGTCATAGGCCACGTACAGTGATGCCTCCACCAACTGCGCAAGCTCGGCGCCAGTGAAGCCTTTTGTAGCCGCAGCAAGCTCCCGCAGCTGGAAGTTCTGACTACTGCGCTTACGCGTCTCCAAGGCGATATTCAGAATCTCCATACGCTCTGTGGTAGTCGGCAGATCTGTGAAGAACATACCGTCAAACCGACCTGCGCGGAGAAACTCATCTGGAATCCGCTCGACGCTATTACCCGCTAATAGCGAGAACACCGGGCTCGTATGGTCGTTTAACCACGTCAAGAACGAGCCTAGCAGCCGGCTCATTATACCACCGTCCCGCTCGCCGCCGGTACCCCACATTTTCTCGAACTCGTCGAGGAATAGGATGGCGGGCGCTACAGCCTCGGCCGTAGCGATCGCTGCGCGGAATCGCTGCTCGGATTCACCCACCAGCGAGCCCAGCAGAGCGCCAATATCCAACTGCAGCACTGGCATGTTCCAGGCGGTGCCGATGCACTTGGCTACCAGCGACTTGCCTGTACCTGGAACTCCGATAAGCACAGCACCTCGCGGGCTCCGCAGACCGAAGTTCTTAGCGTCCTCACCGAAGGCACGGCGCCGAAGTCGAAGCCATTCTTTGAAGTTTGCGAGGCCGCCTACCTGATCTAGATCGCCTATCGGCTTTAGGAACGTAAGCACGCCCGACTTAGCTACGAGGTTGGCCTTCTCTTCTACGGCGAGCTTTGGCGATAAGCTGCCACTCATGGTTATGCTGCCTTGACAGACTCTCGTGGCCTCGGCCCGCGTCAGGCCCGCAAGTGACTCGGCTACCAGCTTGAATTGCGCTGGCTTTATATCCGACACGCCCTGCGCTGTTGCGATTGTCTGCGCCAGCGCCAGCAACTCATTCTGGTCCGGCAGCGGCCAGCGAATATGCGTTATCAGACGCTCCATGCGAGCCGGCGGCGAGAAGCCTACGTCGATAAGAATCACGCGGAAGTTTCGTGGCGACGTGCGTGACAGTACTGCGATTTCCGACAGTAGCCGATGTACTGGATACTGATTAGGGTTCGCCAGAAAGATGCCAGCGTCCGGAAGTATTAGCGTGTCGGTTCGGTGCAACTCCATTCCGGCCGGCATGTCTGGTGGAGGGGGCGGTGGCGCCGTACGCATGAACTCGCGGAATCCATTTAGGACGATCGCCAGCTCTACCACCTTGGAGACCACAATGTCGTCGGTCTCCGGCCTGTACACGAGCGTCGGCGGCTGACCTATCGCCACCGGCCCAGGCACCTTGGCTGTGAAGTCCGCGGAGAGGACTAGCTTAGCACGCTCGGGCCCACCAGTGTTGATACCGCGCAACCCATCCGTAGCAGTCCACATCCATACGTTGTCGTACACACCCTCAAGAAGTGCTTGCTTGCTGGTGTCGACCACACACTTAACAACGGGCTCTTCCTCGAATGCCTGCACGAAGATTAGCGGCGTCGCCGCCGCCATGTGGAGTACGAGTTGTTGTTCCGGTGTTCTATCTTCCAAAATTCCTCCCGCAGAGTAGTTATAGCTAGCTAGTCTGTTATACCAGCTAACAAATGTTTTTTGCGTAGTACATAAAAAAAGCCCGGGGACTTTCGTCGCCCGGGCTTCTTTATTAGTAGCTTATAACTTCTTACTTCTTCTTAGCCAGCTGGGGGCGGGAGATCATCGGACGGGCAGCGGCCGGCGGTGCGGAGGCCGAAGTCGCGGCGGTCGTGGCGACCGGAGCGGACGTCGTCTTCTTGCCCTTGGTCGGCACCTTCGGAGCCTTGGGCTCCTTCGGGGGTTTGGGCTCCTTGGGAGCCGCGATCTCGGGCATGTTGGCGTCGAGATTCAGGCCACCGTCGGGCGGGCAGAGCAGATCCGCGGCCGAGACCTCGGGATTGTCTACCCACATGAGCACCGCGCGGATGGCGTCACGGCGCGTCTGCTCGGCGCTGGCGAAGGCCGTCGGGTCGTTCAGCTCGACACGGAGTTTGCGCAGGTCGGCGAGACCGCGGGGCTTCGTGCCGCCCTCCTCGGACTTCGTCGGGTTGACCAGCTCCTCGAGCGCGAACAGCTGGGCCGCGCGGTCGATGGCGCCGTCGATCTCGAACTTAGCGATGTTCAACGCATCCTTATGATTTATTTTTCCGGTGCGGAGCGCTTCGTGCACCTCGGGGATGGTGCCGAGGATGATCGTCTTCGACTGCGACACGTAGGCCTGCGTGCAGTTCGCCATGAGGCCGACGGCCGCCTGCGTGCGCGTGCCATCCAACAGCGTGACGATGGCCTTCATCTTGTCCACGACGTTGATGTCGGCGCGGAGTGCGTTCTCGCGGAGCTGGTACTCGGCGAGGTCGCCCTCCTCGATGTTCGCGTTCGCGTCGACGACGAACACCGGGATCTCGGTGAAGTCGTGGAACATGAAGTCGGTGTCGATTACTTCGTGCTGGAACGGGTAGTCCTCCCCCACGTCTTCGAACCCATTTTCACGGGAAGCGCGCTCGTTGTGCTCAGTGAGCATCTCCTGGGCGCGGCGCAGGGCGGCGAAGCGGCGGTTGCCGAACACGATGCCGTAGACGGGAACCTCGCCGCCGTTGCCATCGTCCTGCACGAAGGCGCGAACGGCCGGGTACTGCAGGAGGCCACGCTCGATGATATCGATGGCCAGGCCGGTGATCTCGGCCGGGTCCATACTTGTACGGATGTTGCTGATGAGGTTGGGATCGACCGAGGCGAGAGGGACGAGGTCGGGAGCGAGTTCTAGGTGAGCCATGCGACTTGTTTTCCTGTATTAGCTGCTTATATTCAGGCGACCCCATGTCGCGCTGACAGACGAACCATACTACGAGGCCGCTCAGCCTGCAAGACAAAAAGATAGGGCATAGCCCACTTTTTTTTCTAGGCGGAAAGGCTACTTATATTAGTTATGTTCGGTTATATAACTGCTTATACGTGAATATAAGCGCTTATAACCCGATATTTGACAGTTGTTGACGATATTTGACGGATGTTGACACCCGTTTTCGCCGTTTCCTTAATGATTTCAAGTACTTACGGGTCTCACTGGACCTACTTGTCTGTCAACAAACCATTTGTTGACAGCGCACCTTGTCTTCGCAGCAGTCGAGGGCCGCTTGTAGTGGCGACTGGTCTACTAATACCGCTGGTTATAAGTGCGCGCAGCGCACCGCTCGGGTCGTCGACCTTATAACTGCTCTCTCCGATGATTATCTTCAACTCCTGCGGGAGTGTTATGACGATCTCTTTGTCTGTGACACTCACGCAGTTAAACGCGGGATCTAACCTGCGCAGTACTGAGAGTGCAGACTCAACAGATGCGAGTGATTCCCTCGGCTGTAGCGGCAGCAAAGACCGCGGATACATGGCAGCTAGTTCTCTGCTGATACTGTCCATGTACGAACGCTCAGCTTCTCTCAGTTCCTTCTCTGGAACACTGCAACCTCTGTATAATGAAGTGTACTGGGTTATAGCACTCTGTATTTCACCAGAGGTTATAACCAGACTCTCTATGTCTTCTTCTACTAATACTACATCATCCGAATTGAGACACTCTAGGAGTCTGTTATATTCGTTGAAGTAGCTCTCATATAGCTCCTGCACAGTGCTAGCGCATCTTTCGATATCTGCAGGTCTGGTAGTGCCATCACTTATTACCCAGCCTTCAGTAGAAATAATACGCTCAAATGTCACTGCGTCAGCGGTGTCTAGCTGGAAAGACTGATGGCTTCTATGTGGCTGCTTTAGGATGGTCTTCGAGTACTCTTCTACATTCCCAGTGATAGGGTTGTTGCAGAGAAAGGACGGAAGTCCGCCCAGTACATCCCACAGACGCTTATCAGTTATTCGGTGAGTCAGTTGGTAATGAACAAGATTACCTACCGCTCTCTTCAACATGACTAGTCCTCTCTCCAGTGGAGTAAGACTAGATGTAGTATAAGCCGTAGGACTACTAATAGGAGAGCTAGGGTCTGTGAAGTCATGCCGAACGGTATTACCAGCCCGGTACGCTAATATTCTGACCTCTATCTCGTCAGTTATAAACGCTATAAGCGAGGGTGCGACGGTGGCCAAGTGGGCGAACTCCAGCGTGAAGAGAGGCTAGCCTGTCAACAAACGGTTTGTTGACAGACCTTCAGGTCCGTTGACGCGGCTAAGTGCCTGTAATCTAAGGCTTTTCGGCTGTTTGGGCTGTCAACAACTGTCAAATATCGTCAACAACTGTCAAAAAGCCATGTGGGTGCTTATACTACATACGCCTGAATTGCGTAGTTACTAAGCGGTTATATCACAAATAACGATGGTTTTGCACTGCCTCTGCCGTATTAGCGGTGTTATACTGCTTATACACCCCGAGGAGAGACACATGTCTGAGACACTGAAGCCGTTTATCGACACGCTACTACCCATCATCGCTACCGCGCTCCTGAGCGCCATCGGCATCGGCATCAACAAGTTATTAGCTACTTATAAGGATAAGCTCTCCGCGGAGAACGCGACCCGCATCGAGCAGTTCCTGCACTCGCTCGCCGACACAGCCGTGACGTACGCGGAAGAGCAGGCGCACAAGGCACTCAAGTCGGGCAACGCTGTAGACGGGAACGCGAAGAAGAAGATGGCGATGGAGTTCGCCGAGGAGAGCATGAAGCAGTCGAAGCTAAAAATAGCGGCTCCGGACCAGCTTGAGCGCCGGGTCGAAGCTGCTGTTAACCGAGCGCGCTCCGCACGCCGTTAAGATCTACGGTAACCGCTTTGCGCACAACGCCAAGTTTTGCGCGATGAAGCAGAAACTGCGTCCCAGTCCCCGCGTTAGTGCTCCGTACGAAATCGTGCGGTAGCGATCCGCCCTCCGCATACGTTGCGATCTTCCAACTCCTACCAAGCTGCGCGTTCAGTAGGCTGGCCTCCGCGAAGGCGGGAGTTACAAGCGGCTCCAAGCGCAGACGCCGCAGTACCACTGCCAAGCCAGACGGGACATTCAGCGCCAGACAGGCGTTCGTGATGGTACTCGTCTTGCTAGCCTGTAGATCTCCAACTACGCCAGCTTGCCAAGCATGCAGCTCCAGCATCAGAGCAGCTTTCAGCTCTTCAGCCGTCGGCTCCTCTGTTTTGTGCATTCTGGCGGCCTCGCCAACTATCCATACCAGTTCAGTTTCCGTTAGCGCTGTGGCGTGCAGCAGCGGCTTGCGGACGCTGCCAACGATCTTACCGTCTGCCAGAAAACCGGACCGCCCTCCAAAGAGAAGCCATATGTTCTTCACGGTCTCGCCATGGACCTCGAAGTACAGCAGACCCTGGTACCGCAGCGTTGTGACCTTACTGGCCAATTCGAACCGGACGACCTTGTTTTTGCTCATGTTTGCTCCAGAGTTACTCCACATGGGCAACCCCGCTGCTTTGGTCTTCCCCTTCACGTACCCACGACATCAGGAGTATGCGAAGTTCCACAACGGTCCCCTTGTAGATGGCTGTACGCCGCTCACTGAGGGCGACCCCGAACGACATGACCGAACCCTCGGGCAGTCGCCTACGCTCTAACGTCGAGATAATCAGCGTAGCTTGTTCTAGGTCCACGACCTTCTTTGCTATCAGTGCGTAGACGTACGCAGATGTTTGTAGACTAACGAGGTTTAAGACGATCGTTGAATTTTCCATGTTGCACCCAGGTAGTTATAACAACATTGTATCACTTTTTGCATTATAAGTCACTTATATCCGTAGGCATGTGTAGGAGCCTTCTCTCTTGCCATGGGGCTAACGGGGTGGTACTATACTGAAATACTGAACAGCCGCGGAGATAACGCATGGATATCAAGCTGTTGTTGCAGAACAAGCAATTTAGGGAGCGCTGTGCTGCGGCCATGATCGGACCGTTTACAGTGGCCCCCACTGATAAGCGGCTTATACAACGGCACATTTCGTGCACCGAATATGACCGGTGCCTGTCGTACGTGGTGGATCTGGACTGGCCTTTGTTCACATGTCGAGGCTGCGTTCTTAACCCGGCGATGGGTCTGATAAACGTAAGTGAACCAACAGTCGGGAGGCGAGCAAGTGGACGAGAACGAGATCAAGAGCTTTCTTAAGAGCGGCGCTCTCGGCGGCGCGACAGCAGCTACGCCAGAAGCGTCGCTTGAGGATACAATGCGTACCGCGCAGAAAGCGCTAGACGAGGCCAAGACGGCGGCTGCCAAAGAGCAGGCAGCTAAGACGGCCGAGTCGGCCCCGCCTGAAGATACGGTCCAGTACACTTACACGGGGATCGATCACCCACTTATACGCAAGGCTATTGAGTCCCGCCTCCCGCAGCTAGACCTAGACGAGTTGCTATTCCGCGGTTACGTCACGCAGGTCGTGCCCATCATCCCCGGCAAACTGATTGTGCAGTACCGGTCGCTGAACGACACCGACACCAGCTGGTGCGAGACTACCGCGCTGCGCGAAAGCATGGAGTTGCACGGGGGCCTACAGCGTGTAGCCGCAGTGCGCTCATCCAGACTCGCACTCGCAATGTCAGTGATGGATATCAACCAGCAAGCGATGCCACGGCTGACCATGGCGGACAAGTCGCCAACTGCGCGGAAGGATATCTTCGAGCGCGCGGAGCTTCTCACGAACTCGTATTCAGCGCCGATGATAAATGCTATGACTGTCAACATGGTGTGGTTCAACAGCCGGGTAATCAAGCTGCTCAATGATGCAATTTTTTTAGGGCATGGCTGAGAGCCCCCGCCAACTGGTACACGGCAAAGCTTGCGATTCGTGTACTATCTGGCGAAGCTCTCGAGAATACTGCTACTAGAATATTACTGGCTTATATTCTTGAAAAAGAGGATGAGGCCAAGTACTACGGCATGCTACTTGCAGCTGCCGACGGCGACGCGGTTCCTAAGCTTGCACGTTCGGTGATGCAGGCGATGTTCCCCTTCATGCCGGATGACAGTGAGGTTAAGCGGGTAGCCATCGAGCGGCTGAACAGGTTTATATCCTCTGGGGCCGCGTACCGAATAAACCACGACATTCCAGACGAGGGGTAGAGATGCTTACGTCGAGTGTAATTCTTCTGCAGCTAGCCGCAGCTACAACCAGCGCACAGCTGGTATTCAGCGAGCCAGATGTCGCCTGCGAGGCCGAGACCACGGCGGGTTTCGAGCTGCTGCTTGCTATGCATCTTTACGAGGACGGTCTACTAGTTATGCGATCGGAGCCGCTCTACCTGCGCCTAGACGCTGCCGGCGGCATACCTAGCAGCTCTGTAAGTATTCAGGAGTGGGCTAACGAGACATATAAGTTGCTTGTAGCAAAATACCGCTCGATGAAAGGTCGGCAAAGCCGTGCGGAAACACCGGCGCCGCCGGCGCCTGTCCAGACAGTTGATGCGAACCGGTCCCTGGGCAGCCCTATCGCTGGTGCAACCCAGATTTAGCACGGTACAGTACGTCTTCGCTTGCTGTCGCTGCAATAAGCCATTCACTGCCAACGCTATCCGCAGGTTCCGTGTGTGCCCTGTGTGTCACTCGGGAGAATTCCCGGTTCCGGTGGCTACGCGGCTTAGGATTGCACATGCACGCAAGCGGCTCAAGCTAAGCCACCGGTCGATTCTGCACACGGTAAGAACGGTTTACCAGAAACCGCCAGAGGCCCTTCAGTTATTAGCAGCTTATAAAGCGTACGTGCCTGTGCCCGGTAGAACCTCCTTATTCGTCGGGGGTGTGCAGTATGAGGGGTTGCTGGCTTTCGACAAGTTTTTTGCTCTGACGCGGAAGGAGGTGTCATCCTTGACGGAGACAACGCAAATTCAGTTCAAGATCCGCCGTGAACTTCACGCATCGTTCAAAGCGCTGTGCGCCAAGCAGAATGTGAGCATGACGGATCTTTTTATACTGTTCATCGAGCAGATGCTCAATGATGACAAACGACTTCGGCCAGAGCAGGAAACCGCCGCTGTTAGTCGTAGAGTAGGCGGACCCGTATGATGGTCACATTTCCTGTGACGTACAGTACCCCGGCGCAGCTCTCCGAGATGCTGCAGTACGCCGTAGCGCACGGCTTCGAGAAGCTGCGCGTAGATGCGGCCAGCGCCACGTTGACGATCGAGGCAGACGTGCAGACTGGCGAGGGGTACTTTGTCGTACCGGAGAGTATCGACGAGCTTCTGAACAAGGTTGAGGTACGAGACTTCGACTTCGATCCGATGGTTGACATAAGCGGTCTCTCGCGACTTGACCTTCTACACTATGTCGCGTGCACGCTCACTAAGCGGGGGGAGATACCGATAGTCTGCATTTCCGGTAGCACTAAGAAACTAGCAGCGTCGGTTTTGGGCGCACTACCGCTGCAGAACAGGCTCTTCTCGCGCTTCGGGCGCTTGGAATTGCTAATAGGTGTGGCTGGCAGCTTCGTAGACTCGGAGCGCATGACAGAGTCGGCCGATAACGAGAACCTGGTCATATTATTAACTGCTAATAATCCAAACGCTAAGCAGGATGAGTGCACACGCGCATGGTCGGTCCTGCTCCCTGCGGTACCAACGCGCCTGACAAGGGGACCAACCGATGTCTGAGATAGTCACCGGCATCAACGCTGCGTTCAATCGGATAAACTTCCACAAGGTTAGTCCCGTCTTTGAACTGACATCGGTTCACGAAACCGCGACGCAGGTGATAGCTCGCTTTCGCATCCACGACGTTGTGGAGTGGGAGAGCTTGCTTGTTTTCATCCTGTCTAGAAAGGCGACCCATGTCCGCGGCGTCCTGAACGTCGGAACAGACTATGTCCTCAGCGACGCCAAGCTGTTCTATGCATGGACATTCACGCTATATAATGAGGTCTCCATGGATGAGGCTGTTAAGGACTTCATAAACCTCCTGATCTCGTATGTTCCTGCAGATACGGGTGAGCCTGCGAAGCAACTCGAGCCAGCCGGGCCAGCGGTAGACGTGAAGGTTGATGTAGCCGTGTCCGCGATAAAAGCGCTCCTCAGCAACCGTACGCAGCCGGTTCCCCACGCAGTCGCACCGACTGCGCCAACGGACGAGCCGAAGAAGCAACTAATCGGTAAGACGCCGCACGTGAGTTCCGAGAACCTAGTTTCCAGGTTGGAGCAGGCAACCCCACCGGGCGGTCTAGTTATTCCAGTGAGTGTAGGAACACGCGGTAAATTCGGCCGCAGCGAACGGCTTACCGCTTCTAGGAACCCAACACTGCCGGTGGTGGAAAATGAGTGAGCAACCCGTAGCGGACGTGGATAGCACGGAAACCTTGGCGACCGATGAGGCGGCGCCCGTAACATCAAACGACGTGGGTATCATCCTCGCCCCGACGCCAGAGGACACGGCTAAGTACGTCATAACGGTTGATGTTAATAAAAAGGGCTTGGATATATTAGTAGCTAATGTGAAGGTATGGCGTAGAACGAAGGCCAAGTCTTTCGCAGCCGGCGACATCTCGCTTAGCTGGTGTAGTACGATGGGCTGCATGTCGTTATTCGACCGGGAATCGCATTACCTGAGCGACGAAGAGCAGTACACGGTTATGAAGTGCGGCGAAGACGGGAAGGAAGTACCGATTGAGCTGCAGAATAAGTTGATATCCTACTATGGTGAGACTCTTACCTGCGGGCGTTGCAACGCTATAATTCGGCGCGAAGACCTCGGCACGGACAACTTCTACGTGTTACCGAGCAGCACGCTGGCAACGCGCGTCTCTACAATCTGGATTAACACGAAAGCCCAGGCGGATCTTCACCTGCGATTCTACAAGCAGGACTATCTCAAGACCTACAAGCGCAACCTCGAGGGCACCTTCGATACGGTGAACAAGAAGATGGCGCGGGTATACACCGATCTTAGGGCTGGTCGGGCGTCGCGCGAATCGGTATACTACGCACTCTCCGCAATCCTTAAGGACGCTGCGGCAGGCAAGTCGCTAGAGACAACCCTCACGTCGCTGCTGCGCGGAGCGTAATATGCCGGTAAAGAGCATCGGCCAGATTATGAGCGAGCTTTCGACGCTGCGTGATAAGCAGCTAATAATTCGACGCATATGCGCAGTAGCCGCTTCGCAGCTCATAGGCGAGTTTGACAGCGACACTCTTGCGAGCACGCTGGACGACGTTCATGGGCTGATTGAAAGATATTCGGAAGAGCTAAAAAATATCGAGACGCTTGAGATACTGTTAGAAGATGAACCAGCGACCGCGGAGATGGAAGATGACGACGGACAACACGCAGCCGAGTGAGCCGGTGGTGGAAGAGAACTTCGACGAGGCCCTCGTGCAAGAGACATTCGCGAACGCAGTGCGCACGCACGCCGACGCAAGTAAGCCGATAGAGGAACGGCTAGCCGCCGCATCCGTCGTAATCGAATTCATGTCGGGGGCAATCGCCGAGCTTCGCGAGATGATCACTGGGGTGGCGTCGAGTTCGATGGCTGGCCTCGTGCTCGCGGCGAGATCGCCTAGCGACGCTGAGGATATTGGCAAGCTGGTGGCGGACTACATGGAAAAGGTGGAACGCAATCGTGTCATGCCCCCAACGACTTGGGTTTACACCACGATTGCGGCCCGCCTAGGCGCTACGTAAAAAGCCATACTAAGGCCTCTATTGCTATCTGCTTCAGCGTCCCTGTTACTGTGAAGACGCAGAACATGAAGGCCAGGTGGCCCAACTCCGTCACTGCGGTTTTGTTACATGTATCGTTATCTGCACCGGCTGACGCGGGCTGAGCTTTTTCTGTACGTAGGTGGCCACGACCGGGAGAAGCTCTTTGGCGGCCACAGCGAGAATGACACGAATCGCAGGATGCATAGGTACCTCCCAACAAGGGATCTAGGGTGCTCGCACTTTACGAGCACTAATAGTATACCACCAAAACCGCAGTTTTTGCGTACGTAATAAAAAAGGGGAGCCGCGGCTCCCCTTTTTATTAGCTACTTATGTCGGATTCGAATCTTCGAACAGATCCTCTTCGATTTTATCTAGTCGCTTATGCAGCCGGGCCATGTCCTGCTCGAATTGCGCCGAGAGTTCTTCAAGCCGGGCGATTACGGTGTCGGTCGCGACGCTTGCCATGCGCATTTGCACTGTTGCCGCCGACGCAAAAGTGAACGCCTCGTAAGCGGTCGGATCTCGTCCGAAGCGACGCCGCATGAGATGCGAGAATACAGACTCGAGATCGAAGGTCATGTCCTTGTACCTCTTATCGAGAGGCAGCTCTTCGAGTCTCGCGAATAGTTTGCCAATATACTCTACCGCACGCCGCCCGAGCGACTCAGCTGATGACTGTTGCGGTGGTCCAGAATAGGTCGGAGTCATTTCTTCTCTTTCAATAGTTTGATATGTAAAAACGCAGCGGAGACCCTCCCCGCTGCGTTAGCCGTCACTCGGTCGGCGAAACGTCCGTGCCGTGGTAGGGCGGGTCCCAGCAGTGCAGAGGATCACCCGTGTATGGCATGACGCTTCCGAGCACCTCCAGGTCAACCTCTCGGAAGAACCACGCGCCTTTGTACCGGCACGCGCACAACGCCTTTGCTGGGTTGAAGACGAGCTTCGCTACCTGCCCTATCTCGACGTTACCGGCGATCAGGGGCACATCCGTACAGGATCGCCACCCGCCCACGCCCAGGAAGACGTTGAGATCTCCCCCACTATCAATGAACGGCGTGAGTGGCGTAAGCCACTCGGGGAAAAGAGCCGCCGCAGGCGGCAACTTGATCTCCATGTCAAGGCCTCCAATAAGTTACTAATACTGGAAAATCGGGGCGAGAGGATTCGAACCTCCGACAACCTGCACCCAAAGCAGGCACTCTACCAGGCTGAGCTACACCCCGGAAAAAAAGACGTGCGGCTAGAAGATATGACCAATACTGCCCGAGCTTGGCACCGTAGGCACACGGCTCGCGCTGCGTTATTCGCGTCGGGTCTCGAGCCCGGGCTCTAACGCAGTCACACCTTTCGCAACCCTAGTCGACTTCGGGATGCAACTTAGTGTGCAAGATCCCGCTTGCGGCGGAATACTGGTCATACCTTCTAACCGCACGTCGACGGTCGGCGTCTCAGTTCTTGAGACGGCGACCTTTGTAGTACGCACCGGCCGGCACGATCTTGCCGGACTGTGTGATCATGTCGATGTAGACGACCCCAGCGGGGCCGCCGTCCGCTGCACGGTCGGTTGACTTCGACGCCGCGAGGCGTCGAATCTCGTCGTAGTTCGTCGACGACGCTGCCGACCGAACCCCATTACGCTCCAAAAAGAATGTCGCTTCCATACCACCCATCCCGAAAGTGTGAATGCCGCTAAGACAATATCGCGAGAACCATTACCCGCTAATACCGTTCCATACTCTGCCGGCCAACCCGCTAAAATTGTTCGGCAGTCCCCGCACGGCGACGGGGCTTTGAGCTGGTGATGGGACTTGAACCCGCAACCGGCTGATTACAAATCAGCTGCTCTGCCATTGAGCTACACCAGCAACCGGCGGCCGCAGCCGCTCGCTCTCACTCGTTGGGGTCGGCGTACTCGTCGCCTTCCTCCTCGTCGTCCGCGAGGTCGTCGTCCGCGAGGCCATCGTCGTCGTCAGCGGGAGCTTCGTCGGCCCCTGGCTCTTCGTCGGCGGGCTCTTCCTCAAAGCCCTCCTCGTCAGCGCCTTCCTGCAATTCGCCTTCGCCCTCGTAACCGTCTTCTTCCATGCGCTTCCTCAGCGCCGCCCGCATCGCTGGCACAGCGCTCTCAAGGGCGGGCAGCAAAGCCCGCAATTTTGATCTCATATTTGACCCGTCATGATTAGACGGATCGTCTACGTACTCTAGCTTATTCCGGAGCAACCACTCCGTAATGACCGACTTCTCCGCGCGGAGGAAGGGTCGCAGGATGTTGCCATTAACTTTGGGCATTACTCGTGGATGCCCTCGAAGCGACGTGTATATCCACCACTCCAGAGCATCATCGAAATGGTGCGCTGTAATGACGGGTAGACTCTGCCGCTGACATACCTCAAATCTCGAGCGACCCCACGTTGCCTCGGAGTCGCCCTCAACTCTGAAGACGCGGACATCTACGCCGTATCTATTAGCAGCTTTATAAGCCGCTAATATACCAAGCCTCGACGTCTCTGTACCATGATCACCCACGAGCAAGTAGGCGATCCGCTTCGTGCGCCCTAGAAAATCTAGTGCGAACGTTGAGTCGCTACCGCCCGAGTAGGCGAGGGCGGCCAGCGAGGGCAGCCGCATGTTCAGCTTCACCCTCACAAGTGCCTCCACGGAAAGAAAAAAGTAGGGGCGGCCTTTTGACCTGTGCAACGCGCTCTCACGCGCGCCGCCCCTTTTGGCACATTGGTGACCCCGTCGGACATGGTCTCGGGCCGAAGCCTTTAGACCTTGTGCACTTGGAGCCGGTCATGAAGTTTGGTGGGCCCCCTCGGGTATGATCCGAGAACCTACCGATTATGAGTCGGTTGCTCTGACCGATTGAGCTAGAGGCCCATACAAAGGAACACGGGCGACGCACGCCGCACTTAAGTCAGCTGGCTCGGCGTTGGTCGCCAGTCTCAAGCCCCACTAGCGGTGGGCCACCGCGTAAACGTGCGCCGCCCGATTTGAGAACAACGGAAAGGAGGGAGTGAGATTCGAACTCACGGATGGTTGCCCATCAGCGGTTTTCAAGACCGCCGCCTTAAGCCACTCGGCCACCCCTCCAAGCCCGCCAGCCGTCTCCGAGAACGGGTGACAGTTCGCCTACCTGACGGCAGACGTTACAGCGCAGTAGTGCAAGAGCGTCACGAATCCACAAGTCCGCGCACACGTGGATCGTCTATCGGAGATTCCCATATCCGAGCGCTAGCGGAGGGCTGCCCCGCACCGTGGTCTATTTGCTAGGGTCCGCATTTTGTTTGGATACCTACGCCCATACCCCACGTCCCTTTTGTCGCGTCAGGCTCGGCTCAGGGCTACGGACCCCTCTACACCGAACCCTTGGGTAGCTATACCCCGACGCTGACTCATTAGTAACTTATGCCGCCTTACTTCTTGGCGGCCTTGGGCGCCTTGTCGCGACGCTTGGACACCGGACCCTTGTGGGCATTGGCGTGCCCGGCCTTGATGACGGCCTCGCCGTTCAGCAACGCCCGCGCAAAGGCTCGCAGACTCGGACCGGTCCAGGCCCCGGTCCGCATGGCCTTGCGCCGCGCGGACTTGATACCACCGATCCCCTTGCGGGGAATACCCAGTTCTCCCTGGTCTCCACGGCGCCGCGGCACCGCGTTCTCGATGCTGTCCATCAACTCTCCTGTCGGAAAAGCCCCCGGAGCGGAGGCGGGTCTCAAAGAAAAACCCCTGCTGCAAATCCAGGGGACGGGTCTGCACCGTCGTTGCGCCATGTCTCACCAGAACCCCGCAGGTACCCTCTGGCTCGCAACTGTTTAGGCCGACCTTTCGCCGACCTTTTAACCCATTAGCTCCACGCAGATATTACTACCCACGGCTCGTCGCTGATCTACGGCGTACAGCCTTTGACCGAATGGGTTCCCACCGCTCCGAAGATACGGTTAGGGCTGTCGACTCCACCTCTAGCCTATTTGTATGGATGCCGAGGCACTTGGCAACTTCGCAATCTAGAGGAGTCTACCAGCGGCCTGACTAGGCGCACTGATCATACCCGCGGTCGGACTCGAACCGACAGGGCTGTTACACCGGCGGATTTTAAGTCCACTGCCTAGACCGTTCGGCTACGCGGGCAGGAAAGACGCTCGGCTTAGGATTATCATCCGAGCATGGCGGCTGTCGTCCGTTCCTCCTCAGATTTTACCTGATTCGGGCCGCTTTAGAGGGTGTACGTACAGGGCCTGCAGTCCCACACCCGTGCTATCGGGCACCCACAACTAGCGCCTACATTTGTTCGTCCGAGATGCGCAACTTTCTCGGCTTAGCCTGTTTAGTCAATCTAACGCTACCGCTTTATTACAGACACCACAGCGGGACTCGCGGCTTGGTAGTTTTGATTCACCCAAGCAAGAACTCAAGATTAGCGCCGGTCTTTCCCGGCTGTCAGACAGGGGGTCAGCCACCTACCCCGTCGTACCTTTGTTCTTTCAGTGGCCTAGCGTCTCGGTCTACCGAGAATCTTTGTGGTCTTTGCCAACTGTCATCACGGACTTGGCCCGTCACCGTGAATGTGGGCTTTCGCCATCCTTCGGGAAAGATATCCACCCCGGACCCACTTCGGGAAGCATTAGCCGTCAGCTCCCATAGGCACTTATTGCCCGTTGTTTCGCTAAGATGCATACGGGCGTAGCACCTCTGACCCGTGGGGTTAGCACGGTCAGTGTAGCCGAGGAGGGGATTGAACCCCCGACCCGCCGCACGTAAAGCGGCTGCTCTACCGCTGAGCTACTCGGCCATAACAGCGAGTTCCGGCCGCTTTAACCGGCACGCACAGACCTAGCCCTCGCATTAAAGCTAGATCCGGCCCCCAAGTGCGGGGCGACATTTTAAACTACTGCGAGCCGAGCATCTTACAGACGCAGCTCTTGCGGCCCAGTAGGAAGGCCGATGCCCAACTTAGTATCCCCGTACGCTTCCGGTTGCACCCTTTCGCATCACGCGATCCCCGTTATGTCGTACGCTACACTGCCCCAGACTCGGGAGGGTACCCGATGAGGCAGCTCAGGATGCCACTAGACCCGGCGGCGTTTTAGCGTCCCGTACGTTCCTGCTGTACCGGCAGGCTTTCCGGGAGGCTTACTTTACCGCGTGGTATTAGCAGCTTATGGGCATGGTGGAGCGACCGGGAGTCGAACCCGGGAGAAGGCCATGCAAAGGCCCCGGTTTCCCAACTGAGCCTACCGCCCCATTAACGAAATGGCTGAGGGTATAGGACTCGAACCTATATCGCAAGGAGCCAAAGTCCCGCGTCCTGCCATTAGACTAACCCTCATTATGGTGCGAGAAGGGGGAATCGAACCCCCACGAGCGTGAGCCCGGCGGAACCTAAATCCGCTGCGTCTGCCGATTCCGCCATCCTCGCACACACACGCTAACGCTCCGAGAAGGGTTCGAACCTTCGACCTACGGCTTAGAAGGCCGCCGCTCTATCCAGCTGAGCTATCGGAGCTAACGATAATTCCGCAACTTTTCAAATAGTTTCGCCCAGTCTCTCCGTTGTACTGCGGAGAAGGCTGGGCTGAAAACGAACAGCTAGTGTTCTTCTTCACTATTCTTATACCACTATCTAGGTACGTTTTGCAATATCCTAGTCACACAAAGAAGCGAGCACTTCTCTTAACTTTGGGTTAAAGAAGCGGGACCACAGATGCTGCCCGCCTCCGTTTTTATGCAACTGCTCCCCACTTACGTAGGAGGCGTGCATGGTTAAGTAGAAGGCGCTCTCGTAATTGATGCCGAGTAAGAAAGCGGCCTCACGCAAGGAGCCGCACGATATAACCGCCCCGCGCTCCTGCAGAACTTCATTAGCAGCTAATATACACGGTGTCTCGCGGTCCTTATCCGCGACACGTATACCGGGCTGCGGCGTGTTGTAAATCAGACCTGTCGCGCTCTGCGCCCAGTGATATGTGCAGCAGCGCATCATCACAGCCATCAGATCGTAGACCGGAATTGTTATTAGTCTAGGAGTTTGCACAGAGCCTCACGTACTGTCACATCGAACGTCTGTTCCCCGTAACCCTTTAGTCTGAAGATGCTGTTTCTGCCTTCGTAGCTGGCTCCATCCCACGACGTGCTTGTAGTCAGGGCGAAGTACGCAGGGTAGCTCAGTTTCAACACGCGGAGGACGGCTTTCTGAGAACCTGGCTCTCCTATTGCCGGCAGGATACCATCCATAAGCTGATTATATGTGAATATAACTGGGCTTTCGGGTGTATAATGTTCAGTGGCCTCTGCGTCGACGTGGATCACCGTACCAGTCATCCGCCACGGGTACTCGGAGCAAAAGTCTATTATCTCCTGAATCGCTTTTCTGTCTGCTGGAGTTAGCATGACTGCAAGTGGCCTCGCAAAAATTGCCGATCACGTTAACGACCGCGCAAGAGAACGCAGTAAGTTGACGCATGCGGAAGTGGAGTCGTTGCGCAGAGCTGTATTGCGCTCGATAAGTATACCAAAAGGCACGCACCATTTGCGGTTCAAAAACAACGGTGGCTTCGCGGTTATAAAGGATATCGGGCACGGCAAGCACGTGCTCGCGACCATCTTGTCCCGCGACATGCTCCCGCCTGGATTCGAGATATCAAGGCATGTAAAATCTGCCGGGCTAAGCGACGCGTTTAGGATATTCCGGAGAAAAGCTACGAGCGCTGCAGCGAATCCGCATTTCTATGGCGAGGCCGCACAGGTAATAAACAGAGGTACGCACGAGCTAGCGCGCGACGTAGCTAACACGGGTGCGTATGTAATGCCCACCATAGCCAACTCAGCGACAACGGTAGCCGGTCTATTAGCTGCTTATAAGAAGCACCTGCGAAGCGCCCGCTAAAACGCTTGTGAACACGAGGCCGTCATGCTGACTTCTTCTCAAATATCCGGAATCATCGCGCAGCAGGAACAGTCGTTTTCGCAGCAGCGCAGCATGTCTTCGGAAATATCGCCCACGGGGCCGGCTCCTGCTGTGAACGAGGCCATGATGGCCACGTCGGTGGGCTCGTACACCGCGAAAATCCCCGGGTTCATGCACTCTACCGCCGGTCTAATGGCGACTATGAACATGGGACCGGGTCTGCTAGATCCGTTCTCGGCCGCGGGCTCCTTTGCCGCCACTGGTCTGCGGGTAGGCGGATGGGCGGGAGGCCTCGGCTACGGCGCCGTCGGCTTTGGCGTAGGCTCCGCTATACAGGCTCCCATCGCGCACTATCTTAGCAACATGGCCACCGGAGCTGAGTCCCGCGGTATCCTCAATTCTCAGGTGTCAGCGATGATGCCCGGTATGGGCGCGTCCGACGTAGGAACCGTGTCGGGCGCTATTATGAACATGCACCGTGCTGGCCACGGCTCTATGAACGATCTGACCATGCTCCTTAGTGCCGGCAGTTCGCAACTGAACAAGTCGTCCGCCGCTGCGCTAGCTACGAGTTTCCAGTCGATGATGGGCGTGATCAACACGACGGCGCGCGATCTCGGCTCGTCCCCGACTGAAGCATTCCAAGCCCTATCGATGTTCCGTTCTGCAGGCATTGGTATGCAGGACGCGTCTTCGGTTATCGGCACGATGGGCCGTGTCGGGAATATAAGCGGCTTATCACCGATGGCACTGTCAGAGGTAGCCATGCAGGGCGCCGGGGGCTACCGCGCCGCGGGCCTAAACCCGACAGCCGGGGCTATGTCTGCGGTCCTCGAGGCCGGCATGATGCAGCACGGCGCCAACCTTGGCATGGGCGGGCTCGACGAGGGCTCGTCCGGTCGGCTCATGCAGGGGGCGAATCGCTTCCTCACAAGTAGACCGGGTAATCAGGTGCTAGCAGCGATGATGGATAGCCGCGGTAACCTGGACCTTAGCATCGCGTCTCAGATCGCAACCGGCACAATGTCGAAGGCAGACATCATGCAGATGTCGAAGGAGAAACTCAGTACTGCTGCTGGTCGCAATATGTTCTCGTCGAACTTTCAAGAGCTTGCCACCAAGTTCACGGGTGAGTTCGGTTCGGCCGGCGCTTTCGGTGGTCTCAAGTCAATGACCGAAGGCTCGGACATGCAGGACAGCCTTATGCAGTCGCTGACGCGCCTTGGGAGTCGCGACCTGGGCGCCATGGAGCAACTAGCTTCGCAGGGTCCGGCCCTGAAGGCTCGTATGATGAGCGAGGCGCAGCAGGGCTTCAACGCGGGCTCTGGCCGCCGCTCTATCGGCGATATTCTCTCGAAAATCATCGAGCCTATTAGTAACAAGATCCGTGACCATGCCCAGAAGATAGGCGAGAGCTGGACACAATCTGTCCACGAGACAATAGAGGGTCTTGCAGATCAGTTCATGGGTAAGAAGGGCGGTACCGGCCAGTCGTACTCATTCTCGGACTACGATCAGATATGGCGCGGGGCCACGCACGGTGCGGCGCGGGCCGTAAAGAATGACTTCGGCCCAGCGTCTAGCTCTTACTCGGGCATGGGCAACCCAGCCACGTCCAGCGGCTTCGCGTCGATGTTCCCGTCGCTGGCACGGATCGGTACTGTGCAGGGAGCGGAGATAAGCGACTTGCCCATGTTCGGCATGGGCACGCTGTCGCACTCGGATACACTGAACGCGGCCACTATGGGATTCGCAGCGAACTCGCTTGTGACCGGCGCGCAGGCCGCCTGGAACGGTGGAACGTCGTTCCTGGGTGGCGGAACGTCGTCGATGTTCATGAACAAGAACAACGGCTTGCTTGGAGAGATCGGGTCCGGCATTGGTCGCGTAGGGCACGCCATCTCAGACCATTTCAAGCCGGAAGGTATCGCCTCCAAGATGCCTGAATATAAGGCGCTAATGGCGCAACGAGAGGCCGGGACCTTGGCCGCTGGGCAGGGTTCTCGCCTGTGGCAGTTGCGCGCTTCTAACTTTGCTGAGACGTGGCTTGGCGGAAAGGGTCTTGGTCGCGGCCTTGGGGCGATGGCCGGAGCAACTACTAAGGCTGCAGGCTGGGGTTTGCGCGCTGCCGGCAAGCTGGCCGTGCCGCTTGGTGCCGTGACGGGTACGTACGACCTTCTGGCTAATGACCTACCTACGTTGATGCGTGCTGGTGGCCTCAGCGAGCAGGTAGACGGCGGGATTGCCGGCGACATGTCGCGCTACATACAGGCTAACGAGGAAGATCTTGTCCGCGACCGCGCCGTCAGCCGTCGAAGTCTGTTCGGAATGGAGGAAGGCGCAGGTATAAACGCAGTTGCAGGTTTCATTAGTGACGCCCGCTGGTCTTCCGCGGCCGAGAAGGATTTAGACCGGAACGGCGATATACCTGTAATCGGTAGCCGCGAGGCTCGTCGGGGGAATGATTCAGGTGTAAGTCAGGATTCGCAGTTGTTTGTTCATGATGCCGAGCGACTGATGGCACGAATAAACCAAGATAACGCAACAGCGGACAAGTTCTTCAACACAGACGGTAAAGGACTAGATCGCTCCAATCTTCTTAGCTCTATCAGAGAGCTGTCTGCAGGAAGTTCGGGAAGAGACCAGCAGAGCGTTTTGGACGCGATACCAGCCCTCGCTGGTGTTCAGGACATACCGTTGGCTACGCGGAAAGGCTTGCTCGGCGCGGCTCTTACGGGCTCCGTCAATGTCTCGAACGCTGCCGACGTCGCCACCTTTAAGAAAAACGAACTCAAGAAGCTGATGAAGTTGGCGCCCGAACGCGCGGAGGCCGACGCGGCGCAGAATATGCTGCGCAACGACCCTGGCTTCGCGAGCAGAGCTATGGAGATGATGTCGGGCATCGGGCCTATTACCGATTTGAACTCCCGATACGAAGCGGCCGATAAAATCAAGGGGTTCTTGTCCAAGGAGATGTCGGATAGCTCGCCGGCAGAGATAGCGGTCATATCGCAGAACTGGGCAGCCGGCGGCATGCTGTCAAAGAAGGGAACCCCAATCAGTAAGCTGATAGAAAAGCAGAGTAGCTCACAGTCCGTGCTGCCAGAGGATGCTCTGGCATATGAGAGCATAACAAAAGCGCACGCCGACTCCCGTGTGAATATGGCGTATCTAAGCGGACTGAAGAAGAACGCTGGAACGTTCAAAGACGTCTTTGACCGCGCGGGATATGGCTCCGGCCTCGGTGGGCAGATAACAGAGGCTATGCAGCAGCTGATATCAGTCTCCAAAGAGGACGGCTCTGATCTGAGTCTAACGTTACGTGACTATACAGCGAAGCTGAACAGCCTAGCTGCGGGCGCATCTCCTAAGCAGCTCTACGAAGAGGCGAGTCGTCTGGAGGCCGGCCTTTCCAACGAGAACCTCTCGATGGAGCAAAAGCAGCTTATAGTCCAGTCGGCTAATCAGTTCCGTACGCGTGGCCAGGTGCAGGACGCCACGAACAAGTACGGTAAGAAGGGTAAGTCCCGCGAGTTGATGGCAGACATCCTCGGCGGTCAAGCCACGAACCTAAGCGAAAACTTCCAGAAGTTCGCAGAGGGTAAACTCGGCGGTATGAAATCTTCCGACGAGACTCAGATGATGGACATGATCGAAAAGCGGTATGGCACGATGACATCGGACGAGCGTAAAACGATATACCGCAACTTCATTGACCTAGCATCCGCGTCACAGTCCGGCGATGAGACACTCATCAAGGCAGCGCAGGACAAGGTATCCGCATCCACCGCTACGCACGTGGGCGGATCTCGCGGCGGACCAGCCGCGCAGGGTGCCGTATTCGACGCGAACATAGCGCGCGTGAACAGCGGGCTGACCGCGCTTGCGGCGAAGTTAGAAGATGTAACGACGCCTAAGTAACCGCAAACGCGAGCGTTAAGTTGGTATATTCAGTCTGAAAGGAGGCTACAATGCGTGTAGTCGAAGACTGGATGGACAACCTATGGCGCTCGTGTCCCGACGCCCTATTCTTCTGTTCCAACGGTGTAATAAGTGAGCGCGGGCGCGCAGTGATGGGAGCTGGCACTGCGCGAGCTGCCCTGAAGATAGCCTGCGGTTCCGCCGCCATCATGGCAGAACTTCGTGATCCCGCCTTGGCTTTCGTTCACGTGCCGTCCCGTAATAGGACGTTCGTAGAGGACTATATAAGCTGGAAGCAGGGCTCGTTATTAGCAACTAATGGAAATATCTCGCAGCTACTCTTCTCCGAGCAGGTCGGCGAGAAGTGGCGCAGTATGGGGTCGCTCCCGACAAAGCTAGGCTCTGTCAAGATTGGCCGGGAGCACCTGTGCTATGTGCTGCCCGAATACATCGGGAGAATCCAAGTCGGAACAGCGGTTCCTGGGTGGATGCTCCGGTCCGACGTGCAGCTCATAAAGCGGTCGATAGACGACATGGTCCGTTTGACAGACCTGAACGGATGGAGTTACGTCGCGTTCCCCTCACCCGGAGCCGGTGCGGGCGATCTCGGCGAGTCTGAGACGCGGGAACTAGACGAGCACATGCGGGCGCTGCTCGATAGTCGATTCGTAATGTTCAGTCGCCCGGACAAGAAAAGTAAGCCCTCTAAGAAGAAGCGGTGAGTCATGCCAGTTCAGCACGTAAACGGCTACACAAAAGATGACGGTACTGTCGTACGTGCTCACACGCGTGATACGCATTACGCTATAGGCCTTCCCGACCGCCACAAGATAACAGAGATACCGACAGTCGGCCCATCACGATGGACCGTGGCTGTACAGCTGCACGATGCAGAGCGCGCCGGCAAGCACTTTGACCTGCGTATTGTGGATCCCGCTACCGGCATAGCGCACTCGTGGGCTATACCGAAGGCGCGGTTTCCTGCGTCCGGTGAGAAGGTGCTGGCAATTCGGCAACCGGATCACACGGCCGACTATGTGACGTTCAGCGGTAAGATATTAGCTGGTTATGGTAAGGGGGACGTGAAGTCTCTTTTTAGCTCGCGAACCGACATACTGTACGCCGGGCCTGACAAAGTGCGTTTCAATGTGTACGATGGAAAGCGGACCGAGGAGTTCCTTCTCATACGTACAGACGGGAATCAGTGGCTATTGACAAACCAGACGCCGCAGATCAACTCCCGCATACCACTGAGTAAGGACAGCTACAAGTCCGTGCCGCTCGGTGAGGTTGACCTGTACAACCAGCAACAGATCCTACAGCCGAAGTACGACGGCGCGCACGTGATCGTAGATAGTCAGCCGGGTAAGCTTATTCGTACATACTCGTACAGACGCAGCGCTAGTGGTGATCTCATCGAGCACACGTACAGGCTTCGCGACTCACTAGGGCACGCCGCGCCGTCTGGTAGTAAGGCGGCAGTTCTCCGCGCTGAGCTTATCGGCGTGGGGAAGGACGGCAAGTTCCTGCCGGCCCACAAGGTCGGCGGACTATTAAACAGTAATATCGAAAAGGCTGTGCGCGACATGCGGGACGGTACGCGCTTAGTCGCCGTGCCGTTCGACGTTCTATCGTACGACGGCAAGGGCGTGAGTCGTCTACCGTACGCCGAGAGATTTGCCCTTCTAATGGGTGTAAAGAGCGGTTTACCGCCATCTTTCATGACCCCCGAGGTGGCGGCAACCCCTGCTTCAAAGGCGGCGTTAATTAGGGCCATAACAGAGGGTAGTCATCCTCTTACAAAAGAAGGGCTGATCGTTTGGGACGTTGATGGCGTGTCGCCACGTAAAGCCAAACGCGTTGAGGACTTCGACGTGTACGTGCGTGGCGTGCAGGCGGCCATGGGCGCAGACGGTAAGCCGCTAGACCGAGCCGCAGGCTTCTCCTATAGTTGGGAGCCGACCGGCCCTATCGCCGGAAACGTTGGGAGCGGGTTCGATCACGCTCTATTGCGCGACATGCTCACTAACGAGCGCGCGTATGTTGGGCGGGTAGCCAAAGTCACAAGCGGAGAAATATTAGCAGCTAATACCGGGAAGAACGCCCTGCGCTCACCCGTCTTCAAGGACTGGCATCTGGACAAGGGCAAACTGCCCGATTGATCGAACGCGGAACTTGCTATAGTATTACGCCCTTAGTCGTACCGCAAAAAGCGCTTCTAGTTTGGTATATCTAAACTAGAGGTGAGTACATGGTACGACGAAGTTGGCATCTAGCCGCAGCCGAGCCCATCACCAGCAACACGTATACATGGTGTGGTCGCCGAATCCTCAGCGGTCACCGGTATCCGTTGCTAATCTCAAAAGCTGGAGTTGATGGCGCTGACTGCTCTCGCTGCGTCGCTGCGTTTACAAAACGCTTCGGCGTGAAGGAGAATGCTCAATGATATTTTTTACTAAGATAGCCGTCCTGACGAGCTGGTTCGCCAGCTTCGCCGGAACTGTATTTGCTGCGGCTGATACTGCGTGCGCCGAGTCGGGCATGGACTTCAAAGACGGAGCCCACGTACTGCATGTAGTGATTAGCCGGATGAAAAAGACGGACTGGGCCCGGTACCGCGGCAAGACTAAACTAGAAGCCCTATATGTAAAGCACCAGCACGCACACGGGTGCAAGATTGGCCTTCGGCATAACCACCTTATACTCGGACTTCAGTACGTGACCGACACGTTACAGGTGGAGCCGTGGGCCCGCGGCGCACTGTTCTACTGTGGAAACTACGACCGACCAGGGCAGTGCGAGAGTTACGCTACCAGCAAGCTCAGGCCGGTGTTCTTAGGTAAGCTAGCACACTCATTTTGGGGTGTGCAAAAACGATAGTGGATTGTGGAATAAGAGTAATGCAGGGATTATCCTGCCTTTGCTAACCGGAGAAGTCTGGATGAAGTTCTACCATGGACGCGACGGCCGCCCGGCCATCGCCTTCGACCTCGCCCTCCGCCCCGCTGCCGGCGGCGGTGAATCCAGTATGGGTCGTGGCCTGCAGGCAGCGTTTTCGGCCTGCAGCCGGGGGAAGGCGCCGCCGGACGCCGTTTTGGCGGACGAGGACTACCAGAGGGGGCCCAACATCCCCCTTCCCCTCTTCGCGGCCCGCGACGAGTCGGGCAAGCCCACGGGCAAGCTGGATGCCAGCGAAGCGCTCCGGCGGCTGGACTGGCTGTCCGCGTGTATCGACGAGGCGAAAGCCTCGATCCAGTACGCGGCTGAGCATGCTCACGAGTTGGAGGAACGGGCCAACAAGGCGGCTCGTGACGCCCGCTCGGCTGCTCTGCTGAGCGTGCCGCTCGGCCGCATCGTGCAGCAGCAGCAGCAGTCGGCGCCGGCCCTCGAGACCGCGCCGGCCAAGCCGGCGAAGAAGGCGCCCAAGAAGGCGTCGCTGCCCGACCACGCCTTCGAGGTCGGCGGCGTGCCGCCGCCCACCGAGGAGCCCGCCGCCGGCGGCGATGGCTTCAACGTGTAAGTGAGAAAGCGGGGTTTCGGCCCCGCTTTTTTTATATGCTATTAGTTGGTTATAACGTAGTGTCCATCCTACAAGATTCGTAGGACGTTACCATCCGGTAACGCATTATTTTCACGCGGCCTATTGCATAATGCAAACTTGGTGGTTATATTGGTATATGTACAGTGCTTCACGACATAACCAACGGAGTAACTCCATGACCATCACAGATTTCGAGGTAGGTTCTAAGGCGCTCCGCGCCGCTGGCTTCACGGTTCCGGCCCCGGCTGCACCTGCTGTTCGTATCGAGGTTCCAGTAACGCTGCGCAACGCGGCAAGCCGCGTCGGTGCGCGGGTCATGACAGACGCGGGCTTCGGCTACGCCCGCTGCCGCGTGATACTGCCCGGTGGTGGTGGCATCGTCGAGGTCAAGGGCGCCGACCCGCCGAAGATGATCGCAGAGCTACGAGACATCGTAGCGTCGCTAGGTGCAACGGTCTGATATAAGTAACGAATAAAGCTGAAGCCCGGGCTCGAAAGAACCCGGGCTTTTTTTATGCCCAAAACCCAAAACTGGAAATGGTGAACAAGCATGGACGACGATACGTACGCTTCTATACGCGAGCAGATACTGAAGGCAGTTCGTTCGTCGGGGAGTGCACACGCGCTGACCTCGCAACTTGTAGGGACTCCGCAGTCTATTTGGAAGAACATCCGCGTACGCAGCGTCGAGACAATGCCGACGCTATATGCAATGTGCGCGTTTGCTCACGGTGTATTTCTAGCTAATAAAGAGGCTGGCACCAAACTCTTCGATACACTGATCCGCTCACTCAACACCCTGGACGCCGTAGGCAAGAACTCATCGGGTGTGACGCTGTTAATGACGGATGGTCCGTACGCGCTTTACTTCATGTCTGGAAGCTTGACAGACAGCGCGGACGCGCCAGCCGTGACCTTCTACAACATGGTTGTATTTGCGGAGGAGACCGTACGACTTACCAGAGGGATGAACGGCGCGGTCGTACTCTTCGGGCTGGGCCGCGCGGCGGACGGTGCCGTCGACGCACTGGAGTGGTCCGTACACACGTAAGTACCGGGTTATCTAGGTAAGTACCCGGTGTAAAACACTTCTATAACGCTGTTAGTGCATGTGCTAACAGTGCTTGTGCATGCCCGTGCGTGCGCTGACTAATACCGCGGTGCCGAAGTGTTAATTATAGTTTTAATAGGTGTTAGGAGTTGTCTTAACACCTATAAGTAGCTAATAATCGGTGGTTATAAGCTGCTTATATTTGTTTGCAGTCACCCACGTTGGCTGCTATACTTCTTCAATGCTCAAAGATACTCTCGTGCTGAGTCAGCACGCTAAAAAACAGCAACGACGCCGTGGCCTAGCGGACTCGGATCTCCACCTGGTTCTGGAGTATGGCCGGGAAATACGGCAAGCGGGCCGGTCGGCCTTCTTCATGACTGCTGCGTCGGCAGGACTAGCCCGGGATCACGCGGCACTTCGCCTGATCGGAATGGCGGTTGTCATCTCAGACGAGGGTGTCGTTATAACAGCGTTCAGAGCCGGGACTACGAAAGGATTGAGAAAGTGGCGGGAGCACAGTCCAAAAGAGATACATCAGTCATCGGCTCACTACGGCAGCTAGGGATCGGGTTGCCCGCCAACGTAGAGCCACTAGCGGCGTGGAAGGCATCCGCTGACCCGCTTGTCATGTTGGCGCTCGCTAGCGCCTCGAAGAACTTCCCGCAGGTTCGCAAGCGGCTAGCTACACTTCTGCATGAAGCAATATCGGACCTACACGATGTCGTTCCATCTAGAATAGAGAATGCGCAGGCGGCTGCGAAGGCGGCACAAGCGTCTACGCGTAAGCTGCTAGAGTCCGTCTCGTCTGCCGACTGGCAACCGGTCGCGCAGGAGATGCAGGAAGCGGCGGTGGACTGGTACGAAACCGAGGCATGGGCCACGGCGACGCTTATATCGATGTACGGTGCCCTGACCGTATTCGCATTTGCTAAACTCGAAAGTCAGACACGTCAAGTGTTGATAGGCGAGCTGATCAGCCTGTTCTCCGCAAGAGCGGTAATATACCGCTTATATCTAGGTGAGGCTCGGGCCACCGCCTTCAATAATAAGTTGTGTGACGGGGCCCGCTCACTCATACAGGCACCAGAATTCGTATAATCAGGTCACTATCGAGTTGACTTACTCGCTATTTCACTTTCTTTATTCGAAAGCACATCCAGTTATACTTTTTCGTTGCAAAAGCGGCTAAAAACACGGTATAACGTTTGTGCGGGTCCGATCTTGGCCCCGATTTCAGCCATCACAGGAGAGTTCGATCCATGAAGCTTAATGAGCTAGTCGTCAACAGCAAGTACTTCTACGGTGAGAAGCCCGGCGCGTTTGCCGAGGTTACGTACGTGCGCCCCATGGGGGGCTCTGAGTTCTTCGCGTTCTTCAAGCGCGGGGACAGCGCGAAGGCGACCCATCTCCCCCTGAAGTTCGTTTTCACGAAGGCCGAGAAGGACGCGGAGCTGGCCGAGTTCGAGAAGGAGAAGGCCGCGAAGGCCGCCGCCAAGCAGGCGAAGGACAGCACGCCCTCGCCGCGGCAGGTCGCGACGGAGTTCTGGGGCAACCGTATCGGTGAGGTTCGGTCCGTCTCCGAGGTCACCTTCGACGACGACACCACGGGCCGCCAGGTTTCGGTTCTCCTCTCGTACGAGGACTTCGAGGCCCTCGCCGGCGCCATCGCGCCGTTCGGTGACGGCGAGAAGGTGCCCTACAAGAAGCTGAAGCCTCGGGCCAAGGCCGAAGCGGCAGCCGAGGCCCCGGCCGAAACGCCGGCTCAGTAATATAAGTAACTAATAAAAAGGGCGCCCGTCGAGGCGCCCTTTTTATTTTTAGCTCATGACCTCCTGCAGCAGCAGCTTTGCCGCGGTTTTGATGTTGTTGAGTGAGTTGACCTTTGCGGTCAACTCCTCGATGATCGCGTCCGTGACGAACGCACGACTCTCCAGCTCCTCCACTCGCTTCACGAGCTTGCCCACCAGCTCGGTCAACTCCTCCACTCCCGGCCCCGCCGGCTTCGCAAGGGACACGCCCTGCGGAGCCAGCGTCCCCTCGCGCACTCGTGCCGGCTCATCGACGAAGACCAGCGGAGGGCCTCCCAGCACTTCAGCCGCTGGCACGGGCGCGGCCGCCGCGGCCTCCACGGAAATCGGTCCGCCACCGAGGTCGGTGCTGCTGGGCGCCACCAACTCGGCGGTCCCTCGGTACGCGCGGCCATGCGTTCCGCGTCGCATGGCATTCCCTTCAGCCAGCGTGCGCCGCCAGTTGGCGGTCACCCGCGAGTTGACCCCGAGCCCGTACAGCTCCTGCGTCATCTCGAACAGCCCAGTCGCTGTGGGCCAGTCCCCTCCGACCGTTGGGCACACCCCAAGATCCCCCGCCTTCCCGAGAAAGTGGAAGAGGCCCCGGATTTGGTCGTTTCGCCATTCCGCATGCGGAACACTCCCCAGGAACTGTTTTGCGTCAATATGTGCGCGGGCTTCCGCCCGACGCACGGCGTAGTACGCAGGCAGCGGCTCTTTCAGTGCCGCCGCGAGCGCTGCCACGACCGCCGGCCCCTGCTGCCTGTCGAAAAGCCGTTCAACGTCCCCCGGCAGCGCATTCAGCCCGCGCCACACCGCGAGGGTGCGCTCCGGACTGAAGAAGGTGAGCCAGCCCCCGTCTTCTACATATGGCCGGAATACCGCCGGCTCGACGATTGAGCCACCGGTGACCGGCAATACCGTGTCGGACTTCTTCCCCTTTGTTACCACCTCTGGAGCCTTGGTCAGCGCGTTCATCATTTTGACGAACTCGCTGATACGGAGGGCGTGCCGACTCATCGCTGTGCCCTCGATGCACAGGAGTAGCTTCTGGCCCAGGCCCTTCTCAAGCCTTTCCTGTGCCGCGTGGTTGTTAAAATCAGTGAGAGCAATAGCCCCCACGACGGGGCTCCCCGGCGGGAAGCCCGAGAACTGCACGGGCACGCTGTCGTACCCTCGCAGTTCAATTCTGTTGTCGAGGCCGTCCGCCCGAAGGCGCGCCTCAACCGAGCGGCGCGTATTTTCGTTCGCGCCATAGATCACAATTCTTGCCATCTCGCTAAGCCGGGCGTGAAGTTAGTTGCGTGCCCGGTCCTTTCTATTATTATTATACCAATTTCCACGCTATATCTGCGATCCGGTATAAGGCGCTAATATCCTAGACTTTGTGGTATAAGTAGCTTATACGCGGAGGTACCAAAATGCGTAAATGGATAATGGAGGTAGTGTTGCCGGCCGCCCTGGCGGTGACACTGCTGTTCTTGCTCTCAACGCTAACCTATCTGGCCTCGGAGGCAATGAAATGAACGAATCCAATGTCGGTATGATGATAACGATTACGTCGGCGCACGCGCCGTCGCAGCAGGCGCTAAACGATCTTTTGCTCGTACGAGATCCGGAATTTAGTGGGGAACCGTACGCCGCGTTCATCGGTGAGAGTATGCACGTGCAGATATACCCCGACGTCCCTGCTCCTGAGTGGCTGCAGCCTATCGCGGATTGGGCGCTGACCGCGGGGTACGATATGGTAGTGTTCATGCCCGGCGGAGTCCATCACCACCTCTTCCCGGTATACGGCTGGTGACCGCCGTAACGTGCGCGACCAGGTGAAGGTACTGCTACTGCCTTTGCTCCTGTTTGGG
>JACCDG011772562.1_pt1 | contig 146369 bp, 144 predicted proteins | sample 7442471 | NCBI WGS metagenome assembly JACCDG01 (sample SAMN15323444, study PRJNA562643) | freshwater metagenome | isolation source: river surface water | place: USA:Blue River Watershed | collected 2017-08-17 | reverse complement strand
TTGTCCGGGCGGTTAGGTGGGCCTCGCTCTTTGAAATCTTGCTGCTAGTAAATGGGTGACTGGTGATGGCGGTGGGCTTGGATTGATAACGCTCTTCGAGAACATCATACAGATCCTGTGCTGCCATAGGCGGAAGCGGTTTGATTCCCAGATCATCCAAATTTAGAGATCACATCGAGTCATTTTATCTCGGAATCTCAAAAAAGTACCGTCGGCACGATGAAGTGCGAACTTTTCGAGCAGCAAATTCATTCCACAAAATAGCACGTAATAACTTTCGCGACAGTTCTGATTTCCAAAAGCTGTGGCTAAGAAAGTTTTTCCAACTCCCGTGGGTCCGAAGAGTAACACATTTCTTGTATCCTTGAGAAAGTGGAGTTCCATCAGGTTTTGAATATGAGTCTTGGAGAGATTGCGATTGGGGCCTAAAAAATAGCCTTGGCGTGACGGTCGATCTCGCGATGTAGGTTATCCCTTAATGCCGGGTTGCCTTTATTTTAAATTGAAAGATGGGGGAATTAATATTTATATACTTATTTTATTTAACCCAATTGCCATGTTGTAGTAGTCCATTTTGAGGTATTTGCCTACCCAATTTAACTGAAGGCACCTTGTTGTCTGGCGTAGATTGGCATTTTAAATGCGAGGCGGCCTCATACAAGGTAACAAACTTATGAAGAACAAGGTCTTTATAGAGTTCAGAGGAAAGAAGTTAATTCAGAAGAATCTGCTGCTCATGGTGCAGTTGAGTTTCCTTCTCTCGATAGCTCCATTTTCTGACGAAGCTCGTTGTGAGTTTCTCAGGAGAATCGAGAAAAGCGAAACCATCGAAGTTCAGGCAAAATTCGCGCGATATCATATCTCTGCTCCGTTTTCAGTCGATCTCCTTCTTGTTGGAATGATTCATGTGGGACAACAGAGTTTTTACGATCGTGCAGAAGAGGTGCTTACGGGGACAGACGTCGAGCTGTTTGAAGGGGTAGCGCCCATCGGATTTTATGGTCCGCCGTTTATCAATGACCCTGACTTTATCAGTGATGATGCTCGTGTCCGTTTGTCCAAACTACGACTCTACACCTTGAGAAAAATACTCAAGGCAAATGAGACCAAATACGATTCGCCTCCCCATACTCTAGAGCAGCTCCTGGCCAGTAGACCTCCAAATGAGCGCTCGTTCTTGCCAATGGGTGATGCTGTAGATGGATGGGGAAATCCATTTCAACTGATCCGAGAATTTGAGAGCGGCAGCATAGACATTAAGAGCTTGGGGTCCGATGGTCAACTTGGCGGGATCGGTTTTGCAAAGGATATCGGCTTGACGGAAGCTTTAAGGCCTAAGGTTGACTCTGACGAACTCTTGTCCGCGCTAGGTTCCGCTTATCAGTCACTTGCAAAGCAAGGTCAGTTAGCCTTGCAACCTAGAAGACTCAATTATCTAGGCTTAAAGGCAGTACGTGCGGATATATCCAGCGATCTGATATTTGGAGATCCAACGAATCTGATTGGCACTCAAAAATATTGGATCTGGCGAGAAAATCTGCCAACGATACTTTTATCCACGCAGTTTCTTCTCCCTAACTCGAGTCTGCCCGAATCGACCCGCAAATTTGCAATAGTTTACGGAGCTGGACACGGCGACCAACAAGAACAACTTTTGTTGGGGCTTGGATTCAAGAAAACATCGGAAGAATGGGTCACTGCTATCTCTGTATCCCCTGATCTCGACAAGTCAGTATCCGCCGCGCGCCTCAATCTGATTGAAAAGCTAATGGCAGGTAACGAATGATCTCTTACTATCAAGACCCTTATTGTCGACGAATAGCTCTCATAGTCTCAGTCCTATTTTGGACAGGGAGCTCCTACGGTGCAGACAGTATCCCAAGTTATCAGGACAATTTTTGTAAAGGATCTGAAGTCCTTCACCTTACACGCCCAATACATCCCGGGCGTAAGGATTCTCCTGTTTTTGAATTCAATTTTCGATACATCACTGGGTCAGTGGCTGATCTACCCACGATCATTTTTCTTCCTGGGGGACCAGGTGCAACCTCAATCTTTATGGGTGGGTTTCAGGACGTAGGCCTTGGAATTCCGAAGTCCTATCCTCTAGTTTTGACAGACCCTCGTGGGACTGGTTGCAATGGAAACATTGGTTCGAAGTTGCCAGATGATGCCCATAGTACGGATATTTGGGCAGACGATGTAATCTCGATTATCCATAAAATGAATCTTAAGAACTACATCATCATGGGCCACTCCTATGGAACCGTATTAGCGACCGTTGTGGCTTCAAAGATTCAGAAAGACAAAAATCGCAGACCCCCTTCTGCCGTCGTTCTTCTAGGAACGTTAGGGCATGCCTTTACTAAAGACTCCGAACAATACGAAGGGCTGGTCAATGGCTGGGAAAAGCTGAAGCAGCTCCTTTCACCCGAAATTGTGACTCAGCTAAGTCAAAGTAGACTACCTTTGGGCATTTCTAGTGAAGGCTGGGGTAGGTTTCTGTTTAAGGGGCTTGTAGCCGGTGCTGGGCCCGCCATCCCTCCAGAAGAAAGGTTGCTCGAGCAACTTCAGGTCCTGAACTCCAAAGATGAAGAGAAGATCGAAAAATTAAAGGCCTCGGTACTTCAAGCTGCTTCACACGTTTCTTCGCAAGAATATTTAAAAGCTTCGCGGCCGATATGGTGTCGGGAACTTGCGAGGTTTGACAATACCGACTTGGCCCTTGAAAATGGAAATCTGATTGGATTTATAAATTCCAATTTCTGCGATAAAATGTCTCTTGACTATCCCTACGATTCAGCAAAATTTAATGTCTCTGCTCCTATCTTTTATTTTCAAGGAGAAGATGACTATGCTGTCACTATGGCTCAAGCAGAATATCACTTCCATGGGCAAGAAGCTGCCCATAGATTTTTTGTTTCAGTTCCTGAGGCGGGTCACTTTTCCATAGCCGCGCTATCGGATTGTATTTCTCCAATTTGGAGGTCAATTTCTTTAGGCGGAGTGAATTTTCAAGAAGCACTGAATTCCTGTAAGTGGAAAACAAGGGTTATCGTCGCAGAGTCTCACTCTCTATAGTATTGGCGAAAAAAAGATTGGCTGGCTGATTGCGCGCTGGTGGGATTTCGAGGCCTGGGAGCCCGGTGACAATTATGGCGCATTAGGTTAGGGGGGCGTTATATGCGCGCGCCACCCTGGAAAAGAATGGTCTGATTGACATGTCTTAATTATTTAAATACGGTGCATTAAATTAATGGGGTGCTCATGTCTTTTGGCCGTATTTTATCAGTTTTATTGGGAATAACTTCCAGTGGGACAATCGCTCAAGCCTACGAAGTCAAAATAATCGATTGCCCTAAGTTTCCACTGGCGGCGCAAGATGTAACAAAACTAAAAGGCCATGTAGAGGCAGGGGTTAGTCGCTTTAAGACGTACTTTCCACTGCCTGAGGACTTCGTGGTCGAGACTGGGTACGTTTGCAATAATAAGTTCATGGGCGGAATGGGTAGCCATCGTCCTGAAACTCTGGCGACTCCTGATACAATTGCCGTATTGGTCATCCACCCAGACGAGAGAGAGGCTGCGCGTGCGTCTTTGCGGCAGGAATTGGCTCAACTTGAAAAATTAGATACCCGTCGCCAAGCTGCCCTTTCTGCTCAAATCGATGACTTCTTGGATTGGAAGCTAGCCGATTTCTGGCCAGAAGAGGTAGTGTTTCACGAATTGGTTCATCTCTTGAATGATCGAAGCGATCTCAATTCTATCTTTTCATCTTTGATTGAGCCCGCATTTGAAGATTTGGATATTCTCCACAAGAGAAAAACTCTTGCTATCGTCGAGTCCTTTCGCCCTGAATTGACTCGCAGACTATTACGAGCGGGGTTTCCAGCAGCGCGACTTGGAGAAATTGGAGTGACCTCCGAAGGGCGCAATTTCAAAACACCATTGGATTGCGCTTCCGAGGTCAGTGTCCCCGGTATCAAAGCAAGTTGTCAAACGATCTTGGAATATAACGCTGAGATTGCATCCGAAAAGCAGGTCCAGTTTGCTGATAGTGCACGAGCACTGATGTTCACCCATGCGTTGCCTCACCGCCACGCCTTTGATGGTCATGTCTTTGCTAGCTTTAATCCCAGAAAGTCAGTCTATGATGAAGAGTTTTTGACCATCTCCGCAGACTCCGTGTTTTATCCCTTTCGATCCGGATTTTATACGAAGATGGGGGATGATCCACGCGTGAAGAAGTTGCGCAAGTTTTGGCTCGAAACTCCGTTTAAGAATACGTTGAAGCTTGCGCCGTCAAAGCGTGAATACTACTTGGCGCCAGACCGTTTGAGCGTTTGGATGAACGAGTTAGAATCACGGTTTCCAGCGCGAACAAAGATTTTAGATCTCAGTACTTTGACAGGCGTAGGACGTACTGCTCGTGGGAATCTCGTGAAAGGCCTAAAGATCAGCGCAGTTACTAAATCACCTGAGCGCCGAGTTTTAATTGATGCTGGCCACCATAGTGACGAAGCGCTCGCAGTTCGAGCTCTGATCGATTTTGTCGAATTGATATTGATTGAAAACAAATACCCCAGCACGGAATTTTATGTCGTTCCAGCTTTAAATGAAGATGGTCACCAGATCGTTTTTACAGAGAACCCTCGTCATCGGCTCAATGCTCGGAATACGTCAGTGCCCGGATATTCCGAATCAGGTCTGACCACTTCTGGAGGTACCATGGGAAGTTTTGGCGTAGATTTGAACCGCAACTATCCATCGCATGGCTGGGCTTCGATGACTGGAAGTACCTATAAAGGTCCGTTCCCGCTCTCTGAAACGGAAACACAGCTAATCGATCGCCTTACTACTATGGTGAAGTTTGACCGCTATATCAGTCTTCACAATGCAGGCAACGAGCTCCTCTGTCCTCGCGATTCGCGTGGCCGGTCGGGGCCTGCGTTAGCCTGGTGTTGGTCATTGGCTGCACAAGCTTCGGAAGCGGGCTACGAGCTTAGGGAAACGGACACCTATGGGCAGAGTATTGAATACCTAGCGATTGAAAAAGCGATTCCGTCCGTCTTGATCGAGATTGGCTCGGATAAAGACAAACGCGAAAAGCATGCTCCAAATGCAACCACAGCTCGTAGGGAGATACTGAAATTCTTGTCGCTTATAGCGCGAGTACTCGAATAATTGACTGTGAGCGGTCCATCTGCCGGAGGATGTCAACATAGTTGTGGGATGGCTTTATTATACATAAATTGTTAATCAGATGATCCACTCGCGGTTCAGGAACTATCACAAACAGGGTAACGGAGGCGCGCATATCCTACTAAGCCCGCATTAGAGGCCCCTCAAGCACGGAAGGGCTTTTGTTCGGCCTACCCAATCCTAAATATGAGATTCATTTTGGGAGGAGGGGGGGGAGCACCTGTTGGTGGGCTCGTATTTCTATATCCAGAAAAGAACCAAGAGAAGAAGAGAGATAAGATGGTAGGGGTGTGCATGAATGCTGCATCCCTTGTTGCATGGGCAAGCAGGTGTTGTGGCCTGGGTGACCAGTCAAAAGAAATTCGGTAACAATTCAGATTCCGTGAGGCGCAAGAGTGACGACGCTGATGCAGATCGCACGGCCCTCTCCAGAATTGAAGTAAGAATGAGTCTGATCACCGGGAAACGCCAAAATATCGCCTTCATTCAGGTTGTACTTATCGCCGCTGACAGCGACTTGGATCGCTCCCTTCATGCAGACAAGGTATTCTTTCGTGTTGGTGACGTGAGGGATGCCACCCATCCTCGCTCCGGGCTCTAGTTCCATGCGGTCAATTTCCATTCCTGGAATGGGATCAGGAAGCAGCTTAAAGACAGTCACCAGGCCCTGACTGCGTTTTAGTTTTGGTACGTCAGATACTTTGATGTGCTTGCAGCTGGCGCGAGGCCGGTTGAGAAGCTCCTCGATTGACACCTGGAGGCTTGCACTCACACGCGCCAGAGTCTGAAGGGATGGATTGCCTTCGCCCGATTCCATATGAGTCAGGGTCGATCGGGGTATTCCAGAAATTCGGGCAAGTTGGGCCTGACTGATTCCGCGCTTTTGCCGCAGCAATGAGAGGTTCTTTGCAAGATGAGAGGAGAGCCCGTCCAATAGTTTAGCCATCCGGCAACTTATTAGCCGAAGTGACGACATATTGTCCAGTTCGATTCATTCTCGCTTTCAGGAGGCAAAAACGCCATGAAAAGTATGAATGCCAGTCTTGATCATCTGAATTTGACCGTGAGGAGCTTCAAGGAAGCTGAGAGTTGGTACAAAAACCTCTTCGGCTTTGAAACTGTTGAAACCGGAGTTTCCCAGGGCGGTCGTCCGTGGGGGGTTCTACGAAGTGGAGACTCCATGCTGTGCATTTCTGAGGATGAAGCGCGAGCCAATGCGTCTGACGTTGACAATGATCCCGCCGCAGAGAGGTTTCACCGAATTTATCACTTCGGATTGCGGATTACGGACCGAACGGGTTGGGAAAGAATACTCAGCTCAGAAAAAATGAAAACCTTCTATGACAGCCCAGTTCACTATCCGCACTCGACCTCCTGGTATGTCACTGATCCTACGGGCCACATGATTGAGGTCGTTCACTGGAATAGTGATGCTGTCTCATTTGCTCATGCGGGCTTGAGTTCATAAAAACACGCGGTAGTTAATTTTCAGAACCGTCGAGAGTTTTTTCGCCCCGGAGAGCAACGACAGGGCGTTTTTCTGGGTCGGCCAGGTTCGGAAAAACCTTCTCGGCGGGGATGAAGTCACTGCCATCCTGCGCGGCTTCAATCACTTCGCGGACGCGGGTACTGACTTCCTTCACGTTCTCATTCTGCACTCGGTTGTCGATGACCCGCCAACTCCCCACGTATCGGTAGCTGAGATGACAATGGTGTTCGGTAGGGTCGAGTTTTGAGTAATTTTTTCAGTCTGTACTTACTGGACCTTTGGCTCGAATGTCGATTACCAAAAGTTCGAGAAAGTCCCTAGGCTGTAGTCATTTGCGTTAAGAACTCTTTAAGAAATCGAATGGGTACCCGATCTGCAAGTACGCGCTGGCGGGGGCCGCGAAGAACCTGGATCGGATCAGGGTTACTTTGAAGGGTGTTCAAAAGATCTCTATCAATCCAAATATTTGGCAATTATAGGTTCTCATCCCAGAATTGTCAAAATGAGGTTCTGCCAGGTTAACTGGTCCCTAGAATTTTTCGAGTGTCAGTACAGGTTGCAACGTCGCGCCCTGAGCCCGGGCTGCAGGCCGAGCGCGGAAGCGCGAGGACCGGAAGTCAATCCCTATCACTCCAACCAATTCTAAAATTCTGCCAATCCAACGTCCAACCGGAGCTTTTCCTGAAGCGTAAGCGGAGGGATTAGTGGGCGGTTGGACCCCAAGGCCCTGGGGTTTGTCCCGGTGGATAGTTACTACTTCCTAAAAAGTGGAAGTTTTGATAGAGTCATAAATGTGAGACGCGAATATCCAGTTAGGCTCACTTTGAACGGCAGGTCGATTCGCCGTGTTCTGATTGATTCGCATTACGAGATTAGACACGCGGTCACAATTACGGACGCTCTGATTCTGAAGTTGATTCAGCTTCTGGATGGTGAAGAACGAGAGGTCGAGGCTGTGACTGCAACTGGTTTCGAGGTCTTTCGAGTGGAGCCAGTCTATTGGGATGGCAAGGTCTATCGTTTGGTCATTACTCTGCCGCCCTGCAGGGGTCGTGAGAACTCAGACTATTTGGGCGTTATCAATGCGTTCCGTGTTCACGATAGAAGACGGGCGAGAAAGGAATAGGGGATATTATGGCAAGCCAGTCAAAGCATGGGCCGTCTAACGCCGAATGGGTGGACATCCGAAAAGTAGCGAGCCGGATCGGTAAACGAAAGAGTTCGGGACTTTTGCCCCCGGATGCCTCGTCGTTGGACAAGACCAAGTATGAACTCTGTCGGAGACTTGCGACTTATATGCGGGAAGAGGGATTAACCCAACGAGAGCTCGCCAAGAAGCTCGGTGTGGTCGAGTCCCGGGTGAGTGAGGTTTTGCATTATCGAATTCAGAAGATCACCCTTGATCGGCTGGTGAAGTACCACCAGGTCCTTGACCCGAGTTTCGCACTCAAGGTCGCCTGACCAGCACCAAAGGTCGTTTTCTGTAGTGATTCCACAAATCCAACTGTCTCCCAATGCTACAGCACGCGAATGATTGCTCGGAGGTTGGGGAACCGTATCTCCAAGTCGAGCGTTGCTACTATTGCGCGGCAGTTGAAGCAATTGCGACGGAAGGCGGCGTGAAGGTCCATTGCTAGGAGGATGATTCGTCCGTACAATGAAGAAATGGCGATACCCAAGATCATCGTAAGAATCCGAGATCAGGAAGCGGATCTCGTCGAAGGTAAGAACGTCATCAAGACGTTTCGGATCTCGACTGCCGCTAACGGCGTCGGATGCGAGGTCGGAAGCAACTGCACTCCGCGAGGATTGCTCCGGGTAGCGAGAAAGATCGGTGACGGGTGCGCGGTAGGAACTGTTTTTCGGAGTCGGGTGACGACCGGAGAAACTTGGTCTGCCCAAGCGGGCAATCTGCTCTTTGGGACGAAAGACGATCTCGTATTGACTCGCATCCTCTGGCTTGAGGGACTGGAAGCGCAAAACGCCAATACGTTGGATCGCTACGTCTACCTCCACGGCACAAACCAAGAGGAGTTACTTGGAAAGCCGGTTTCCCACGGTTGCATCCGATTCAGTAACAAGGACATCGTGGAGATCTACGATCTGGTTCCTGAAGGGGCGCTGGTCGAGATAGTGGACTGAAAAAAAACCGAGGCAAACATTTCTGCTTGCCTCGGTTGATGATGGTTGGAGTGATAGGGATTGAACCTACGACCCTCCCCGTGTGAAGGGAAGGGTCTCCCAGGCCGGAAAACCGAAGGAGATTCACTTGCTTTCGGTTCATGTCTGCCCTACATTGGTGTATTGACACCAATATGAAAGCTAAGTTACTCTACTATCAGAAGACGCGCTTCCAGGACCGCTACCTCATGGAGATGACCATCCACGAAGTCGGGGTATCCGCGAAGTATCCGGACGGCGTCAAATATGGCCTTTTGCTTTTGGATCTTAAGAGCGGGCGGCGGATCCTGATGGATAACCACCATCCCAAAGGACACCACGTGCATGTAGACATTCAGGAGCTGCCTTATGAGTATGAAGGCGATGAAAAGTTGATCGCAGATTTTAAAAAGTTTGTCCTCGAACATATGGGAGTAGCGATATGAAACAACTTGTCATCAGCATCAAGGCCCCGGGAGACGCGCTCGAAGACTTCAAGCGTGCTTTGAAGAAGGCACGGGCTGGTAAGCTGGCGCCCGTTTCCGAGATTTCATTCGACAACCGCAAGGACTTCAACCGTTTTGTCGAGAACCTCCACATCCTGTCAAGTATCCTGACTTACAAGCCGAGATCCGTCTACGAGCTGGCCAAACGGGCCGGAGTCGACGTTTCCAATCTCAATAAGATCATTCTTTTCTTTGAAGAAATGGGTGCGCTGAAGATCAAGGAGGAAGTGATCTCGGGCAGGAAGGTCCGCAGGCCTGTGGTTGAGTACGATCGGATCGAATTCAAGCTGGCGGGGTAAAGTAAGGCGCCAATGGCTTCGTATAGTCGTGTCCGCGTTGAGCTGACGGTTGACCTGACTCGTTACAACTCACTTTGGAAATCGAGGACCTGCTCGAGGCCGTCAAGAGGACCAAGCTGATAGGCTCGGGATCGATTACCAGAAGTGGATACGGCTCGCGCTCGAGAAGGTAGTTTTCAGGAAAGCCGTTTGACTGTTAGTGTGGACGCGGCGTAAGTCGCAGCTAGCGCAGATGACGATGGAAAGATGGAACACCCGTTAAGGGGAGTTTCCACCGCGACACTTGCATTCCCAATCCGTCGGGACTGGATCAGATCTATGCAGTGGAGATTGCGGCAATAGCGGAGCGCTACTTTTCGTCGCTTTCAGGTTCACCCGAGGCAGACGCCCTAGGCTTCAAGAGAGGAAATGATTTTGATCATCTGATCCGGGGTTGGACGATCCGAACCCGAATATTGCAGCCGGCATTCGCTGGCTTTTCAGGAAGAAAGAGATCGCTCAGTCCAAGCTTGGAAAAAAGGCCAGTTGGCGGGATGCCGTGGCCGAATTCAAGGATTACGATGATGATCCCGACAATGACCAGATGTTGAAGTTCGACGAACTTTATCGGAGGCTAAAGAAATGAAAGATCGCAAGAAGCTTTCGATCCTTACCTTGCTTCTCTGCTCCTTGAGCCAGCTTTCCATGGCGGATTTTAGCCTGTGAGACGTTTACGGAATTCTGAACAGCGACGATCATCTGATCGCCGAGAATCAAATTGAGCCAACGCTTCACTCCATCAAGGGAGAAGTCCCAAGCTGGGAGACATACAGCCAATGGTCATGTTTTCCGGTGAGCGCCTTGGCGGAGTTCGAATGCCGAGATCATCAGACTGATCAGGCATGGTCAGAGATTTCTCCTGATGAGCGCGATGGCGGAGGTTTCCTCTCAGTCATGAATATTCACCATGAAGGGCGTCACTATCGATTTGAAGCACCTGGCTGGAAGATCCCCGAGAGATGCCTCGAGGACATCGAGGAGATGAAGGAACTGTTAGAAGACCAAGGCGCCTTCTGTGTTTTCGACTCAGAGTGATTGCACTGTGTGGGTGGGATGGAGTATTTGCGATCAGAAATTGATTCTCTGCAAAATCCTCATGCCCCTCGATATGGGGAAGAGCCTTTCGCAGCTGAGTGGCTGTCCGATGGTTGCTCTTCGTGCAATGACTTCGGCTAAATGATTGGATTGGCAGAATTTTAGAAATGGTTGGAGTGATAGGGATTGAACCTACGACCCTCCCCGTGTGAAGGGGATGCTCTCCCGCTGAGCTACACTCCAACATATAGAAGACGTGAGAAGGGCCGAATCTAGCCGCGCGCTCGGGGATTTGCAAGGGGGGTAATCTAAGAAATAGCTGCAAAAACACGTTTCATTTCGGTCGTGAACGCGTGTTACAGTTCCCAGAACAATGCTTCACGAACTAATTAAGATGTGGTTTGGCTGGGTCGAAGCCTGGGGTTATCTGGGTGTTTTTATTCTGATGGCACTCGAGAGTTCGATTGTGCCGGTCCCTTCAGAAGTGGTGATGCCGCCGGCGGCATTTTGGGCTGCCCAGGGGCGGATGAGTTTTTGGGGTGTGGTTTTAGCCGGAACAGCGGGAAGCTATTTTGGCTCAATCGTCAGCTATTGGATTTCTCGTTGGGTGGGGTTGCCGATCGTGCATCGGTACGGACGCTACTTTTTGATGCCGCCTGAGAAGATCGCTATGGCGGAAGTGTGGGTGTCGCGGTTTGGACCAACCGGCATCTTCTTGGCAAGACTCCTTCCGGTGATTCGCCACCTGATATCTATCCCTGCTGGGATTCTCAAAATGCCCGTCGGGGGCTTCAGCTTCGCTACGATCGTTGGTGCGGGGATTTGGTGCACAATTCTTTCATGGTTTGGTCAGGAAGTCATTGGCTCGAGGCCGGAGCTTCTACAGAGTCCAGCAGCGATGGTGGCTGTCATGAAGGAGAAGCTGCACTGGTTTGTGTTTGCTGTCCTTCTTCTTGTAGTGCTGTACGGCGTAGTTCTCTGGGTTAAGCGCAAGTCGACAATGGAGCAACTCAACTCGGCCCGAACCTGATTTTTAGCAACCTTCAAAGCGTTAAGAGACACGGATGTTCCTGCATCCTTTGTTTTGCCTTTTGGTTTTTTACTCGGCCTGCGGGGCATGGTGAGTCGTTTATGGTTCTTGCGAAGTAAGTCCCGACCAGGGGCTTGCAATGTGCGCGTGAATCCAGGCGGCTTCTATGCCGGGGTTGCTGTACCCCGTAGAAGGTGTCACGGCGTAAGGCACCCAAAGGTAGTCGGGATGGGAGTTGACACTGGATAAGCCAGAATTCAGCCAGGCTCCCCCGAGTGCGACATTGCCTTGCCTTGCGACGATGACTTTGCCGGAACTCTGAATTTGCCCTGATCCGTCGAAAACCGGAGGCCCATCGAGCCAAACCTCGTAGCGCAGAACGCGACTTTCGTAGGAGGGCCCGTCCTTGAACTCAAAGGGCTCTGTGAGAGCGCCTCCATCGACATCATCACGCAACCACCAAATCGTGGTTGTCACTCGGATTCGATGCACGTTGGGGGCTGAAGGATCAGTGCCCAAGCTGTCCTCGGGCCGAATGGGGTCGATGCGGTATCCCGCTAGAGGTTGATTCCAGACTTGAACCCCTGTGTAGCGGTCCAAGATCATGGGCAGCCCTTTGCCCAAGTAGTTGGTCAAGACTAAGAAAAACACGTCAGGATAAGTGTCTTTGAAGGAGGCGCTTGAAGAGTCTTCTGCTCCGTCTGAGCGGGTTCCAAAAAAATCAGCACGAACTTCCATAGCGAGCTCGGAGAGGAGCGCTTTCTGGTCGGCTACGGAGAACTCGGTGTTCTGAGTCGATTTGGGTGAAGTGGGCTCAGGGTAGAGAACGGCTGCAGCAGCCCAACCGTTGCAGTGGCCAAACCAAGATTGCAGGCCGCGGAGCTCGCTGCCGTGCTGAGCGACTTCCCAGCTTGAGGCAGTTCGGTTTCCTCGGACGCGGTCGTAGCGAAGTGCGGCATCTAGAATGCCGTTCTCGCTGTAAGGCCACCAGTAGCCCGCCCACGGAGTGCGCTGTGTTTTGCCCTGAGAAAAACTTCTGATGAGCTTGGCGAAGTTGGCCTCTCCCTGAATCGTACCGTTTGGAGCAATTCCGGGATAGGGGGGAGGCCCGTTCTCGCCGTTTCCGTTTTGGTCATTGGGATTGGGGGGCGAGCTACCTCCGCAGCTTGCAATCATGACTGAGATAAGAATCCAAAGAAGGTAGCGAATCACTCTCCGGAGGGGAGCAAAGACCGTACCCTAACCAGCAGCGCGCTCGCGGTGATCAGCGCCGCCAGCGCGGCCCAAAGCCATAAAAGGTCGTGTTCAATCAACGCTCCCCCTATCAGGGGAGCGACAATCTGTGACACGGACATGAGCGACTGGGTGAGGCCGAGTACGACTCCTTGCTCATGGCGAGCGGATCGACGTGTGACAAGACTCGTAAGAGCAGGACGGAGTGCGCTATTGCCAAAGGACGACACCGTAGTGGAAGTCATGAGCTCAGGCAATCCACGAGCTACTGCCAAAATGCCGTATCCAACGGCACTCGCTGCAAATCCCGATCGGACGACAGTGATCTCACCCCAGCGCTTGACCAAGCGGCCGATGATGCCCCCTTGAAGAAAAATCCCCAGCAATCCCGCGAAAGCAAAAACATATCCCACTTGCTCGGGTCCAAAGGGAGAGCCTTCGTGAGTAAATCGGCGCTCAGCAAAAAGAGCAAATCCCGAAGTAAACATCGCGAATTGCAGAGTGAATAAGAAAAACTGAATCAAAACAGGGCCTAGTTCAGGTCTGCGAAAATACTGCGTGTAGGTCGCCCAATCGAGGACTTTGAGGCGACGGCCGGCTGGTGGCGGTGGGGCATGGGGGTCTTCGCTGACTTGTGCGGGAGCTGGCATTGAAGGCAAAAGAAAGTAGGTGGCCAGGATGCTCGTCGCAGAAAGGGCTGCTGCAGCATAAATCGGATACTCGTATCCGTATTGAGAAAGAAATCCCGAGACTCCAGGTCCAACTAAAAAACCAAGCCCAAAAGCGACCCCGATAATGCCAAATGCTTTGGCGCGATTCTCTGGTGCAGTGACGTCCGAAATATAGGCCTGCGCTAGCGAGAGATTGCCCGCAGTGGCGCCATCGATGATCCGCGAAACAAAGACCCACACCAGCGAAGTCGCATTGGCAAGAATGACAAATCCGATGAAGGTCCCAACTTGGCTCACAAGCAGCATAGGCCGTCTGCCCATGCGATCTGATAGTTGCCCAAGAATCGGGCCTGCAATCAGCTGGAAAAATGCGAAAGTAGATACCAGAAGCCCCACGACCATTGGGGTCGCTCCCATTCGTTCCGCATAGAAAGGAAGAAGGGGGAGGATGATAGTAAGGCCCAGAATATCGACTAGGACGATGAGAAAAATGGGGAGAAGCGGAGATTTTCGCATGGAAGTGAAGTCAATGCCCTTTGTTGCTTTTTGTCACGAGCCGCTCGGTGAGGCAATGGGTTTATAGGGTGGGGGGCTTTATAGGGGCTTAAAGGCCAGTAAAAGACCCTAGCCAGCGGGGATTGTACCAGTCGGCTGATTACTGCTTGAGTCTTGGGGTGCAACGAGGTGCACGTTGCTTTCACCTATTTATTAAACAAAACGAGTATCAAATAAGCGTGAGCGATTTCCGAAAAATAGAAGATCTCAACCACGTCAGATTGATCTGATCCCTATTTGGATCGCTTACTATCCTTCATATCCTGTTGCTCAAGCCTGTGTGAGTGCGCTCGCGCGCTATGGCACCTCGGTTGCAACTTCACTGCTCGTCACACACAACTTTCTTTCTTGAAGGAGAAATAAATGAAACGTTTCGCTTCGCTCTCTCTGGTCGTAGGAGCATTGGCACTGGCGTTGGGCAATCCGATCTATGCGGATGACTGGTCTAGTGCAGGACAAAAAGCAGGTCAAAAGGCCGAACAAAAGGCTGGACAAAAGGCCGGTCAGAAGGCTGGCCAGAAGTCTGAGCAAAAGGCCGGACAAGCTGGGCAGAAGGCTGGCCAAAAGTCTGAGCAAAAGGCCGGACAAGCTGGGCAGAAGGCTGGCCAAAAGTCTGAGCAAAAAGCAGGACAAGCTGGTCAGAAGGCTGGCCAGAAGTCAGAGCAAAAAGCCGGGCAAGCTGGTCAGAAGGCTGGCCAGAAGTCTGAGCAAAAGGCCGGACAAGCTGGTCAGAAGGCTGGCCAGAAGTCAGAGCAAAAGGCCGGACAAGCTGGTCAAAAAGCTGGTCAGAAGGCCGGACAAAAAGCTGGGCAAACTGCTGGTCAAAAAGCAGGTCAGAAGGCCGGACAAAAAGCTGGGCAGAAGAGCAATAGCTAGTTGTTCAATTTGACCTTGATTTGCGAAGGTGGGGCAGGTCTCGCAGGAGCGGGATCTGCCTCCCGTTTAGAGGGCAGGAGACCATACTGCCTTGCGCGAGCCTGCTACGGCAAGGTCGCGATCAATCGACGAGGGGGAGTTAGGACGCAGGCACACGGAAAGCAAAAAGCCTCCCCGGATAGGGATCCTTTGTTGTAAAGCTTCCGTAATGCGTGAATACCGTCTTACCACCCGTAATGAGAAGATTGGCCGACTTGATTTTACGATTGAGTCACTCGCCAGCTTGGATGAGACGATTGACGATTTGTTTGCGCAGTTGGAGCGAGAAGGCAATCCAGAGCTCCTCGAGTCTCTGTGCCCCTACTTTGGGGTCGTCTGGCCTGCAGCGCGGGCGCTATCTGAGGTTTTGGTTGAAAAAGGCAGCGAGCGGCTCGCAGGGCGGCGTTTGCTTGAAGTAGGATGCGGACTGGCTTTGCCTAGCTTAGTTGCGGCTCGTTTAGGCGCCGGAGTCGTCGCAACTGACTGCCATCCTGACATTCCGCGGTTCTTGGAGAGCAATCTTAATGCTAATGGATTGGTGGGATGTCTCGACTACAGAGAAGGAGATTGGCGACAGCCAAATGTTGAGCTTGGGTCCTTTGATTGGGTCGTTGGAAGCGATATTCTCTATGAACGCCAGCACCCGGAACCAGTGGCTCAAATGCTATCCAATCGCCTGGCTCCGGGTGGCACTGTTATCTTGGCAGATCCTGGACGTCCCTATGTTCAGCCCTTTGCAGATGAGATGAAGCGATTGGGATACTCTTCCGAAGTGCAGATCAGAAACGGTGAGGTCTTCGTGATCGAGTTCTTCAGACCGGAGGACCAGAGCGGCGCCCGGATACCAAAGACACCACGAAGCTGACCACCGCCAGTGCGACGAATACGAAAAGAAGCAGCTTGCCAAGCTCGACTGAGATGCCTCCCACGTTATTCATTCCAAAGAACATAGCTAGAAGGCCTATGAGAAAGAAGATAATAGCTGCTCGCAACATAATTGAATTCTCCTTGTGTCAATGAGGAGTAAAGCAACTGTGATGCCGCCCGATCAAAGCAAGTTGATCGCAGACGCAGTTTCGCTCACCATGGACGGATGGGGCCATATGGAAAAATTGAAGGGTTGCGAGGCAGTCGCGCACAGATCATGAGCCGCTTGCTCGTGGGTTTTGAGCGGGCGGGGTGCGATGTGCAAAGGCGCGAGGACTTGGTCGTTTGCTTGCCGGGATGGGAGAGCGCATATCTATCATTTGTAGAAACGGCTGGGTTTCGGCGGTTGTTTTGGGATCGCATGACTGTTGTTGTCGAAAATGAGGGGCTTGTGTCCTACCGTTTTCACTACTGGAGTAGTGCGCAGGCTTTTATGCATTTGCTCATTAGCGTTCTGTTTGCGTTAGAGGCTTGGACGCACGCGCATGAGCCTGCAAGGACGCAAGGGCCTTGGGTTTGGTTAGCGTGTTTTGTAATCTCGCATTTAATCCCAGGACTGCTTGCCCTTGGAAGTTTTAGATGGTCTCGCCTTCAGGCTCTGCGTCGAGCTGAGCTTTTGAATGAAGGCTGATCGGCTTAGTTCGTGCGGGCTGCGCTTACCGAGCGAGTGCCTGCGCAGTAGCCTTGTGGGTTATAAGGCGATGCAGGCGTCGACTGCGGGGTTACGGTTGGCGTGGTGCTCGTTGCGCTGCTGAGTACTGGAGCGTCGCTGAGCAAAGTGCCCGTGATTTGATCTCGGTTAATCAAATTGAGGGTTCCGGTGAAGGTTCCGCTGCAGTTAAATCCAGGGTAAGCGATCCCAGTCTGAGGGACATAGCCTGGGTTATAAGGGTAGCTATTGTAACCGACGTTTGCTGCCGTGTAGGTCATGTTCACGTTATTGATCTGGTTGCCGTTGACGAGGTTGCCAGTGAAGGTGCCAGATCCGTTGGATCCTACCCAGGTGCCGTTGATCTGGTCTCCCGCAGCTTGAGTGAGCGTGAGGGTCACGGAACCCTCTGGAATCGGGGCTCCATTGAGCTGAGCTTTTTCAGTGCCCGTGTAGGATCCCGTGTAGTTGCGACCGCAGCCTGAAGCGGCCATTATGATAACAACAGCTGTAAAAATACTCTTCTTCATACACTTCTGCTCCCGCAAAATTAACATCAACAATCTACAATCTGCGCTGACTAGAGCAAGCGGGGTGCCAATGTTTACGGATGTTTTAAAGCCGAAATGATAGGGTTTTTATGTGAGACATCTGTCTAAGTTTTTTACATGTGTCAATGCGAACCCGGCGGTTTGGGCGCAGTTTACTCGAGTTTGTCGCTCAAAGCGCTAGAGCTGAAACACCCGATACGTCTCGCCGCCGCGCCCGTCGCGCGTGACTACAACGAGCAACATCGCACGAGTGCTCGGCTTGGTATTGGGTGGAGACCAGCTATTGGTATCCGCACCCACTGTTCTAAAGAGCTGGATATCTCCGTCGCTCAGAAACCAGGTTGTCGTGAGTGATTCTGTTTTTGAAAGAGTGCCGTTCGCAGAGATAAGCGTGTAATTCTCCGAGGAGTTTGGATCGAGCACGGCCTTGAGTAATGTGGGAGTTTGAGTGCCGCTACCGCCGGGGAACGTGAGCGCACTGAGAAAACTCGAGAGCGGGACGTCGCCGGCGTTGACTTCAGTCAGTACGGGGTTGACGTTCTTTTGGGTACGGGTAGGTGCGCTGACGAGGATGCGCTTGAAGGCATTGATTTGAGTTTGGGTGCCGTTTGTAGCGGTGGCAGTCAGCGTATACATGACCAGGTAGGCGACGCCGTTTTGTTGGTCCAGGATAGTGCGGTTCGAGAGGATCGTGGCCGGGATCGTGACGTTGATGGCAGGCGCGGTGCCAGTGAATGTTTTGCTCGAAGAATCAAGGCTAGGAATCGTGCCCGAGCCCAACGAAGTCGCATCCGATCTGCCTACGCAGGTGGGAGTGGCGCCAAAACCCACGCCAGGGTCGATGCAGCCTTGCGCTGAATAGGTGAGCGTGCGGCCTCCGGTATCAGCTTGGTCGTTGCCAAGGTCGCTCACGAGGGGAGTCACCACTACGGTCGCCCCTGGATTGACTTCTGGAAAATCGGCCTTGATGCCAAGGATGCGCAAGCCCCCTAATCTCACGTAGTCAGGCAAGTTGCTGTCGGAGCAGCCACTGGTGATGGCAGCGAGGGTGGTGATCGCCACGGCGCACATCATTGCTCGAGATTGAGTTCTCATTAGAATTCTCCTTTCAAGCCCAAGATGGGGAGAAATGGCAGTCCTTCGATGTTGGTCGTCTTGGAGTAGTCGTAGGAGTAACGGATTGCCTCGGAGTTGCTGTGATTGAGCACGTTCTGGATATCGATATAGAACGTGAGAATCCAACGGTCGTAAATCCACTTTTTGTCCAGTCTCAAATCCAATTGACTAAACGATCCGACGCGTTCGGAAAAATAGCGGCCGCGCGTGGGGACGTAAACATCGTTGTCGGCATCCAAGGTGCCGCCCAGGACCGGGGTATAAGGGTTGCCGGTGACGTAGCGAAATCGCGCGGAGAGCTGCCAGTTGCGAGGCAGCTCCCAGCTTCCGGTCGCTGTGACCACGTGAGTTTGGTCAAACTGCGATAGAGCCTCGGCTGAAACAGAGTCCCAGCGCGTGGCTCGAGAAAGCGTGTAGGAAATCCAGCCGCTCCAGGGAGAGAAGTCATAGCGGATCTGTGACTCGACCCCGAACGCGCGCGCTTTGCCGCTGTTGTTGTAGTTTTCTGGAGTAAGCTTTCCGTCTGCCTGAGTGACGAGCGCAGCAGAGGGCACAACCATCGAACTGAATTGCTTATAAAAAAGATCGGAGGTCACGCTCCAGCCGCGAGTGGTGCCGCCTCTGAGGTCAGCCTCGGCTCCCATCGTCGCGTGCCAAGCGTTGGAGGACTTGATGGCGGCGTTTCCGTAGGTCGAATCGATCTGCTCGGGCAGCGGGGGCATCGTGTAGTATCCACCGGCTGCGCGAAGGGTGAGCGAGTCGCTGATCTTATCGCGGATCTGCAGTCTGGGTGCGGGCAGAGTCTCTTGGGTTACGCCGTAGTAATCCACGCGGAGTGCTGGAACCAGCGTCCATGGCGAATCTCCGAGTCGAACCTCGTTGCGCCAGTAACCACCCCACTCATTGTAGGTCGGTTGAACTCTGGCAGCCAGAGAGGCTGAAGTTCCAAACGGCGTAAGCACGCCGCCTGAAGCATAGACTCGAGGGAGCAGAAACTCTACGGTGGCCCAGGCGAAAGTACTGTCGACTCCAAAGAACGTTTTCCAGTAGTCGTTCATCTTTCGCTCGACTTCACCGCGTAGAGTGAGGTTGTCGGCAATCAAACGGAAGTAATTGTCGCTTGTATCGAATCGGATCCAATCTCTTCCAAATCCAAATGAGAGACGGCTGGTCGTCCGAGGGCTATGTCGATGCGTGAGCTGGGGGATGACTCGATAGAACGCGGTCAGCGTAGAGAAGTTTCCTCGCAGGGACGGATTGGATTTGACCGGCTGACTGAGCACAAAGCTCAGCGTATCGAGCGAGCCCACTGTGACGAGCCGGAACTTGTCGATGGGGGTGAGCTGGGTTTGATAAATGCCCGTCACGTCCTGGAACTCGGGTGCCACGGTGAGGTTAAAGTCCGCGTTGTTTTTTGCGACCGCAGAGAGAACAAGTCCAATATAGCTTTTCCGCACAGAGAACAAAAACGAACTCTGGTCTCCGATGGGACCTTCGACAATCCCACCTACGTTAAAAAGATCCACGAACCCCATCCCATGCAGACGATCGCTGAGGGGCTCCTTGATCCAAACGCCGACGAGTCCCGCAGTCGTGCGGCCGTACTCGGCGCCGAAGCCGGACGTCATGAGGTCCACGCGGTCGACCGACTCAGGAGGCACAACCGTTGTGAACCCCCCAAAGTGAAAGATCAGCGGAACTTCATGGCCATCGATCTGATATAAAGTGTCTTGAGGGTTGGAGCCTTCAATAATGACCATTGAAGAAAAACCGCTCGAGCGATTGACTCCCGGGAGGCTTTGCACGGCCTTGATCGGATCGCCTCCGGATCCGGCGAGTTTGCTGAATTGCTCGCGCGTGATCGAGCGAGTCTTGTCGTCGCGCTTCTGGGCCTTGTCGTAGATCGTCGTTTCGTAGGTGAAGTAAGTGCTCTTTTCGAGAAAGAGCTCTCGAGGCGGGATCGGCTGCGGCATGCCTTGGACCGACTCGTCGTATTTTTCGAGGCGATCATACCCGGTGAGGTTCACCACCCATTTAAAAACGCCATTGGGTACCCCGTCGATGCTGAAACGTCCCTCGGCGTTGGTTGTCGCTTTGATTGCAGGCAAAGCTTTGGGCTCACCGTCGGGACCGGAAACCTCGGGGATGCAAAAGACGTTCACGCCTTCGAGAGGTTTATGGGTGCCTCTTTCGAACACCCTTCCATCAAAGTGGGTGCCCTCTGCCGCAAATGCAGGCATTGCCGCAGCAATGGCGAAAAAGAATAGCGCAGAAACTCGATGCGTCCTCATGGTGGCGACTACCTTTCCAGGACGAAACGATATGCGTAACGAATGCGAACGGCAACTGCCTTATCTTGAATGAGCGCAGGTCTGAAACTAAATCCCATGACTGCATTCAGCGCTGCTTGATTGAGCGACTCTTCAGGGCCCTGTACGAGCTTGGCCTCGCGCACTTTGCCCTGTGCATCGATGAGCAGATCCATCACGACAGCTCCTTGTGCGCTCTTTTGTTTAGCCTCGGGAGGGTAGGGGATACGGACTTCTGCTGAGAGCTCGGGCATTCTCGTGACGAGGTACTCCTCGGTCGGAACGGGGAGCGTATCTGCGTCGTCAGGTCTCAATTTCTCATTGTCCGGGGCTTTGGCCACTGTGTTGCCAGCCTTGACTTCGTTGGTGCCTGCGTCGGAGGTCATGGACTTTCTGGAGAGCCCAAAGACTGCACGAGGTTGTTCGACTTTGGGCTTCTTAGGCTCTGGGCGCGAAAGGCTCACAGCTTTGGGAAGGGGTTTGTCGACGATAGAGATCTCTACTTTTTCTGTGGTTGGTGAAGAAGGCCGGTAGAAAAGCAAGATAAGCACCGCAGCAGCTAGTGCGCTATGAAACGCGCCTGAGACGACCCATGGGTAAACGGGACGAAGTCTAAATTCGATCTGCGGCGCTTCAACGGCGTTCGATTTGAATGGCAAAGCGCGACAACCCCGCAGATTTGACTAGATCGATAGCGCGAACCACGTCTCCATGTTTGGCTTCACTGTCGGCGCTGATGAGCGCCTGTGCCTCGGGATTTGCTGCCACTGCAGCTCGCACCTGCTCACTGACGGATGCCTCGTCGGCAAGCTGGCCATTAATGAGGATCTGGCCTTGATGGGTGACCGCTATCCCGATCGGGGCCATCATTTTTGCATCCGCGCTCGAGGCTTTTGGTAGATTGAGCCCGATGGCGTCCTTCATGAGAGCCGGCGCGGTCACCATAAAGATGACCAGCAAGACTAGCGCGATATCAACAAACGGGGTGACATTGATCGCCGAGATCGGCCCCATGTCACTTGCTTCGCTCGAAGGCCCAACGTCACCGGCCATGCGAGATCCTAGAGACGTAGTAGTCGCGAAGGGATTCGCACTCGACCAAGATTTGGCGCAAATTGCGCGAGTAGACGTTGAACGCGACTACGGCCGGAATGGCCACGAAAAGTCCAACTGCGGTTGCAACCAGCGCTTCGGAGATCCCGGCCATGACTCCCGCTGTGTTGGAGTTCGATGCAGCCAAAGCGCCAAAGGCTTGGATAATGCCGAGAACGGTACCAAATAGGCCAATAAAAGGAGCGTTCGATCCCAGCGTCGCGAGAGCGGTCAGGCCTTGCTCAAGCCGTGCTCTCTCCAAAACAAGAAAACTCCTTACGGCGCGCTCGATCGACTCGGGATGCGAGCTATCGCCAGCGGCTTTGAGCGTGCCGGCCAGTGGGCTCGTGGATTGTTGCATCCAATTTTTGAGACCTTGGCTATCTCCGGATTTGATCAGCCCTTTGACGTGGTCTAGGTCTTCTGGTTTCCGAGCGGTCTTGAAGGTGCGAAATCGGTCCACCATGATTGAGACGGACCAGATCGAAAGGAAGAATAGCAGGACCAAGACCAGGCGCGATGCCCATTGTACCGCCAAAATCCAAGTAGGAAGTGTGGTTTGCATGAAGTAATATCCTAGTCGAGGTTCATGAAATGGCAAGAGCGCGAGCTAGCTATAGCAGGCTCAAGTACACCTTAGTAGCGGGTCATTTGAATTGTGAATTGAAATTGAAGTCGCGGTGAAAGCGTGAAGCAGATAAAACGTGAACTCAGGGCCCTGCGTCTTGGAATTCGAAAGCTGGCAGCCACTCGGCCTCTGTCAAAGTGGGTCAAGCAGGCATTGCCTGAGCAGCCTTTCGATGCGCATCTGCTCGCGTTGAGTCCGCTTTATCGAAGAAGCCGTGCGATCTATTTGCGTGAAGGAGGAGGGTTTCGAGCGACTTTGGCCTCTTCTCCTCGCACTTTAAGTTCTCCGATTCTTCTCGACCCCTTGATCGAGTACAGCCCTATCGAACGTGAGCTTGTGTGGCTCGCCACGGATCCGATCGAGAGCAAGACAGACCAACTTTTGAGTCTACGCACTTATTCGACGAGCCTTTTTCATGAACAGAGCCATCGCATCCTTTGGCGGATGCTTCCGCCGCCGCCCTCTTCGCGTGACGGCTTGAGGCGGTATCTTAATTTTGTTGAGAGCTTGGTAGTAGTGATCGACATGGCGCTCGGAGATGAGTTAGGTCCTCGACGCGCTGAACCGTTTTATTTGAGCGGAGTGACCTATGATCCGGGAACATCGGTGCGGTTTGGGTTGAGTCGGCGCACTTATCGCAATTATCTTCAGACCGCGCTTCATGCCACTTACTTGTCGCTCGAAGGTTATGAGTCTCAAAATATAGTTCGCGCGCTGGGTCACAGTGGTGAGCTCGCATTTCGCGCGACTCAGAGAGCTTGCAATCTGGACTCACAGTTCATTGAACGCACCAACCCAATTTGGCAGCGAAGGCATGAGTCACTCGTGCGAAGCAAGCTGCGAGGGCTGAAGGGTTCTCCCCTGAACTTGCCAAATGATCCGATGGATTCGCGGATTCAGTATCTTTTTGCTGAGCGTTGGTTCGAGGTGTTTGGGCTTTGATCGCCCTCAATCCATGGCTTGGGTCATAGTCAAAGTGAGACGAGTCGTCTATTTTTTGGCGCGATTCGCCTCTCCTGACTTCGCTCCTGCGTCTGCTTGCGCGCGTTACCGTTGATTGTTGGGAAGACGCGACGGGTCACTTCGAGAGACGCGATTTATATCTTATGTCCGTTTAACGCACGGGACCTCGCAAACATTTTTGGATTCCCTTAACCTTGGAATCGCAGGCACAAAATCATTGCCAGCTCGGCCGGGATGGCCGCAAAACGCGAGCACAATAAGTGCGGAAAGCGAACGACATGGACGGGAAAAACGAAAGCAAGGACGATCACAAGGATCTAGTGAGGCGCCACTTGAAGGTCCTTCTTCTGCATCTTGCAGCGAGAAGCGACAACCCGAGCCGGGATCTGGAGGACCTCCTCCATGACGTGATCGATGAGCTTCACAAGGAAGTGAAAGATGCTCTCGAAGCGAAAACCCGGCTGAGATTGGTGCCTCCGGTTTCAGACGCCCTGAACTAGGTTTTAAAAAGAAAATCCCGATGCAGGCAATGCCGGCATCGGGATTTTGATTTAGGTTGAGGCTGCGTGGCTCTTAGTAGATTCCGCCGCCGCTACCATCGTCTTCTTGCATGTCGGCAAGACGGTAACCTGCTGTTTCGATGTCTTCGACGAAATTGTCTTCCATTGCTTGGAGCTGGTCAAAGGTCACGTAGACCCGTTGACCCTTCAAACATGGCGAGTAGTCGAAGCCGTGAGCGTTTTTCTTTACTCTGAGCAAAGCGCGGTATTGGCGCTGGCCGTTTCTATCGAGTTTACGCAATCTCACGACTCGCTCAGCTTCCAAGACGTCACCTGCGCTGATGGTGCAGGCACGAGGGCGATTGTCCACAGTGTCTTGCGTAAAGGCGTGGGTGTCTTCGAAACCAAAGTACAGGTGCTTTGGATCTTGGATCGTTTCGGTGGCGACCGTCGGGCGGCCATCGCGTAGAGCTTGGATGACTTGCTCAATCTGAAGACGAGTCTGTTCTTGAATCCGACGTGATTCACCGAAAGTGAGTTCGTCTGCATTTTGGAGGTCAGTGCGGCTATCCCAACGCGCGCGTAAGGCACTGTCGCGCTCGAGCCTTGCCATGAAAGCGCGGTGACGAGCTTCCATCATCTCGTTGAAGAAGATGTCGGTGAGCAGGTAGGAGGCGCCCAAGCGATACTGATCATGGCTGTAAGGGGAGTAGTAGTATCCATGGCGATTCCAGTGACGGCGCCAGGTGTACTCGGAGTCCCACCATACGTTTGACCAGAGGTTTGGATTGTAATGGTTGCTCCAAGTCCAAGAGCAAGTTCCTAAGATGCTGCAGGTGAGGTCGACGTGGGTTGGGTGGTAAACGCGGCGTCTGCCGTAGCGGTTGTCGTTGTGGTCGTAGTAGTTGCGTACGATGTCTCTCCGGCCGTGGCCGCGTACAAACACGCGTCGAGTGCGAAACCCTTGTCCGTCGCGATGTTCGGTGGCCGTCCAGGGCGTACCTGGCGTGAAGCGTCTTGGAGGCAAGTTAACGACCGGACTGCTGTGAACGACACCTGAATCGCGGCCAGGGCGTACAGTGCGGCGGCTGTCGTGATTTCCAGTCGTGCGGCCAGGTTGAGCGGTCCCTGGTTGCGAAGGCTGGGTCACCATGCGGTTGCCGGTACCGGTCGCAGGAGCTGTTCTGCGGCCTGGGATCACGGTTGTCGGAGGTGTACGGCGTGTTGCGCCGGGTGCTCCGTGATTGGGCGGGGGATCTGCAAAAGCCGCAGAAGCTGCAAGCGACGAAGCGGCTGCAGCGACTAGGAGTTGGGAGGCAAGGGACTGGGTTTTCATGAGATATCTCCTAAAGTGGGTTCGATTGACGCGGTGTATAACGAAAAAGGGAAGATAAGTCAGATAAAAGTTCGAGTCTATTCCCAGCTAATATTATTTAAATAAATTAAATAGATAGCGAGGTAGGCTCAATGATCCTGTTTGTCCAGCCAACCAAAGAGCTGTTCGGGGGTCTGAAATTTTTTGATTTCATCAAACCAAGGCAAGGGTCGTCGGATCCTGACAAATCCTAACCACTGCTTAATGCGGCGAACGACGTAGCCTCCGCCTCCATAAGGAGCGCAGTGCTCAGCAAATTTTTTGAAGAGTGGATGCCAGTCTCTAGGTTCGAGTCCGATCGGATCCGAAAGCGCTGGAGCGCTGAGCTCGATACCCAGGGCGCGAGCAATGCGTGAAGGAAGATGCGGATCCGCAAGTGCGCATCGTCCCAGCATGAACTGAGTACAACCCGTCTCATCTCGGCAACGCTCGAAGTCTTCGAATGTCCAGAGGTCGCCGTTAGCGATAATTGGGATCTCGCGACCGAGTTGGCGATTGACCTCTCCGATGGGGCCCCAGTAGGCAGGTGGAGTGTAACCTTGGGCTTTGGTGCGGCCATGAATAGTGATCCAGCTTGCGCCACCTTGAAGCGCGCGTTCGGCATTGAGGTGAATGTCGTCGATAGACTCCCAACCCAAGCGAAGCTTTGCGGAGACGGGCAAGTGTGCGGGAACGGATTGTCGCACTGCTTTGACGATTTCTCGGATGCGATCTGGATATTTGAGAAGAGTCGCGCCGCCGTCGCTGCCGTTGACGGTGGGTGAGGGGCAGCCAAAGTTGAGGTCTACTCCCTGGGCTCCAGCTTCGCAGGCACGGAAGGCTGCAAGCGCGAGCTTCTCAGGGTTGCCGCCAAGGAGTTGAAAATGCACCTGAGTCCCGCTCGGAGTGCGTGAGTGGTTTTTGAGTTCAGGGACATGCTCAAAATAGGGTCTGATATAAGGCACGTCTTGGCTGATCCGCATGAACTCGGACACGCAAAACGTGAAGCCCCCACGTTCCGTCATCAGTGCGCGCATAGGGGCGTCGGTCACGCCCTCCATGGGAGCGAGTACGAGGCCTGGAGCGCCGATTTGGGGTCGCCAGGGGGGAGGGAGAACCCCATGATGCTGTGGCATCGTCCGGGGGCTTAGGTTAGGTTTTTGAGTGCATTGCGTCAAGTTGCTGGCTGTCATAACATAATTCGGATTTTGTGCTGCCTACCGTTTTTTGAAGAGTAATGATTCTGTTGGGATAGCGCATCGCACCCTAAGAGGGTGCCTGGAACCCAGTTCGCGTTCTTCAGTCATCCCGCGATTTGCCGATGAGTCCTAGGATGAGCACCCGGGCGCATACCCTCCCTAAGCTTTTGCACACGATCCTCGAGTCGTTTACCGAACTCTGCGGATGCGATGGTGGCTCGATCTATACTTTGCGCAAAGATATTTACGGCCAGCAGACGCTCGCGTTTGAGGCGCTGATCACCAGGAGCATCAAGATTCAGCAAGTTCCGGATCACCTCAAAAATCTTTCGTTCAAATTTGATGAGAGCAGCCTAGTCGGAAAAACAGCCACTCAGCGGCAATGTTTTAAAGTCTCTGTCGCCGAGCAGGGGCGGGAGGTTTCTAAAAAAGTCGATACGCTCCTTCAGTATGCGACTCGAAACATCCTCTCGGCGCCACTGATTACCCCGCGCGGCGATCTCGTGGGCGTCGTGCAGCTTCTCAATAAAAACCCCCACAAGGGCAATCCAGACCCTGACTTTGACGATCGCGATGAGCGCCTTTTCTCGATTGTCGCCGGCCAGGCTGCCCTCGCCATCGAGAATAGCATGCTCCTGGAGGAGCAGGAACGGTTGCTCGAAGGTTTCGTGGCTGCTTGTGTAACGGCCGTCGAGTCGCGCGATCCCATCACTTCGGGGCACTCGACTCGCGTTTCGGATCTCACGGTCGGACTCACGGAAGCGGTCAACCGCACTCAAACCGGCCCACTCAAAGATGTGAGATTCTCGGACCCTCAGATTCGCGAGATCCGGTTTGCAGCGATGTTGCATGATATCGGCAAGATCTCCGTCAAAGAATCCATCATGATGAAAGAGAAGAAGCTCATGCCCTGGGAGCTTGAGATGATTCGCATGCGCCTGAAGCTCATGCGGGCAAATCTCAAGATGCGAGCTCAATCTCTTAGTTCCCAAAATCTGGGCAAGGTCAAAGAGCAGTTCGAGAAGATTGAGCTCGCATGGAATGTCATCTCCGAAGCCAACGAGCCGACGGTACTTCCGACCAATGTCAGTGAACTTATTCAAGATCTGCAGCGCTTTGAAGTCATGACTGAAGATGGTGAGCGTCTGCTGGCGATCACGCCTGAGGAAGGCTTCAAGCTTTCGATCCGCAAGGGGTCCCTTACCTCCGAAGAGCGGGTCGAGATCGAGCGCCACGTGACCAAGACTTACGAGATTCTCAAGATGGTGCCCTGGAGCCGCGGCCTCGAAGCTGTGCCAGAGATCGCCTTCAGGCATCATGAGAAGCTCGATGGCTCGGGCTATCCCTGCAAAAGCCAAGAGTCGCAGATTCCTGTGCAGAGTCGAATGCTCACGATTTGCGATATCTATGACGCTTTAAGCGCCGATGATCGTCCTTACAAGCGCGCAGTGCCTGTAGAAAAAGCCCTTGGCATTCTCGAGGATGAAGTCAGGATGCTCAAGTTGGATGGGCATCTTCTCAAGATCTTTATCGAGGCGCGAATTTACGAGCTTGGCCCAGCCTACAAGCGCGAGCTCGAGAAGCGAAAGAAGGCGGCGTAATGAAAAAACCACGCGACCCTCAAGGTCAGCAGGTCGACGGCTTGCGAATCGCGGCTGAGCTTCTCGCCGCTCTCGAACCAGAGCATCGTCGCAAACTGATGGGTGCAGTGGCGACGCGAGATCCAGAGATTGCTCGTAAGTTGGGTGAGCGCATCCTGCTTTTTGACGACTTGATCAGGCTGACAGACTCCGAATTCAAGATTCTGCTCAAAGAAATCCCTCATTCTAAGCTGATTCTCGCTCTTCGTCGGGCAACGCCGGTGCTTCAAGAGAAGATCTACGCCAACATGACGGCGCGAGCGGGCGAGATGCTCAAAGAAGAGGTTCAGACCCAAGGGTTAAAGCGTGTTTCTGACATCGCAGGTGCGCAGAATGACATTCTCAAGATCGCGCTGAGGCTCGAGTCTGAGGGCAAGATCGTAGTCACCGGGCCGCAGGGAAAAGTCGCGGGCTAACGAGCCTCCCGACTCGTTAGCCCATGGCCCAGGTTCCGCGCTCTCCCTTTCACTCACCTCGACCCGGCCTCACTCGACGCGCGCAACCTTGGCGACCTGCTTGCGCTCGTAGTCTTCGCGCAACGTGAACTTTCGATAGCTGCCACCGGTTATCGGCAGCAGGAGCTGCGGCTGCACGCTCGCATCGGCGTAGTAGAATTTAGTCAGGACCGACTTGTGACCAAACGCTGGCCCTTGGCAATTCAAGGTCATCGAGTTCACGTCAAAGGGCGCGACCCCCAATGGGATGCGCTCGCAGATGCCCGCTGCCTTGCCTTGATGAGTGATGAATGCCACGAACCGTGATCGGTCCGGATCAGGTTGAGCAATTGTCCCGATCGTGAATTTGAAGTTCTTCTGCTTCCATTTAAACCCAGCGCTGTAGAGCTGACTTTGAAACGTGGGCTCCTCCATGCGGAGAACTGCGGGTGTCCAGTCAGGGTCGATGTTGAACCCGGCGGCGAGCCCAGGCCTCCCCCCTTCGGTGGCCAGAGCTAGCGCCGGAGCCCATGCGATCAACGCGATGTACGTCGCAATGTATATGAGAAACCCACCCTTAAACGCGCCTTCCATAACGCTTCTCCTGTCTCGTGCCGTCGCTTCATTGCGTCGACATTTAGACAGTATTACAAGTCGTGTGCCGGCCGCTCGATGTTATTATTTATAGAGAATTTATTTAATCAGTCCGAGTAACCGTGAAAACAAGGTCATGAGGTCTGAAAAAAAGGGATTGGGAGCGAAATGCGTCTAGGTCGTTTTGTAGCCCTTGACAATCGTTCCGTTGGTGAGGGTTACGTAGAACTCCTCGATCACTTTTTCTTTCAACGCCTGCTTTACGCGTTCAGAGTCAAATCCTTCTTGGGCTAGGTCAGCCAGCGTGGGGAGCTGTCCCTGCTTTGAGCGAAACTCCTCAATGTAGCGAATCATGCGGCGGCGGGTAAAAAGATCGAGAGCCATTACGGTAACGCTAAGCGGTCGTCCGGCTTTTGCAAAGGCCCGAGTGGCCACCTCATTCCAGCCCGAAGGCATAAGCGTCCTCATCCCTCTTGTGAATCTAAATTGACACGGTGGATTAAGCTAGTAGACTACTCTTCTACCCATGTGGACTGAGTTGCGAGATTTTCTAGCCAAAAACAAGCTAAGCCCTGAGCTCGAGAGTCGAGTCGATCGGGCGGTGGTGCATGTTAATTCTGCTGGGTTTGACGATTGGGGTTTAGACCCTCGCACGGTAAAAGCCACTTTGTCGGTTTTGGAATGGGTGTATCGCAAGTATTTTCGCGTACGCACGGTGGGCATCGATCGCATTCCTCAAGGTCGGGTGCTCCTCATCGCTAATCATGGGGGACAGATCCCTATTGATGGCCTGCTGACGAGCATGGCGGTGATGATTGATGGGGAGCCTCCTCGTGTGGCTCGCGGGATGGTCGAGCGCTGGTTTCCTTCGCTGCCTTTTGTGAGCACGCTATTTATGCGTTGTGGAGGGATGGTGGGGGATCATCGCAATTGTCGGCTCCTTCTCGAGCGAGAAGAATGCGTGATTGTATTTCCTGAGGGAGTCAAAGGCAGTGGCAAGCTGATCAAGGATCGCTACAAGTTGCAGAAATTTGGTACTGGGTTTGTGAGGCTTGCCCTTGAGACTCGCACCCCGATCGTGCCTGTTGCGATCATTGGCTGCGAAGAAACCTATCCAGGCATCTTCAATTTTAAGCGTCTGGCGAAGCTCGTGGGCGCTCCGTATCTGCCCGTGACTCCGTTTTTTCCTCTGCTTGGCGCCATCGGGATGGTGCCGCTTCCCACTCAGGTGACCCTGCGATTTGGAGAGCCGATTCATTTCGACAATGATCCGGACGCTCCCGATGTCGAAGTCGACGGACTAGTTGAGCGCGTGAAGAGCGCGCTCCAGCAGGAGATCGATACCGGATTAGCTGAAAGAGGAGAGCAAATCTTTGGCTAACTCTAACAAGCCTATCGTTCTCATTACGGGCGCAGCAGGGGGGCTTGCGGGTGTTGTCGTGGATCAGCTGGCCAGCAAGTATCGACTCGTGGGGGTTGATCCGAGAAGCTTGCCTGAGGGGATGTCGTTTCCGGGCGATTTTTATCGCATTGATTACCGCCAACGCAAAATGGCGGAATTGTTCCGTCAGCATCAGTTTCACGCGCTTTTGCATCTGGGGCGCGTGCCTGTCACGTCTCGCGCGCGCAAGAGCGTTCGTTACAATCTCAATGTCTTAGGGACTCGGAGTTTGCTTGAGCTCTCCCAGCACCACGGAGTGAAGAACGTCATCGTTTTTAGCACGTTTCACGTCTACGGAGCTCATCAGCACAACCACTTGCAGATCACTGAGGACGATCCTTTGAGGGCGAGCCAAATCTTTGCTGAGCTCTCGGACGCCGTTGAACTGGATCATGTCTCCAGTATGTTCTTGCTTCGCAATCCAGAGATCCGCACCGTGATCTTGAGGCCCGTCAATGTCATTGGTCCTCGGATCCAGAATCAGGTCACCAATCTGCTGCGTGCCGCTCGTTGCCCGGTTCTGATGGGATATGATCCTATGTTGCAGTTCATCCATGAGAACGACATCGCTCTAGCCATGAAGCTTGCTCTTGAGGGCGACAAATCCGGAGTCTACAACGTAAGCGGTGAAGGCGTGATCCCGTGGTCGCATGCGATCAAAGCTGCCGGATCTCGGCCATTTTTGATTCCTCACTTCGTGGCCTATCCGTTTTTCGCGGCGGCATCTCGACTGGGTGCTCGGTTTCCGAAGCATTTGCTGGATTACTTTAGATTCCCGACCTTGATCTCAGACGTCGCGTTTCAGAAAGACTTTGGATACAAGCCCGGCGTTACAACCATGGACGCGCTCAGCAGCATCAGGCTCGAGTAGTGTTCTGACGGGGGTGTAGCTGAGACCGTCAACTTTCGCTGAGTCGTGCGGTCTCGCTTCGCCAAACCCAAAAGAGCACGGCTGCCACACTGGTCAGTCCCATCGACAATCCGACCCACAGGCCGGGCAAACCATAACCAAAAACGAAGCAAAGCAGCAAACCGATGGGAAGTCCGATCAACCAGTGGCCACCGAGGTTGGCATACATGGATTGCCGAGTTTGACCGAGTCCTCGAAGCGCGCCTGTTAAGACCGTTTGCGCGCCATCGGAGAGCTGAAAAAAACCCGCGATCAAGATAATTTTTCGGCCAAGAATGAGCACGGCCTCATCCGTGGTGAAGATCCCTAGAATCCAATCTGTGGCCGCCATGAGCGTGATTGCAGAACAAGACATAAAGCCTAGGCCTAACCAAAGCCCTTTGTATCCCATTCGCGTGGCTTCGAGCGGAGCTTTGCGCCCAAGCGCCTGCCCTACAAGTACGGCTGTAGCGGTCCCCAATCCTAAGGGCACCATAAAGGTCAGGCTCGCTACGTTGAGAACGATCTGATGAGCTGCCAAGGCGTGGGGGGCAAGGCGCGCCGCTAGTGTAGTAGAAAGCGCGAATGCGCCTACTTCGAATGTCATCTGAAAGGCAGCCGGAACACCTAGCCGGAGGAGGGCGCGCAGAACTGTGAGATCGACCCTCAACTTGAGGCGTGCCATCAACCGATCGTGCCCACGGTCCCAGTGCCATAGGACACCCATGATCGCGATCAGCATGAAAACCCTGGAGCTCAACGTCGCTATGGCCGATCCATCCACACCCAGAGGAGTGACGCCCCAGCCGCCCAGGACAAGCATGTAGTTGGCTGCTGCGTTCATGATGTTCGCAAGCAGAAGGATGACCATCCCTGGGCGCGCGACGTTTTGAGCTGTCAAATATTGGCGAAAAGCATTGAAGGCCAAGCCGGGAAAGTAGCTCACCGCCAAGATGCGGAGGTAGGAGCCAGCTTCTGGTATGACCTCGGGGTTAATGCTCAGCCAATCCAAGTGATAGGATAGGACAATCATGAAGGCGGTCGTGGGTAAGGAGACCGCGACCGCGATCAGCATGGATTGAACGAGCGCTTGATAACCCTCTTCGGGTTTGCGTGCTCCGTGAGCGTAGGAGACGAGGTAATCCATTCCGGTGAGAAGTCCGATTCCAAAAACGAAACACCAACTGAAGATGGAAGTGCTGACTCCGACGGCACCAATTGAAGTCGCTCCTATGCGACCTACAAAAAGCAAGTCGACCACGCCCATGAGCATGAGACCGAGATAAGAAAGCACGACGGGAAGAGCCAGGTGAGTCATCGCGTGAGCTCAGCGGGCCGACTTGCGGCGAATTGACTTCTGAGTTCTGGCTTTGGGCTTTCGAGCCACTTTTTTTGAAACAGCCTTTGGCTTCGCTTTTACTTTCGCGGCCCTTGTATTCGGGAAGTGCTGCTTAACGCGCACCTTGCCAGATCCGGTGTCCAGAACTCCGACGTGGATGATTCTGGGGCGACTGGCTCCGCTCTTCTCCGCAATCACGCGCGCAATGTACCAAACATCGTCGTCGGCGATTCTGGTAAACTCAACTCCGACGAGAAGTTGCTTTGCACGAGTCTTGGTGTAGAGATGAACGACCTTGGCCGCAACGGTAATGGGTCTGCCATCGAGCTGAAATGTCAATGCATGGCAAGACGAACCCAGCTTAAAATTGCTTTTCTCATCCTTCGTCGTGCGAAACGAAAGTCCATAAATACTCAGGTCGGCTGTTTCATAGCGGCGAGCATGCTGGGGATCCGAGTCTTCTTGCCAAAGCACTGTGGCCTTGCCCTCAAACTCGATGCGAACGTAGTTTCTTCGCCCTTCATGGTAGCGGCTGGTCCGCTTTGCGGCCGGTTTGCTTCGGGTTTTTTGAGGCATGTCCTCAAGAGTGTAGCAAAGGGCATGAGGTTCGCAAGCGAATCAATGGGAAGTTAGCTTGGGCCAAAGGTCTAGATAAAGCGTTTTAGGTGAAGTGGTTAGATCGGTGGAGGGCGAAGCCCGGGTATGGGGTGCTTCGATCTCGTAGACGGCTCCGTCTATTGAGAGATCGTCATCGAAGCGTTCGACAAGCCGGAGGGAGGCATCCATGAGCGAGGCTTTGCCTCCGCCTTGTGGAAGGTCGACCACATAGTGGGGAAGCGCTGGTCCTGCCACCTTACCGCGCAGCGCTCGCATGATCACTTGGCCCCGCTCCACGCTCAGTCGAAACTGAAAAGTCCCAGGAGTCCAATCGGGGTGATGCAGATAAATCGGCGTTACTCCATTCTCGTAGAGGCTCTGAAAAAGCTCTGCGAGTCGATCCGTCGAATCATTGACCCCGGCCAGCAGCACGGTTTGATTGTAGAGGTCGACCCCCGCGTGCCTCATGATCTCTAGTCCCTTGCGTGCTTGCGGGGTCCATTCCTTGATGTGATTGAAGTGGCTGACGAGTTTGACGGACAAACGCGTTTTCTGAAGGATCTGCCCAAGTCCCTCGTCGAGTCGCGAAGGCAAGGTCACTGCCATACGCGAATGGATTCTCACGACCTTGAGGTGCTCGATGACCTGTGCGCGTTCAAGGACTCGTTCAATCGCGGCATTGGTGAGTGCGAGAGGATCGCCGCCGGTGAGGATGAGCTCGCGGACCTCCTGCCTGCTCTTGAGCTCATCAAATGCTGCGTCTAAGGTGCCGTCGTACAGCGTTCGTTCCGGATCATTGAGATGCTCTTTGCGAAAGCAGAATCGGCAATAGACCGCGCAGAGGGAAGAGAGGTGCATGATCGCGCGATTGCTGTAGCGATGGGTGAGTCGGGGGGCGGCGAGTTTTTCGAAGTCTCCGATGGCGTCCGCATGCCAAGGAAAGGGGCGGTCGTATATTCTCTGGCTCCACCGGGTTGCCCATTGGGGCAGGGTTGGGTCTTCTTCACCTAGTCCTGGGATCGCTTGAAGACGAATCGGGCAGTCTCGGTCTGCGGGATTCATCAGCGAGGCGTAGTAGGGGGTGACTCGCACGCGGTATCGATCGCCTAGGCAAGAGAGTTTTGCTGATTCTTCGGGCGAAATAAGGCCGGCCCTGCGAAGTCCTTCAACGCTGGTGTAGGATTGGGCGATTTCTAGGTTCCAGCGGGGCGCTTCGGACATCGTGCGGCGCACCCTATCAGCGGATGGATTAGGTGTCAAAAAGCTTGAAAAGGCTCGGTCGCTGAGGCGTCTGATCTGGGGCACCCTTGAGGTTTTCGGTGCTATAGAGCTTTTTGTACCAATAATAGTTGCGCGCGATCGCAGCGACGTACTCGCGAGTTTCAAGGTAGGGGATCAGATCCAAGAAAAGCAGGCGATTTTCGACGGGATAGCGGATCTTCCAGTCGTCGACTTTCTCAGGTCCTGCATTGTAGGCGGCGAGCGCGAGTTCGACATCACCTTGATAGCGATCGGTAAGTCTTGAAAAGAAACGAATCCCGATTCGAATATTGGTCACCGGATTATACAAAGAGTTGTGTGAGACCCTTTCGAGCCTGCGCGCGGTCGACGGCATGAGCTGCATGAGCCCGACGGCGCCGACGCGAGAGCGCGCCCTCTCATTGAATGCGCTCTCTTGTCGCATGAGTGACGTTACTAAATAGGGGTCCATTTTGTTCTCATGACTGCGAATGGCTTCGAATCGGTGGAGGGGAAAAAGCATTTGCAAGCTTTCGCGAGAGATGAGTTGCGGACACTCTCGAAACAAGCCTGTGAGCAGCTTGAACTTGGTGAGCGAGTCACCTGCTCGCATCAGTAGCAATCCTGCGTAAAGCTGAACCTCAGGTTCAGTTTCTCTGATCATCTGAAGCGCTGCAGTCAGTAATCGCGCCGAATCATCGCGGGCGGTTTCGGTGTTCAATGTCTGAAGCGCTTCAGCCGCGCTCAACCAAGCATTGATCGCTGGCTTTAGCTTGCTGCGCAGAAGAATTCTCGGGTGATTGTCTGTGGGGCTCGCGCCGAGCAAGATCAGGCCGTGCAAGCCGAGAGGGGCTTCCTTTGCGAGCGCATCTTTGAGGGATTTTTGAAGTTCTGTGTTTCCGGTTTTCTGAGCACAGTATCGACGCCAGTAAAGGGCACGAGCGCGAAAATCGCTCGACTCCTGATTTTCAGTTACTTTCGTAAGTGCAGCTTCGGCCTGTTCCCATTCCTCATCCCAAATGCGAAGCAGCCCGAGGCGGTAACCCGCCTTGATGGAGGCGGCTCCGTCGCCGCAACGGAGCGATTTTTCGTAGAGCTTTTTGGCGAGTTTCTTCGAATCGGGATTTGGAAATCGCTCTTCTTCCTTCATGCCGAGTCCGGTGAGCAAATGGGGGTTCTCGCACTCCGGTGAGTCGATGATCTTTTCGACCAAAGAGCGAAGCGGGCGGTTTGGAGAGATGCGCTTGAGAGCTTTTGAGATCTCGCTATCTTCATAATCAGACCATAAGACGTTCTGAGGGTCAGTTTTCTCGAGTGATCGGACAAGTTGATCGATCTTGCGGCGCTGAGCGGAAGAGAGGCGAGGTTTGCCATTGCCCCCACGACGTCCACGGCGAGTGATCTCTGTGGAGAGTTGGCAGTAGGGGTCCATGGAGCAGTTCCACTCACTTGTATGCAATGGCTTGATCTGAAACTGGGAGGCCTTTCCTTTTTTGCGCAAGGAGGCCCACTGCCGTGCCTGCTTGAGAGCTCGATCTGTGGCGGAGGACTCCTCGAGCGCGAGGCCGCTCAAGCCAGCGTCGATCGCCTCAGAGAGGAGTGGTAGCGCGCCCTCTTCTTCGGCAAGCGGGTTGGTTGCTTTTTCGGTTTTCAGCCAGGACTCCATCATGGAGAGGGTGTCGTCCGAAATAGGGGGCTGCCAGCGGCCCTCTCGGGAGAGATCGCAGGTGTCAAGCGCGGGGTGATTAGCGCGTTTCAGCTCGGTGACCACGACGGATTGTGGAGCAGGAGATGGGGCTGCAGCAGGAGAGGCCGCCTGCTGAACAGGAGGCGAGGCGCATGATGCCAGCGTTTGAATGAGGAAGGCTGCGAGAAGAGAGGTAGAGCGTAAGTTTTTTGCAATCAGCATGAGATAAAAAATCTTCTGGCTTCTGGCCTTAGGTTGTCAAACTCTAAAACTGGGCTACGATCATAAAGATGAAAGGCCAGCGGGTAGGGTTCTTGATAGGTTTGGCCGCGATGACTTGGATGGCGTGCTCGTCTCCTCCTCCCTCTCAGGACTCTCGCGAGCGGACTGAAGCACGAGCTGCCGGTCAAAAAATGGGCGCTGCCCCTAAGTTTGATGAGGATAAGGTCTCCCAGGATGAGGATGAGCCGGGCGCCGTAAAGATCAAAGCGAAGCCTAAGCCCATGCACCAAGAAATTGTCGATGGTCAGGCCCAAATTGAAGCGTCCGAACAATGCCGTACGCTGCTCGCTTCGTGGATCGCGGAAGGCACAGCCGCGGAGCGCGATTTGGCCAACTGTGAATTTCAGAAATACAATGAGCATTGTGTAAAAGCGGGAAGGGCACGGATCCCGATTTTGGCTAAGAACTCTCCGTGTCGAAAGCTGAAGGAGGCCGAAGGGCTCGACGCAAAGATCCCTGAGGTCAAGTGCGAGATCGTTAAAGTCCCGGACCAGTGCGGTAAGTAGGTTTTTTGCAGCGGATGCTGCCGGGTGGAGGCGGCATGAAGCTGTTTCATTTCTATCGCAGTCAAGATCACAGCGGAGTCAGCGGGACGGGCGCTGTTGTGGAAGGCGTGCAGTTCACGAATGGGTGGTGTGCTCTGCGTTGGATCTCGAGCAAGAGCAGCATCTGTTTCTATAAATCTATTGAAGAAGTTAAAGAAATACACGGCCACGCTGGAAAAACAGAAATAGTCATTCATGACCTCGAGCCTCTCTCGCAGAGTCAGTTCGTGCCCCTCGATCGACGATTTGAGATCCTCATGGACATCATCGAAGAGGCTGCGCGAGTCACGAGCTTCGACAAAGATCCCGGCACTCCCATTGCGAACTACCAAAAGTCGCTCAACAATCTCCGTCACTTGGTCGACCAGCTGGAGAAGAACCTGGGTTTTGAGCAGCCGGGGGCGGCCTGAAAGGATGCCTTCGAAAAGGTGCATGGCGCCTCTTTAGTAATGCGCAGCACTATGTAACTCATTGAGCGACCTTGCTGAGGAGCGTAAAGTTGACAGCAACGACAGCTGTGTCTCTTGATCCTATCCATCTTAGGTGTGCAGATCCTGATTAGGACCATGAAGAGGGCGTAAGCGTAGATCCACCCGAGCAAGGCTGGTGTGAGTCCAAAGTCCATTGCTCGAGTGGAGCCATGCCCTGCTCGCCATCGCGAGTTTCCCTAAACCCCAAAAATCTCAGCCCAGGAGCTCGTTTATATCCTTATAAATTAGCAGTTTAGCTGAGTGTCCCTACCGAACTACGGGTTTTATAATGCGTACTGTCATATTCGTAAATGATTAGTTTTAGATATCTGTTATAAGAATCTCGTATGATGAATTTGAACTACCTCGAATCTTTTTTGAGTCTTTCTGAAACTCTGAGCTTCACCGAGACTGCGCGACGTCTCAAGTTAACCCAGCCTAGTGTGTCGCGTCAGATCCGCAGCCTCGAAGACGAACTTAAGAGCCAGCTTTTTATTCGCGACAAACACCGCGTGCAGCTCACCCGCGAGGGAAAAGAGCTGCGCGCAACGGTCGCTCCCTTGTTCGATGAGATTCAAGGTGCTTTTACTCGCTCGATCGAAAACTCCCAAACTCTTCGCGGCCAGCTTTCGGTGGGTTGCTTGCAAGAAGTCGGGATGTATTTTTTCTTTCAGCAGATCCTGGAGTTTCAGCGAGACAATCCAGAGATTGATTTTCACGTTCGCTATCAACGTCAAGACGAGCTCCTAGATCTTCTCCGTGAGGGAGAGGTCGATTTTGCAATCGTGAGTCGATCGCTCATAGCCGAGAGCATCCGCTCTTACCGCCTTCTCGAAGAGCGCTCCGTGCTCGTCACTCGCGCTCAAAGCCTGCTCGAGGAAAAAGATTTGGGCACAGCTCCCTTCGTTGCTTACAACAAGTCCGACGCGCTCGCGCTCTCGTTTTTTAAGTCTCAGTTTCCTCAGTTGGACTTCACGCGCCTGAGGCGAGTTTCGAGCGTCAACTCGCACGCCTCTATGCTGGAGACCCTACTTGCACGCGACTGCTTCGCGGTTCTGCCCTATTTTAGCGTGAGAAAGCTGATCGAGTCTAAGGCTCTCAAGCTCGTGTCTGAGAAAGAAAATCGCAGCACATTGTACTTAGTTCATATGGAAAATCAGGCGTTGTCTCGAAGGAACGAAGTGTTTCGCAAGTTTTTAATGGAGAAGTGCAAGAGTTTTCAGTTGGGCTAGGCAATGCTTCGAATCAGCCAACTTGCCAGGTTCCAAACCAAGAAAATCAAAGAGAACAAACAAAGCGCCAATAGGCTCAAAAGCCCTGCGATCCAAAGGCGCGAGTGCTTTCGAACCGACTGCGGGCTCTCAAAGTAGCTCTCCAGCAATCGAATGTTTCGCCGATTCGACTTGACCCCGAAGTCCAGAAGGTCGCCTACCACGGGAATCGCGCCCGCCAAGACATCCAGTCCGACATTGCCAGCCATGCGCACAGCGACGGAGCTCGGAACTCCTGCTTGCATGGCTTGAAAGATAATCAGCAGCGATAGGATTGTAGTGGCCAGGTCTCCAATGCCTGGAATCAGGCCGATGATCCCATCCCAGCCGATGCGAACGCCCAATCCTGGGACTTCGATCGCGTCATCCAAAAAGTGGGCGAGCGCCTTGGCGCGTTCGTAGGCGTTCTGAGAGTCTGGCTGAGTGGGGGAGTCCATAGGGGAAGATTATCAGCTTTGAGTTGCACAAGGTGAGCACGAAGATGCGGGTGCATCGTCACGACGAGTGCAATTGAGTGCAATTTTTTTGCCGGATGGCTCGCACTGCACACCCAGCGAAGTGGTCAGACTGTGGTCAAGCTGCAAGTTCATATCCCTGCTTTATTGCCGAGCAGCTTGCCTTGACCATTCGGCGGGTAGCCCAATTTCTAAGAAATAGGAGTTGCCGAAACCTGGATAAAGCGTCTCCATCTTCTCGCGCAGCTTTAAAAAGACTGTTTCATTGCGAGGTTCTAACAAGCCTTCTGCATTGGGCCTCGGCGATGAGTTCAGCCATGGCTTCTCGGCCGCAACCAGGGCGATGACTTGCTTGAGATAGGACTCTTGCCGATCCAGCAATTCTTGGCCCCCGGAGGGCCCGCGCCCCGGGTGGACGTGCATGGGCTTGAGAGCACGAATCTCCTCGATGCGCTTGAGCCATTCGTCAGTGCGCCCGATCTCAAGCCAGGCATGATTGAGCTCGGAAACAAGGTCTCCTACAAAAACATGGTGATTATACTCGATCACGACGTGGGTTGCGCTACAGCCAGGGCCCATGATGTGCGCCTTGATCTTGAGTCCTGCGAGATCGAGCTCCCGAGTCACGTTGCCGAAGCTCTCGGGCTCGGGCGCACCGTCAGGATAATCGGGTTTGAAACGGTCATAAAACCAATGGTGCCGATCTTTATGGATCTCAGGGATCATTTCGAGGACTTTTTGCGAGGTCAGAACCCGAATCCCGCGTTTCTGGAGGACTGAAGTGCCATTGAACTTATCCGGATTTGGATGGAGAATCACCGCAGCGACCACTTTCTTGCCCGTTGCCTGCTCGGCCCAATCCACTAACTCATTCGCTGCAGAGAAGAGAAACTGAGTGTCGATCAAGATGAGGCCCTGGGGGCCCTCAATCCAGTAAGATGAGGTCTCGAAGCTTTTATCGCTCGAAACATAGGTTCCTACGCGAGGATCTCCGTGGAGCAGGCGAATCTCGGCGTGTTCAATGCCCGGCGGACGAGTGGTTGAGCAGGCTGAGAAGGCGCAAATCGATATTAAGGCAATGGCTAGTTTCATTAGCCGCGCTGTTTAACCGAGAAGGGCGTTTAGGGAAAGCGCATTAAACATCTTTTGTTCAAGATCTATTTGAGTCAAATCGGACATCGCAAACGATGCCTTGGCTTGCCCAGGTCGAAAACCAATCCATGACGGGGGGAGGGGGGGAGTCGGGTCCAGATAACTCGGTGATTCGCTCGCAGATCTCGCTCAAAGGCCGCTTCCTTGAAACCAGGCTCAGTACCTCGTATTGAAGGAGGTCGAGGGTTTCAAAGGTCCCTTCTGCTTTCTCGCGAAATACGATCCCCAGCTGATTCTGTTTAATGGGGATAGCTGAACGATTGGTTTCGAGCTCGGCCCAATACCTAAAGACATCCCATCGCGACGAAATCAGCTGAACGGAAGAGTCCAAGATCAAAACGGCCGAGGCCCACGCATTGGGTGGTAGAGTGCCGAGCTTCGAAAAGTCCAAAGCAGGGGACTCGGGAGCGTAAAAGGCTTTTACAAGCGCCCATTCGAGTCGCGCAAGGTCAGTTAGGTAAGGGTGCTCATTCAATAGCTCTTTCTGCTCCCCCAAGAACTCTACAAACCTAATGCCCAGATCCGTTGCTGTCGGAGATCGAGATGGAAACCGCCCGACGTAGCCTGAAACAAGGCTCCAGAAACTATCTTTTCCTAGTATAGCGCGAACGCCCAAATAGTCCTCTTCCAAGCATTCTACTAGCCTTGCCAAAAAGGCATAAGAGTAGACTTCTAGGCGCTCCGCTCGTGGAAACAGCGAGGTCTCGCGAATCGCGCGCTCGCAGTCGACACTGGGTTCCGGTCTGGGGCCGGCGTCTCGATCCGTGAGGACATCTCCTGCATCCCTGGGGTCGGTAAAAATCCACTTGAGCCAGTGTTGAAGGTCAGCGAGCGATGGAGTTTGGGTGTGAGAGTTATGCATGCGTGCTAGAGTCCCTTAGCTCGGACTTTTGTCGAAGGATTGGGAGCGGCTGTCGCGAATGGTTATCTGCGGTATGGGTTTCGATGAGCGAAAAAGCGCGCTGAACCTCTGCCTCGAGCTCGGAGAGCTCGGGGATGTTGTCGTCGCGCTCGATCATCGTCGAAACCTGTCCTACATGTCGAACCGCATGTTCAAAGAGACTCCAAACAGGCTCGGGCACAGGATGGTCGTGGGTATCGACCAAATGAGTTCCGAGGTTTGAGTGTCCCGCTAAGTGGATTTGCCCCACTCGCTCCCGGGGGATCGCGTGCAGGTACTTGAGGGGGTCAAAGCCATGGTTCACGGAGCTTACATAAATATTGTTTACATCAAGTAGGATGCCGCAGTCTGCCTGACGGGCGACTTCGCTTAGAAACTCCCACTCGGTCATCTCCGAGTGCGAAAATTCAATGTAGCTTGAGACGTTCTCGAGCAGGATCCTTCGCCCCAAAAAGTCTTGCACGCGCCCGATCCGCGAGACCAAATGCGCCAGTGCCTCTTGAGTATATGGAAGAGGCAGGAGGTCATGGAGATTCTCTCCCTCGACACCTGTCCAGCAAAGGTGGTCGGAGACAAACGCAGGTTGTATTCTTTCGTAGAGCGATTTGATGCGCGCGAGGTATTTGAAGTCGATCGGATCGACCGATCCAATCGAAAGCGAAACGCCGTGGAGAACGATAGGGTAGTCTTCTCGGACCTTTTCGAGGACTTTGAGCGGACGCCCGGCGCCGCTTCCTTCGAGGCCAATGTAGTTTTCGGTGGTTGCTTCGAACCAGTCGATTGCCTGGGCTCGCCCTGCGAGAATATCTGAGTGATGAGCGGATCTTAGTCCCAGGCCGCAACCCAAATTGGGGAAGAAAGAGGAGTTCGTCATATGAGCTTACCGAAGAGACTATCGAAATGAAAAAGGGCAGCCCCGATCTAATCAGAGCCGCCCCTTAATCGCAAGCGGTGCACTACGTTGATTGAGAAAAACGAATCGATCAGTGAGCTTCTGGCTTGGCTTCGCCTTCAGCTTGCTTAGCTGCTTCGTGACCTTTGCATTTGTGCTTACCTTTGCAGGCGTCTTTGTCTTTTTTTGCGCCTTTATTTCCCTTGCACTTGTGGTGGCCCTTGCAAGCATTCTTTTCTTTAGGAGCAGCAGCTTCGTCAGCAGGAGCTGGGGCAGCGGCTTCATCGTTTGCTTGAGCAAGGCGGGCGTTTGCGAGCATGGCTCCTGAACCGACAAGACCGGTGATGACCGCGCCGAGTAGAAGCTGAGTGGCTTGTTTCTTCATGAAATCCTCCTAGGGTGTTGCTTGCGTGTCCTAGGAGTATCCAGGGCCAATCGCGGATTGGCAAGCGCTTTGCTTTGGTGCTGCAATGTGCGTGACTCTATGCGCCTTTAGCTTTGTAGGATCCGATCATCAGATGAACCAGGTAAAGCTCAATTTGTCGGCGGTGTTTGAAAAACAGCCAGGGAACTTTCGAGTGGCTGGCTCGGATTTGAACTCTACTTTTCTTATAGAGCCACTCAATAGCTGCACTTGATTCTCGAATGGTTGTTGGCACCGATTTTCGAATTTGTTCCGCGATTTTTGGGTGCCAAATGTAAGGACAAGCTTGAATCACCCACCCTGAGCTTTTTAGAAGGGTCTGCTGCAACGTGATCAGCCGAGTGGGCTCGTGGACCATGTCAATGAGTCCTAGTGCGGCGCATGCGTCCCAGCGTTTAGGTTTAAGGGGCGAGCACTCAATGTCGCCTACAATCCAATCCGCTCGCTTGGGGTGCACTGCCTGAGTTGGAGAGCAGGGACGTGACACAGGGCCCTCAAGAAGGTCATTGGGCAGGAGCAGTTTGGGATAGGGTCCTTTGAAGTGAAGATGCCGAGCCAGCGCAATCGCTAGAAAAGAGCTGTCTACTCCTAGGTACTCGCTGAGTCGCGAAGCAAGCGCAGTGCTTAGTCCGCCCACGCTGCATCCCAGCTCTACGAGTTTGAGTTCCGACGGGAGCTTCTCGAACTCGCGCGCAAGGACAGCGAACGGGCCATGATCCCAGTGATCTTGAATGAGTTGACTCACGGCTGAGGATTCATCAGTCAGCTCGGTCGCTTGAGCGTAGTGTGAAAGATAGTAGAGGGAGTTCACGCGCTCGGACTCTAAGTCCTCATCCCAGTCGCTTGCCTCTTTCTCGATGCGTTTTCGGGCGCGGGTGAAAATGGTGCGAAATGGCAGCGGAACATCCTCCGCACGGATCACGCGCGCGATGCCTTTGATGTGCAAGTCGATGTAGCTCTCGACGTCGGGCACGACTAGCGCTACGCCCCCCAGTATGGGATAGGTCGACTGGCAAGATGGGCAGCGGAGGAGGCCCTCTAAAATATCGTGGGTTGGGCTCTTGTTTTTGGTGTCGAGCCCGAGAGGGCCTTTGCAGCGACCGTCTCTCGCAGGGCAATGCAGATGGTCTAGCGTGGATAGAAACATGCTTAAGGTTTTTTACAGTCGTAGAGTCTTAAGAGGCGCGCGCCATGAAAAGTGCCGGCCTTATCAAGCTCCCAGGGCGCGTAGGGAAGAAAAAGCGCTTCTACGCACTGGCCCGATTGCGCGACTGCCCATTGGCGGTCCTCGGTGCTGGCAGTGTGGATCTCGTTTTTCTCATCGCGAATCGCGACTGCGTACGAATGGAGTTGGGAGGCGGGAACAGCTTGGCCGGTAGCGATCACGGTGCCGGCTTGGTTGACTCGCTCGACTTTGACAATCTCTCCCTTGATCGTTTTCGAGAAGACGTTGCCGTAGAATCGTATGCAGATAAAGCCGGCAGCGGCCAAGATCAGAACGAGCACAGCCACAATCAAGGTTTTTTTCATATGGTCCGCGATGCTAGTTCAATCGCCGGCGAGTAGCAAGCACCTAGCTGGAGCGCTCGATGGTCTTGAAATCTTGAGTTCTAGGAAGCTTTGCGATGACCTCAATGAGGGCTTGAGGAGGGGGCCCGAGCTTGCGTTCTTTGAGGTTCAGCCAGGCGCCCGTAGAGAGGACGAGCGCGGTTTTGCCATCTTTTTTGGCGAATTCGTTTCTGATGCGGAAGCGGGATCCGTCAGCGCTGATCCCATCCAGACGGATATCGACGCTGAAGGGATCCAAAAGGTGGGTTTCTTTGAAGTAAGTCAGTTCGTCCTTAAAGATCACCGGCCCAAACATCTGCTTTCTGAACTCGGCGGCCGAGAACCCGTTCTCATCGAAGTACATCATTCTTACTGTGCCGGCGTAGTCGAGGTAAGCCGTGTTTCTCATATGAGCGTTGAAGTCCATATCGCCCCAGCCGGCGGTAAACTGCTTGGTAAAGGTTTCGATCATGAGGGGGTTCTAATTCAGGCCGGCGGGGGTGACAATAGGGTTCAGTATTAGAATTATTAAACAATTTATATTAATCTTGGCGGTGTCCGTCGGTACGCTTGCTTATCATGGCTCTCTCGGTTAAAAGTTGATGCAATATGTCGTTTGATTTGTCCGAGACCTGCCCAGCTTGTCGGCGCCTGCCTAAGAACCCTGTTTCATGTGGGCTTTGTGAGGTTGCGCTTTGTAAGTCTTGCGCGCTTTTTCTTGATGCCGAAGCGTTGCCTTTTTTGGCTGAAAGGCCTGCAGCTTTAGCCCATAGCTACTATTGCCCGAGTTGCCATCAGGTCGAGATCGAGCCGATTATTGAGAGCTATGAGCGGACGCTCGCAGAGGCAAAAGAAGTTTTCTTCTTTTTTGAAGGGCGTAAGCTACAAGTCCCGACACAGAAGAAAGCACTGGTCGATGTCAAAGTCGAGAATTGCGTCGATCGTGATGAAACGATATTGCGAATCGGGTTTATGGCGGCAAAACAGGGGTTCAATGCCGTAATCGACGCAGTCGTTGAGAGTCATAAAGTTCGCCATGAAGGTTATCAGCGCGCTATGTGGACGGGGCGGGGACGTCCGGCCCAGGTGGATGCCGAAAAGCTTGCAAGACGCACGGGCACCTATGGCAAGGCCGGGTTGCGCGAGGTCAGTTTCGAGTCATAGATCTAGTCCAATACCTTAGCGAGCGCCTTTTCGACTCGCGCTGAGCTCTCAGGCGTGAGTCCTGTCATCCACTCTCCCTGTGGGTAAAGCACGGCTACGATCCCTTCGCTGCAACGGCCCAGGCAACCCGAGGTGTTCACGCGGACGCGTCCGTGCCAGCTCCGCTCAGAATCCTGGCAGATCTTTTTGACTTTCTCTCGGAGTGCGACGCTGCCTTTCTCTGCGCAGGACTCTTTGCCGTCGCGGTGATTGGTGCAAATGAACAGATGGGCATCTAGGTTTCTCGAGTCAGACATAGGGGGCTCCTAAGTGGGGTTGATGAGTTGGAAGATGACCCAGTAGTGGCAGACGGCTCCTAGGATCACCATGGCGTGAAAGATTTCGTGATAGCCAAAAATCAGCGGAAACGGATCGGGCTTTTTAAACGCGTAGACTGCGGCGCCCAGTATATAAACCGCAGCTCCTCCCAAGACGATGGCCGTGTTGGTCCTGCCGACGTGAGCCGAGATTTGCGAGATGAACGGCACCGATGCAAAGCTCATCAGAACGTAGATTGCAGCTGATAGTCCTTTGGGTGAGTTGATCCAAAGCAGGGACTTAAGGATTCCTAGCAGAGCCGCTGCCCAGATCATCGCGAGCATCAGCGTGACCGATTCTCCCTCGGTAGCCAGCAACGCAAACGGAGTCGCCGATCCTGCGATCGATAGATAGATCGCTGAGTGGTCGACTCGGCGCATGCGCCTGCGGGCCTCAGGGCTCCAGGTGGGACGATGATACAAAGCGCTCGAAGTGAACATCGCGAACAAGCAGAATGAGTAAATCGCGGCGCTCCACATCGCCGTTTCGGACTGCGCTTGTTTTACGAGGTAGACTCCTGCAGCGGCTGCCAGGTAACACGAGATTTCGTGTGAAACTCCTCGCAGTAGGGGTTTTGCGGGCTTGCCAGTCGATTGAAGAGGGATCTCCTTAGATGATGACATGCGAGAGAATCCCATCGCGAAGTTTGGGCTCAAACCAGGTGGATTTGGGAGGCATGATTTCACCCGAGTCCGATACGCGCATGAGATCCTCGAGTGAGGTAGGGTGAACCGAAAAGGCCACCGCTGCTCGCCCTTCATTGACGAGGCGCTCGAGCTCCGCTGTTCCTCGAATGCCTCCTACGAAGTCGATCCGAGTGTCTGTCCTAGGATCTCCGATGCCCAGAATCGGAGCGAGCAACTCACGTTGAAGTACACTCACATCGAGCGATTGGGCGATTGAGTCAGCGGTTGCAGTGAGGGGTGTTCGGGGTCTCAAATTGTACCAACTTTTTTTGAGGTACATGGCGAACTCCCCACGCGCAGGATTGGGGTCAGAATCTTTGCGAAGATCAAAGTGAGCTCGAAGCTTCTCGAGCAACGTCTCAGCGGTCAGGCTGCCCAGGTCCTTGACAGTGCGATGATAGGGCAAAATCTTAAGCTGCTCCGCAGGGAATGCCACGGCCAGCATGTGGTCATGAGTGCCTGGTTTGCCTTTGAGTTCAGCATGGGCCCGGCTAGCGGACGCGGCACGGTGGTGGCCATCGGCGATGTAGAGGTGAGGGATTTGGGCCAGGGCGCCTACCCAGGGCGCGGTGTCCTCGAGCTTCCAAACGGTGTGAGTCACGCCGTCAGGAGCCTTAAAGTCGTAAAGGGGGCTTTCGCGAACCGCGGCTTCGGAGAGCTGCTTGAACTGTGAAGTCCCTCGAAAAGCGAGAAATACGGAGCCTGTCTGTGCGCCAATCGCCAACAAATGGCGAGTGCGGTCGTCTTCTTTGTCCTTTCGCGTGCGCTCATGCTTTTTGATCAGCTCGCGATCATACTCTTCGACTGAAAAGGTTCCTGCGATTCCAATCTGTTCTTGAGAGCCTGCACGCAAACGATAGAGGTACAGGCAGGGCTGGGGTTCTAGGACCAGCGGCGCTTCAATCTTGAGTGCTTCGAGGCTCGTTCTGGCTTTTTGGTAAACGTCTTCGGAGTAGGGATTGATGTTTGAGGGTAGGTCGATTTCGGGCCGAGAGATGTGCAAAAAGCTCAACGGATTGCCTTGCGCGAGCTGTGCCGCCTCACTGCGATTGACGACGTCGTAGGGTACCGAAGCCACGCGAGCGACAACTTCAGTGTGGGGGCGAAGAGCACGAAAGGGTTTAAGTACGGCCATAGTCAGGCGGTTCTAACATAGATTATTAATAACGCGCTGCTCAGAGTGGACCGAGGACATCGTGTGTATTAGAAATAGAGTATGTGCGAACTGTATCTAGCTACGCCCTGGACGGGTGCGTTTCTTACTGTCATGTGGAGCCAGGGGGGCGGAGCATGAGTCAAGTAGAAGAGTATCTTCGATCTCAAGCCGAGAGTTGGCGCGAAGTGTCTGAGCGCGTATCGATGATTTCGAACCGAGAGTTTCCGAGCGAGCCACCCAAGCGTTTACTGATTTTTGGCGTGGGCAGCAGTCACTTCGCAGCTCGCCTAGCGGGATACACTCTCAATCGCGATAAGACACGGCCGAGGATGTCAGTGGTTGCCTGCTCCAGTGTGTCGATCGGTTCTGAAGTGATCCCGACTCGTGGGGACTGGGCTTTTGCGATTTCTCATCGAGGCAAGACGCCTGCAACGATGGCGGCGCTTGAGGTCTGTCATCGCGCGAATGCATTCACTGTTGTTGTGACTGGTAAGAAGGCGCCCATCAGCGAGTTTGCTCAGCTTCAGATTGAGACCTGCGAAATCGAGACCATCGAGCCGCATACGGTGTCGATGACTTCTGCGGTTTGCGCGGTAAGCACGCATTTTTTAGGCTCAAAAGTCAAAGAAGAGTGGGAAGCGTTGGGAAGCTTGGGCTCCCCGTCTCTTGAAACCGTGCAGCGCCGCGTGGGCAAAGGTCCCAATGTGATCGTTGGTGAATGGGAAGGTCAGTGGATTGCGCGCGAAGGCGCGCTCAAGATGATGGAGATGGCACGCTTGCCGGTGCGCGCTTTTAGCACTGAGGAGTTTTTGCACGGGCCGCAGAGAAGCGTGCGTAGGCCCGAGGACTCCGTTTGGACGGTTTGCCATCCCAGAGATCCCCGCGTGAACGAGATTGAAGCGGATTATCGGTTTCAGATCCATGGTTCGACGCCACTGGCGTGGGTGCCGGCGCTCGTCGAGCTGCAGTGGGCTTCGCTTGCGGTTGCGGTGCAGCTAGGGATCGATCCGGACGCGAAGTAGTTTGGGGGTCTAAGAGCCTCTAAATGAATGAAAAGCTACTGCGGCAACCATCTATGGCCTACGCCTTCGTCAGCTACATCCGCGTGAGTGGGCTTTGCCAGGTCACGGCAGGGTCGTCGCTCGGGGGATGCAAACGCATTCCGCGCTCTATTTTCTTTAAGGTAGCCGAGCCCGCTTGAAGGCCAATGCGGAGGCAGTGTTCCATTTTTTCTATATCTATTGTTGAGCTGCACGTAAAAAAGTCAACTGCCGCATAGCCGTGCTCTGGCCAAGTGTGAATGGCGAGATGGGATTCTGCCAGCAAGACTACACCGGTCACGCCATGAGGGCTGAATTGGTGAAAACAATCCTTGAGGATCGTGTTGCCTCCCTCGCGAGCCGCTAAGAGCAAGACCTCCCTAAGAAGGGAGTGGTCGTTGAGGATGCTCGCGGGACAGCCCTCGAACTCGATCATCGTGTGCAGCCCAAGCCGCTTGATCATGCGATGACCCCCGTCGGGGTGAGGGTCTGAGATTCCTTCTTGGCAGAAGGCTGCCAAGCAGTGCTCTTGGTTCTCCAGATAAATCCGTCGAGCACATAATGGGTGCTTTGAGGAAGCGCAAGCAACGGGACGATCCATGCGAGCATCGCATGATCGGTCATCCACGGGAGACTATCGGCAAGCCATCCAAAAACATCGAGATGGTCTCGCCAAATGAGTCCGTCCCAGAGGGCTTCTTCAAAATAAGCTAGCACGACGAGGGTTAAGACAAAGAGTGGCGCATAGGTGAGGCAAGGTTTGAGGGCAGGTGCCAGGCCCCGCTCTGCCGAAGTTTGGCCGGTGATCCAGATCAATGCCATGTAGGGGATCCCGTGAGTCAGGATGTTGGTAAGGGTAAAAGTAAAATCTCCATTGAAGATCACTATCCCGGTGAGCCAGGATGCGGCGGTCCCAAAAGTGAGGAGTGCGCGCGGAAAATTGGGTCTTCTCAGTTTGTACCCAAGCCAGAGCTCCTTGAGAAAGTACAGAGTCAGAGTGGCTGCATAGACTGTGAACGCGGCTTCGTTCAAGGCGGTGAGCCAGGTGCTTGGCAAACGCATCAGGATGCGAGCAAAATCATTTTCAACAAACCAGTTAAACTGCCGGGGCAAGTGCGTGTGCCAGTAGAAGACGGGGTAAAGGGTAGCCAGGTAGATGGCCGCTTGGTCGAGGCGGCGGTACCAAAGCGGTAGATCTCGTTCGGTGCGCGAATAGATCATTGCGAAGCCGTACTGCTGTCGGATAAAATGAAAAACGGCTAAATAAGCGAGCGCTGACCAAAAGGCTCTCGGTTCATTGGCATAAAGCGCAAAGCCGGTGAGCCAGCAAAAAAATGGAGCAAGCCCGTAGAGGGTGGGCCGCCTGGCGAGCTCTTCGCGATCGAAGTAGGTTCGATAGAGCGTGCCGTAGACGTGAGCAACATCGACGCATAGGACGAGGGCAACCCAAACCCAGGTGGGAAGGTGGGACGCCGTATCGAAGCGGCTCGCAAAAAGCCAAGCAAGCCCGGTCGCGAAGAAGGCGGGCCCCAGAATCCACGCAATATCAAAAACAGGCGATTGAATCCAAGGCTGCCTCATGCCGGAGTCCCCGCGCGGCTGCCCAGAGCCTTGAGCACGTCTCGAGCCGCGCGAACGCCCTGAAACTGGGCTTCTTCGAATATAGAAATCCCGCTCAGATCCGAGTGAGCGAAATGAACGTGGCCGATGTTTTTTAGGGCTCGAGATCGCGCTTCGCCCCAGATAAAGCCGGGTTTTGGGCGGATCATCCCGTGTCCCCAGAGCCAGACGTCGAGGTGACGAACCTGATCGGCAAGAGTGGGGTGAGGGACGCTCAGGTCTTGCAGGATTTCCTGGCGCCAATCCGAATAGGATCGATGATAAGCGCGGGTGCGTTCTGCTGTGGGATCTCCGGACGAGAGTGGTGAGTAGTAAGTGAGAACTGTGGCGCCCGTGTGCATCTTGAGGTCTTGATGGGTGGCAACGACGTACCCCAGCGAGGGGCTGCTGTAGATCACGTTGTCCCAGCTCAGCGGAGCGCCGCGGTCAGTAAGGGACTGAGGGGGTGAGTCGACCGTGATGTTGGCGACCATCCAAGGAGCATACGTGAACTCTGTGGATGAGACTCCCTGCATGAGTCGTTGGGCAATAAATCTCGGGGTGGCGAGGATCACGTGCTGAGCTTCGATGCGGCGTGCTCGATTTTGCTGAGCATCCCAATAATCCAGTTGCGTGCTGCGCCCTTCTTGATCAACTCGATAGGCGAGAGACTGGGGGTGGATGTGATCTTTAAGTTTTTCTCGGAGACGCGAGACGATCCATCCGTTGCCTTCGGGCCAGGTCAGCACAGGGTGACCGGGTACGCCAGAGGCTTTGCCTCTTCGAGATGAAAAATAATGGAAGGCTGCCCATGCGGAAGTGTCCTGCGCGCTACAGCCAAAATCGTCGCGGCAGCAATAATTCACGTACCATGCGAGTCGCTTCGAAACCCAACCGCGCGTTTTGAGGTAATCGGAGATCGAGATCCGGTCGAGCGCCAGAAGCTCGGGGTCGCGTGAGCTTAGCTCAAGCGGGATGGTGAACGCCAAGCGCCCATCGCGCCCACGGGCGTGACGGAGGCGTTCGACTTCAGCCAAGAAGGCGGCCGATTGGTCGAGATCTGCTTGGGTCGCCCCTCGTGTGGGGTGCAAGCCCTCTTGCCACTCTCCGTGAATGAAGAGTCGCTCTTGAGGGGCAAGACAGAGATAGGTTTCGTCATAGATGGGGATGCCGGCTGGGTCGTAGCCGCGGATCACGCCGAGCTCCTCAAAAAGCGCAAGCACATGCGTGGCATCGGGGTTAGGGAGGGGCACGTAGTGGGCTCCCCACGGATAGGCAGAAACCGAGTTGCGATCAAAGCGGGAGTTGCCTCCCACTTCTTCCTCAAGTTCGAGAAGTTGGAAGTCTCGAAAACCGTTGCGCTTGAGCCACCAAGCGGCAGACAAGCCCGAGATGCCACCTCCGACAATCACTACGCTTTGTTTCGTTGAGTCTGTGGGCTCTCCAAAGCCCCCTTCGCGAAGGCGATGGCCGAGTTTAGAATGCGCGCCGACAATGCTACCGGGGATGTGTTCAGCTCTCAGTTTTCTAAGGCGGGCTGCTGGCTCGGTCGAGCCACGGAGCAGGAGTCCGGCGGCTCCTACCGACGCTCCTGCCGCAGTGGCTGCGAGAAACCCGCGTCGATTCACAGCGCGAACTCCGACCACTCGTTCTCGTAGTAGCGGACGAGAGCTTGATTGTTGAGGTGATTGACCTCTGCGGGTACTGGCGCCATGTCCGGCGGAAACTCGAACATGGTCTTGATCGTCTGAGCGTTCACGAACTTAAGACCTGCCAGAAACTCGGTCGGCGGAGCGTACTTGGGCGCGCCTTTCCAGCGGCCAATCACGAATCCCCACTCTCCAAAAGAAGGTACGTAGGTGTGATAGGGCGAGGTCTCGAAGCCAGCCGCCGATAATGTACGCTCAATGCACCAATACGATTTGCGCGCTGCCAGAGGCGAGGTGCTCTGGACCACGACAATACCCTCGGGTTTGACCGCTTGGTGGAGCAAGCCAAAAAAAGTCGTCGTATAAAGCTTGCCGACCGAATAGTTGGCCGGGTCCGGAAAATCTAGGACGATAAAATCGTAGGGGGCCGCGCCCCTCGCGATCTCGGCCCGGAGCCAAACAAACGCGTCGGCATTGATGATGCGAGCCTTGGGATTGCTGAGCGAATCCCCATTGAGCGCGCGCAAGCTCTCTTGGCCCGAAAAGAGGTGAGTCACCTCTTTGTCGAGATCGACCAGTGTAACGGACTCAATCGAAGGTGATTTGAGTACCTCGCGCAATGCCATCCCGTCGCCGCCTCCTAGAATCAGGGCGCGTTTAGGGTGGGTCAGACTGTCCAATCCGGGGTGAACGAGCGCTTCATGATAGCGATACTCGTCGCGGGAGCTGAACTGCAGATGCGAGTTCAAGTAAAGCCGCATATCCTCTCCCGTGCGTGAGAGGACGATGCGTTGGTAAGGCGTTGATTTGGAGTACACGACTTGCCCTGGGTACAAAGAGCTCTCAGAGAAGTTCATGATCTGATCGGAGCCAGCGAATCCTGTGACTAAAATGACGAGAGCGAAAATCGCCTGGGGCCAGATCACCGCAAGACGAGGAAACTTGGAGCGGAACAAGTGGATGCCGGCGATGGCTACGCCCACGTTAAAAATACCAAACAAGAAGCTCGAGCGCACCAATCCTAGCCTGGGCACTAGAATCAGTGGAAAAACCAGGGACGCTACAAGAGCTCCTGCATAATCAAAGGTGAATACTCGAGAAACGAGGTTGCTGAACGCGGTGTCACTTGAGGCGTCAGCTGCGGCTCCCTCGAGAGGCAGCTTTTTGAGTATCCTCATGAGAAGAGGAATCTCGAGTCCAACGAGAGTTCCCGTAAGCGCAACGAGCGAGTACATAAGAACTCGAAACCCAGAAACGTGCTCGAAGCTCGCGAAGAGGAGCGCCGCCGAGCTCCCTCCAATGAGTCCTACGAGGATCTCAACGCGGATAAAGAGCACCAAAATTCCGTCCGTATCGCGATGAATGTGGCGTGAGATCCAGGATCCTATTCCCATTGAGAAGAGGTAAACCCCGATGATCGTCGAGAACTGGGTGACGGAGTCGCCTAGCAGATAGCTGGCAAGCGCGCCTGCAACGAGCTCGTAGATGAGTCCACAAGTCGAGATGACGAGGACTGAAAAGAGCAGCAATTGCGACATCGTTTTACTTTTGGGGCTATCCATGTATGGCTGCCGCGATGATGCTGCAGATGCCAAGCGATATCGCTCCGACCACGATCGCAAGCGCGGTGTTTTGTTTCTCGACGACTTCTTTCCAAAGCTCGTAATGGGTCATCTTGTCGACCCCCCAGAAGCCAATGGCAAATAGGGCCAGGCCCAGTATCGAAAAGATGAGCGCATTGAGGATGCTGACTAAGTTCAAGGTGCCGAGGGTCATGAAGGGGTCTCCTTAGTTTTAAGATTTCTATTCTAAATTATTTCGCATGAAAACCGCCCGTCCCGCGTCCCCGGGTGGCTACCCAACCCTGAGAACCTAAGAGAATGACGCCGCGATAATTGAAGTAGGCGAACATCAAGCAAAGCAGGACTCCGTATGAGACAAAAGTTTTAGTGCTCATGCATTCGCCCATCGTCGGGTTTCAAACGACCTGCTTCTCAGCCAGAAGTAAAGCGGGCCTAATCCCAACAGAACAAAGAACAGCCAGAAATTGGACCAATTGGATCGATTGCGCGCAACGGTCAATTGCGTCTGAACTTGCGGAAGGTTTTGAGACGCCTCTGCATCGATGCTCAAAGTGTAGGTACCTCCCGGAACTTCCGAAAAGAAAGCGGTATCGACTTGGCCCCCTTCACTCCAGTCTCCGTCCGAATCAGAACCATAGAAATACGAAATATCGTGCCCGGTAGAGTGCACGACATTGGGGTCTGTCGTTGAGATCAAGGTGTAGTTGAGGTCGATCCAGCTATTGAAGACTTTGGCTTCCGCGCGAACAGAAAGGTTGCCTATCGATCCTGGGACTTCAAAAGGAGGCGTGGTTTGCGCGGACGAGTCTCCCGCAGCGAAGGTGTGGTCAAACACTCCAATGATCTTTGTGGGAGCGAAGATTTGAGAAAAGACTTGAATGGCGAAAAGCGTTGCGGCCAAGGCGCCCCATTTGGCCATCATGCCTGGTCTATCATATGGATTGGGTTGACATGGATTGATCCCCACAGGAGTGGGCAATGGGGCAGAGGTCCTGAAAGCAGTGCGAATCACATGGGCGGGCAAGTACTCTGATAACGACCAATTGCGTTCGGACCCAGTTATGGATTGGGTACTTTCGAGAGAGTGTATATAGGGGGGATGGATGGAGTCGACGACATTGACTTTTTCTCCCACCTTGACTCGCCAATAAAACTCACCAAGTACATAGGTGACTTTGGCGTGGCCCGAATGAAATTTTTTGAACTGAGAGGCGTTTTTGGGCTGTGCTTTGACGACTTTACCGTAAAGCCAGTGGCCGTGGTCCTCGATCAGGAACCTGAAGCCTTTGTAAGGGTTAAACAGGAGATATTCATCCCAGCTCCAGCCGGACGCGACATCCTCCCTGCGCATGAAGCCGATGACTTCGAAGACGCCTTCGCCCAGATTACCTCGTGTGCCGAAGGGGATTAGCGGATCGATGCGTTTGAGGCGGTTGTAGGTCTCTAGGATCTTGAATTGAGGATGATGGGTGTCGATCGCGGAGTGGCAGGATCCGCAAACTACGGTCAGCGTGAGCCCGTTGGCTCGCAACTGAACGCTTGCGCCGCACCCAGGGCAATCAAAGGTTTTGAGTAGCGGAGAAGTCATTTGAGGGGCCACCCCTCGATCTCGCGAATATTGCGAAGCTCCAGCTGATCAAACTCGACGAATCGGCCGATGTACACCGCGAGCCCCTCGTTGGCGGAAAAATCAATCGTGGCAAAGCTGGTGCCTTCCGGCGTGGATAGATCTGCGCTCATGCTTTTGCGGCCCACAGGCGCCGGAAACGGAAGCTCTCCTTCGCTTCCTGTGCAAGTCGACGCCTTGATATCATCGACCTTGAAGGGGATGCCCCTAATCCTGACTGTTTGTCCGGTCATCAAATCTTGCGGGGCAGGGGGCGCGGTTGTTGTCTTGTTGTCACGAAAGCTCACCATAAAGAATCCTTGGGCTTCGGCGAGCCACCCTTCGGTTCGATCCGAGAAGAGGATGTACCACTCATTCCATGCGCCATCTTCCCAGGATTGACGCAATCGACCAACGATATCGAAGAGCTTGCCATCGAATTTGCCGCGCGTTCCAAGCTGCAGCGGGCTAACTTCGTCTTGGCTCTGAAGATCAGCCATTTTGCCGACGGCTTCGAGATTCATGTTTTGGCGCACGAGCAACTGCTTGCAATAGCTGCAGACCAACGACACTGCGGATTGAGTTCTGAACTTCACACCCGCGCCGCAAGCTGGACAGGCAAGTGACATGGCTTTATCCTCTGGACCAGAACGTACGATGAGCTTTTAGAGATAACGAACAACTTCCGGAAAGGCCAGATTCAAAAACGTGGCAGCTCCCTCTTCTTCAAAGAATTTGGCGGTGTCGTCAGAAGAGAGGTCGCTTGCGCGTTCGGGTCGCCGAGGTCCGTTGTTGGCCGGTGCTGCAGTCGCAGTGGGAGTTGGGCTTGTGGCGGTCGGACTCATTGCGATCGGTTTTCCTTGGTTGGCGTTCTTGATTGGGATATTTGGGGTCGTTTCTGGCGTTCTAGTCGCTTTGCTAGGCGCGATCGCAAAACAGGAAGTTGGCGATGCAGTCTTTGATCCTCTGCAATCGCTGCGTCAGAGCTTGTTTAAGGCTCAATTCATTCCTGGGGCGGAAGCGCTATCAGAGCAGGCTCTCGAACAGCTCAAGCAGGCTGGGGCTCGAATTTCTGGATTCAGAAGAATATTGGATGAAAAACTAAGCCCCACAGAGTTGACCCACACTCGCTTCAAGGACTCGGCTGAAAGCGCCTATCTGAGTTTAGTGGATCAGCTTCAGGAGGTAGGTCGTGAGCTCAAAGGAGTAGAGGCTCTGAAGCCCGAGTACGTGGAAGAGAGACTTCAGTTGTTTTCTTCGCGCCAAGATCTTTCGGACGCGGAGAAAGGAGAGCTCAAGGCTTTGCAGGAGCGCCAAGCTCTAAAAGAGGCGGCTTTGAAGCGAGTGCGCGAGATCCTGTCTGCCAATGAGCGCGCAGCCACCGAGTTTGATCGAGCGTTGGTTGCGGTGCAGGAAATGGCGACGGGGCCGAAACTCGCAGGAATGGATTTTGAATCAGCCCTCGATCAGCTGCAAGAGATCGCTGCTCGAGCGAAAAAGTTCAAATCATAGGGGATCATCGATATGGCAAAAGACATCATCACTACCTCCGCTGCACTCTCAGTGCCGGCTCCTTCGCAAATCAAGCAGGAGCTGGCGATTCACGACCCCCATCAGATCTCGGCATCTCCGGGAGACGATCAGGATCTGGATGCTAAGGCTGAGCAATACGCCAGCAAGTTGCTTGAGGTCGATCCAAAGAAGCACGAGCAGATCGAGCAAAGCAAGGCAAGCGTTGAGACGATGGCTCTGGATCTGCAGCGCAAAGCCGCGACCCTATCGACGATGCTCAAGCGCCCACTCACTGACTTGACCCAGCGAGGAGCCGAAGGGGGTGATGTTGCCAATGCGCTGATCAACCTCAAGACCGAAGTCGAGAAGATCGATCCCGGCAAGTATGACTTCGAGGCCGGCTGGTTGAGTCGCACGGTAGGTCGGATTCCTGGCGTCGGGACGCCCATGAAGCGTTACTTCTCCAAATACGAAAGCGCGCAAACCGTGATCGCTGCGGTCGTTAGATCGCTCGAGAATGGGCGCGATCAGCTGGGTCGTGACAACATCACCCTCTCCGAGGATCAGAAGCGGATGCGCGAGATGACTCAGAAGTTGGAACGCGCGATTAAGCTTGGGATGTTGATTGACCAGAAGCTTCAGTACAAAGTTGACCGAGAAATCGATCCGGCCGATGAAAAATCGCGCTTCGTGAAGGAAGAGCTGCTTTTTCCGCTTCGTCAGCGCATCGTTGATTTGCAGCAGCAGCTTGCGGTGAATCAGCAGGGAGTGATGGCCATCGAGCTCATCATGCGCAACAATAAGGAGCTCATTCGAGGAGTGAATCGGTCGCTCAACGTGACGATCACCGCACTTCAGACCGGCGCGACCGTGGCGCTAGCGCTTGAGAACCAAAAGATCGTGCTCGACAAGGTGAATGCAGTTTCGAAGACGACCTCAGATCTGATTGCCTCCACCTCCGCCCGCTTGAAAACCCAAGGTGTCGAAATCCAGAAGCAAGCCTCCGGCACGATGCTGAACATGGAGTCTCTCAAATCAGCCTTTGCCGACATTGATGCGGCGATGACGGACTTGTCGAAGTTCCGACAGGAGGCGTTGCCTCAGATGGCTCAGACCGTATTGGATCTTGAGCAGGTGACTGCGCAGGCGGGCAAGTCGATCGAGAAGATGGAGAAGGGTAATCGCGCTAAGCCCGAGGTGAAGATCGAGTTGGAGGACTGATTTTCGCCGAGGTTAGGGCGCTAGTCGTGCTGCTCGATGTGAATGTCTTCGTGAATCGCGACTTTCTTGCCTTCGACTTCCTGGATGTCGAGGTGGCCGCCGGGGCTCGGGGCGAGCCTTGATTCTATAAAGTTGTAGATGATCACGTAATCTGCGGTGAATTTTGCCAGAGGCTTTGCGGCGGCCAAAAGTGTGCCTTTTAAGCAAGTGACCTTCACTTCAGCTCGGGATCCGCCAGCCAGGAGTTTCTTGTCGATCTTGAGCGTGAGCACGGTTTGGTCGACTTTGCCGAGTCGGCGAACTTTAAGGTCCAGGTCAAAAGGCGCGGCCGTTACAGTCATCGGCCCTTCGATGTCGCAGTTTTCTCGAAACTTGAATTCGCGCTTCAACGGTTGCCCGAGCAGAAAATAGCCGATGAGCTCCTTGGGGTTCCATTGAGTGCAGCCGCTTACTCGAAAGTTCCCGGTGGGCGCAGTCTTGAAAATCGGCATGAATCCGCTGAGGATTCCTAAAAAAGTAGAGCGCGCGTTCTCGGTGCGCGGGTTGGCTTGCTTGGAAGGGTAGTCTTCCTCGGTTGGCGCGATGATCGGAGCCTCGCTGGGCGTCGCAGTTGGGAGGATGTTTTTCTCCTGTGTAGGCCGCGTGGTTTTTTCTGATTCGGGTTTGGGTGTGAATTCGATCGTACGTGTCCCTAGCGGAGAGGTGCCTTCAGGAGGTGGGATGGGGTCGGCAGGGTCTGCGGCAAAAGCAGCAGGGGCAAGCGCTAAAGAGGTGGTGATCCAGAGTGCGGATGTTGCTTGGCGTATCATCATGCAATTCTAGATTGAACTGGGGGTGGCAGCCAAGGGCTTCAGATCCAATATTTTGGATTGAGAGCATGGCGCGAACACGACTGAGAAAATAAAAAGGCTGCCGCTGCGGGAGCTCCGCGCGGCAGCCTTGAGTTCGGACTTCAATCTGGAGCGCCCAGGTGAGGCAGCGCTTCGGGCTTCATTGCACGAAGCGCAGGTCTCCCGACGCTCGCCAGTCCGACCGTACCTTACCTTGGAGTCGCGTTAGTGCGAGCGTTCTTCAGCGAACCTTGAACCCACTCATTGTTCCAGCTGGTGAGTTTGCGCGGAAAGCATGGGTACTTTGGAACTTGCTTGCCGTTCAAAGTAATCATCTTCTCGTTGCCCCACGAGCCTGAGCGGGTGTCGGTGTCTTTGTTGCAGTCCATGGCTTCAACATCGTTTGGCTGCATGTAGTACATCGGATAGCGACGGATCATGCACCAATCGGAGTTCTGGTTCTTGAGGTCCTGATAGCGGGTCATTGATCGGCATTTCGCCTGGTCGCGACTCAACCGCCAGGTCGTCACGGAGCTGAGGTTTTCGCTCATGAACAGGAAGGTCCAGTCGTTGGTCTTGCGAGGTGCTCTGACAAACTCGGGATCAAGCACCCACTCTTCGACCTGTCCAGTTTGAGGGTCTTCACCATAAACGAACGGAGCGGTGTGGTACCACCACTTGTAAGGCTTATCTCCCCAGAAGCCCTTCATTTTGAAAGTGTTCTGGAATTTGCTGGTGAAGAACATCATGATCTTCATGCTTCGGAGGCCTTGTCCTTCAATGTTGGTGCGATTGTACATGTTCCAAGCCCAAACCATCGCGCGTTGATGGCATTGAGAGTCGTGTTTAAGGGGGGTGAGTCCGTCAAACAGCGACTTGACCTTGGCATAGCTGAGTACGTGTGGATCATATCCGGACTGGATAGCTTCTTGATAGGAAGGCGGCATTGCAGCAGCTTCTTCTGCAGTAGGAGTGTAGGTACCGTTAGCGTTGGCGGTGCCGTCGACGCTGGTAGAGTCGAGACCGATCGACTGGGGGAAAAAAAGATCACTTTCGCGAAGAGGGTCGATTCCGGTTTGTTCGTCTTGATTGATGATCGCGCGAAGCTCTTTTCGGGAGTAGCCCTGAAGTGGGTCGCGATAAGCTGCTGCTTCCTTCTTGTTTAACGGCTTTACGCCCGTGACGATGGATACGGTCTCGTCATCTAGTTCCTTCTCTTCGAAGGTTACGTGAACTGGAACGCCGCTATCTTTGTATTTGAGGAGATCGGAGATCAATCCAGTTTGGGCAGGGTCAACGCTGAAAACGTTGCCATTGCCGGTGCCGTAGACGGATATGGCTCCGTCCTCTGACTTCACTTCAAGTAGGGTTGTGTCAAAGGTCTTTGCAGTGCCAGCGTGGGCTTGCCCACACATGACTGCCAATAGGGCAACAAAGGGTAGGTATCGAAGTTGACTCATTTGCTCTCTCTTTCAGTTAGGGTCGAAATGGGGCTTAGGCTCGTAAGGAAGATTTGCGCGCGTTCTACTGTGTTTTGACGCGAAACGTCAATTTTAAATTTGATCTAAACCGTTAGAATTTTTTAGCCGTTTAATTCAATCAAAATAGATGTAAATACTGATTTGATCAGCTATTAGGGCTGTTTCCTGTTCCTGAAGGTAAAAGCCTTATTCAGTCTTTTTGGTGGGATATTCGGCTGCGCAATCGTAGCAGTTTTCAGAAGCGAAGCGGTCAGGATGCTCGATCTGTATTGTCGTATGCTGAATACGATGCTTGGTTTTGAGAAGTTCGTTCACACGCGCAAGTAGCGTGTCGTTGTCTGTTGAAATGAGATGGACGCTCAGGGCTAATCTGCCACTCGCAACAGTCCAAATGTGCAAATCGTGCACTTCTTGGACGCCTGCAACGAGAAGCAAATCTGTACGCACTTGATCGGCATTGAGATTCGAGGGTGTTGACTCCATGAGCACAACCACCGCTTCCTTGATCAGCTGCCAAGAGCTCACGAGCATGAGACCCGCAAAAAGCAGCGTGACGATCGGGTCAATCAATCTCCATCCAGTGAGCCAAAGCACGAGGCCAGCGATGATCGCGCCGACGGAGCCTAGCAAATCAGAGAGGATGTGCAGATAGGCCGCGCGCACGTTCATGTTCTCGTGTTGAGCGTGGTGGAGCATGCGCATGCTGACGAGATTGGCTAAGAGTCCGAGGGTGGCCACGCCAAAAACAAGCGGGCCTTTGACCTCGGGAGGCGATTGCACGCGGATGATCGCTTCATAAACAAGGCCGCCTGCGATCAACCAGATCGCAAGCCCGCTCGCAAGAGCACCCAAGATCTCAGCGCGGTGGTAGCCAAACGACATGGTAGCCGAAGGTGGACGCCTGGATACCCAGATGACAAACAGGCTGAGCAGCATCGCGCCCACGTCGGTGAGCATATGCGCGCCATCAGAGATCAAAGCAAGGCTGTTGGCCATCCATCCGCCGATGAGCTCGACGAACATGAAGATCAGTGTGACGACAATGGCTCGAACGATGGCTTGGGGGGCCTGCCCGTGAGTGTGCGAATGAGACATTCCGTGCGAGTGACCGTGATCGTGATCGTGATCATGGTCATGGTCATGAGAGTGGTCGTGTTCGTGAGGCTCGCCAGCCATGGATCTATCTAAGCATAAAGTCTGGGGACTTTTCCTTGAAATTCGCTCAGAAAAGCGATGCCCCGCCCGCAAAAACGATGGAGTAGATCGTCTCGTTCGGCGCGCCCGCGGTCCTCACAGAATTAAAGATTCTCTTAGCCGATGCGCCAACATTGAGGCCGCCCATATGCAAACCTAACCCTGCCTCGAGAAAGGGCGCACTCGATCCCGAGTTGGCGAATCGGTAACCTCCACCGGCTAGGACGCTCGGTGTAAAACCGGGTACAAGCTCGAAGGATTGTCGTCCTTGAAGAGAAGAGTCGAGGCCGTATCGAGAATCCAATCCGCTTTGAATTCGATAAAAAGGCGCATTTCTCCAAACGAGCCAGCGAAGGATGAAGTAATTGACGCCTAAGTTGAACTCGTAGGCGCTTGCGGTGCTGGAGAAGGTCGAAGAGCCACCGATGTCGATCGTGAGGCGCTTAAACGGCGGATCGTCATGGGTTTCGTGCTGCTCGACGTCTTCTGGCGCTGTGTTCTTGGCAACTGGTTGGTTTCGGGCTCGAGCTGCATGGGCATCCGGGATTTCGGCTAGCACACAAAGGGCGAAGAGGGCGAGAAGACAAAGGGCGAACTGTTTGAGCAGATTTGCGGGAACGCCTCTCATGAGTAAAAGTCTAAGGCAGCCGGAAGGCTAAGGACAGCGAATTTCGGGTAGATCCCAAGGAGCGGTCAAGCGAGCGAGCTGTTGCTTGGGGAGTTGTACGAGGACCGGATTATGAGTGCTATGCGTCAGGCGTTGAAAATGAAAGGTAATGCCCTCAGTCGCTGATTCGAGCCAAAACTTGCGCACTCTCCAAGCACGCCGCTGCGGCTTCTCGTCCCTTATTGTGCGAGTCCTCCCGCGACCGCGCCGTCGCCTGCTCGTCTGTGTAAGTTGTGAGCACGCCAAAACTGATGGGCACCCCGGTAGCAAGCGAGGCTTGCTGAATCCCGAGGGTCGCGCCCAAGCTAATAAACTCAAAATGAGCCGTGTCGCCCTTGATCACGCAGCCCAAGCAGATGACCCCCGCGTAGCGCCCCGTGCGCGCCAGGCGTTGGGCGATCAACGGGATCTCAAACGCGCCCGGCGCGTAAATCACGTCTTCTTCTCGAACCGGCGCGTTTTTCTCTGCGAGATAGGCGCGTGTCCCGCGCAAAAGCCCACCCGTCACTTCTTCGTTAAACCGACTGACCACCACAGCAAATCTCATCATAGGACGTCCCCTCGCTTCAGAACATGCCCGAGCTTCTCGCGCTTCGTGCGTAGGTATCCCAGGTTGTGCTCGTTCGCGCCGACTTCAATCGGCACGCGCTCTACCACAGTGAGGCCATAGCCACCCAAGCCGACGATTTTCTTGGGGTTGTTCGTGAGCAATCGAAGCTCCGTCACGCCCAAGTGCCTGAGGATCTGCGCCCCCAGTCCGTACTGCCTCAAGTCAGCTTGAAAACCCAGATGCCGGTTGGCTTCGACCGTATCCATGCCCGCGTCTTGCAGTTCATAGGCGCGGATCTTGTTGCCAAGTCCGATGCCGCGGCCTTCGTGCCTGCGCATGTAGATGAGCACGCCGTTGCCGCTTTCGGCGATCTGCCTGAGCGATGCTTGGAGTTGAGGCCCGCAGTCGCATCGCAGGGATCCTAGCGCATCGCCAGTTAAACACTCTGAGTGTACTCGGACGAGTGCCGGATTGCTCAGTGGGCCGCGCACCATCGCAAGATGTTCCGTGCCATCGATCAGGCTTCGGTAGGCGTGCAGCTCCATCTCCTTGCCTTCGCCTTCGCCCGCAAACTCCGTCGGAAACCTCGTCTTAGCCACCAGCTCGACCAAGCACTCGTGGTCCATGCGCTTGCGAATGACGTCCTGAATGCTGACGATCAAAAGACCGTGCTTCTCGGCAAAAAGCTTGAGGTCTGGGAGCCGCGCCATCGTGCCGTCGTCTTTCATGACTTCGCAGATCACCGCAGCAGGCTTGAGGCCAGCCAGCTTCATGAGATCGACCGAGCCTTCGGTATGGCCAGCGCGCACGAGCGTTCCGCCCAGAACCGCGCGAAGCGGAAAAATATGGCCCGGCGAAACGATATCGGATGCTGATTTTGTCGGGTCTACGGCGACCCTCACCGTATGAGCTCGATCATGCGCTGAGATCCCTGTAGTCACTCCATGGCGAGCTTCGATCGAAACCGTGAACGCCGTTTGGCGAGGCGAGCGATTGGATGCGGTCATCATCGGCAGTCTGAGTTCGTCGACCCGCTCGCCCTCGAGCGACAAGCAGATCAAACCGCGAGCATGCATCGCCATGAAGTTGATCGCCTCGGGGGTTATGAGCTCGGCCGGCATCACCAGATCGCCTTCGTTTTCTCGTTCCTCATCGTCCACAAGGATAATCATCTTGCCGTTGCGCAGATGCGCGATGGCTTCGTCGATTTTGCTGATCTCGGTCATTGGGTTTTCTCCGTAGGGCGATGGGATTGAATGCGCTCAGCATACTTGGCAAGCATGTCGACTTCGATGTTCACCGTATCCCCTGGGCGTGCATTCGAGAACTGAGTGTGTTTCCAGGTGTGGGGGATTAGCGTGATGCCGATCACGCTCACATGCGTTGCGTCTTCGATGGAGTTAATGGTGAGGCTGACTCCGTTGAGCGCGATGGATCCTTTCTCAATGCAGTAGCGGGCGAGGCGGGAAGGGATCTCGACTTGAATTCGCACGCCTTCACCATCAGGTGCGGTCTTCAGCAATCGCCCTACGCCATCGACATGTCCTTGCACGAGGTGTCCCGAGAGCCGTGCTGACAAAGTCAGAGCGCGCTCCAGATTGACGGTGTCGCCCGCGCGCAGGTCTCCTAGCTGGGTGCGATCCAGCGTCTCGCGGCTCACGTAAAAAAGAGCTGAGCCCTGCGAATCCAGTTTCGTCGCTGTTAAGCAAACACCGTTGACGGCAACGCTTTCTCCCAGTGCCAGGTCCATGAAACCTGTGCTGATCTCGAGTTTTGCTTCACGCTCAGGGCTTGTCTCAGACTTCCTGAGAGTCCCTATTTTTTCAATAATTCCAGTGAACATTCTGCTCGATCCGGACCGTATCTTGAGTCGATCCGCTCCTTAGATTCTCGTTTGGGCGAATGATTATCACATGCTCGTTCCAAAGCCCTTGCGAAAGAACGGCAGACGTCAGTCGAGGGCCGGCCTCTATGAGACACTCTGTGATGCCCTCTTTTCCAAGTTCTAAAAGAGCCGCCCGCAGATCTTTTTTTACCCAGACTTCAAAGCCCCGCGCATTCGCCTCATGGATCCAAGTTGCAGGGGTCTTGCTGCTTCGATCCATTACGACAAGGCGGCGCTTCTTTACATGTTTTAAGTAAAGATCATGATCTTTGACGTAACGCACTGTAAACTCGGGCGAATCTGCAGTGATGGTGCCGCTCCCGGTCAATATTGCAGGCGACCTTCGTCGCAGTTCGTGAGCCAAACGGAGCGATTGGGCAGAGGTAAAGGTCTTGCTGTCGGGAGGTGGGATCATCGATTGGAGGTTCTCTGAGTAGGAGCCTAGGTGGGCCGTTTTGAGCGTGACCCAAGGAACCCCAGTCCTCGCCCAATGAGAAAAGGCACGGATCAGTGAGGCACACTTTTTTGAAATCTCGGAGTCTGGACATAGAAAGACTTGAACCCCCGCCTGGCGAAGCGCCTCTGCGCCTGCTCCTTTTACGCGTGGATTGGGGTCATGGGCGCCAAACCAAACTTCACGAATGCCGGATTCAATGATCGCTTGAGTGCAGGGTGGGGTTCGACCCTGGTGATTGCAGGGCTCGAGTGTAACAACGAGGGCTTGCGCCTCGCGCAACAAGCTCCGTGTAGCGAGGTCGGCAATGACATTCGCCTCAGCATGCGCGGTTCCGGCCATTTCATGAGCTTGAACTGAGATCACGCGTCCGTTTGCATCGATTGCGGCAGCGCCAACAGGCGGGTTGGGCGAGGTCGCGCCCTCATAAAATGCGGCACGCTCAATTGCCAATTCAAAGGCATGTCGAAGCTCGGAGCGAAGGATCATCTTGTTTGGGAGTTAGCGAGAAACGTTGACTCGCGCAACCCCTCTTGCATCGAGAAGCAGGGCCTCCTAGAATAAGTCATGGCTGATCAGTTCCTTACCATCGCGCTAGAAGACATTATGGTCGGCGAACCCTTGCCAGCCGGCCTCTATATCTACATCGACTTTCGATTCATCACCTATCGCTCCGAGGGTGACGTGATGGATCGTCAGGCTTACGATCGTCTCGAGTTTAAGAAAGTCAAAAATCTTTTTGTGCTCGAAAGGGAGCGGGATCGCTTCTTGGCTTGGTCCAAGAGCCATGCAGGAGAGGCGCCGCCTCCTCCATTGTCTCCTGCCAATGCGGCATTTTCAGAGGCTCGTGAGGACGTCCATCGCCGAGCGATGGATATTTTTCAGCATCCTCATCCCGACAAGCTGATCTCTCAGACACTGGCTTCGAGCAAAAAGCTGGTCGACGAAGTGATGAAGTTTCCGTTCGCGGTGCAGACCTTATCTCAGCTCCAGACTTACTCCAAAGGCACAGTCGATCACTCCGTCAATGTGAGCGTGCTCAGCGTCTATCTGGCAATGCAAATGGGCTACTCGCACGCGTTGATTCTTCAGCATGTCGGCACGGGTGGGCTGCTGCATGACTTGGGCAAGCCCAAGGTCGAGATTGACGATGGCGACACGGCTGAGGTGATCGAGACCAAGATGAAGGAGCACCCAGCATTGGGGCTCAAGCTCATCGAAGCGCAGCAGAAGGTGCCCAACGAAGTGAAGTTGATCATTGCTCAACATCATGAATGCTACGATGGCTCGGGATTTCCTAAGAAGCTCAGAGGAAGCGCGATCTACGATCTGGCCCGCATTGTCCAGATCGCCAATGTCTTTGACGAGCTCGTAGGTGAGGGCAAGGGGTCTTTGGTCGAGCGTCAACGCGCGGCGATCAAGCAGCTGGACGAGAATTTGTTTAAGAAGTTTGATCCGCAGAAGCTTGAGAAGTCCCTTAAGATCCTGAAGCTCGGTGTCTAATTAACGCTCGGATAGAGGTTGGCTTCTAGTACGTGGATGGATGAGCAGAAGTTGCTGACCGCGCCAAGATAGCCCGACGAGATCGAGACGATCCAAAAGTTTCCGTTGAACGCACCCGCCATGGGGATCAGAGCTTGATTTGGGCTGAATTCACCCACGCTGCTGAGGCTGACGTTTTGCATCACGGGGCCGGAGCTCAAAAAGGTTGCTGAACTATAAGTCGAACCGCCTCGATAGATGCGTACCTGAAAATCACCTAAGGTCTCAAAGTTGGTGGGGCATCCTGCTGACCAGCTGATGCCTCCGCCGGAAATCCTCCCAACGAATTGAAGGTGGGTAAAGGCGCTGATCGAGGATCCGGTGCCTGGATTGTAAACGAGGTCTATCCTGGCGTAACCAGGCGGCGTGTGTTCTGCGAGCTGGTAGGCGTTGGTGTTGCCCACGGTGCCGATATGGAGCATTTGATCTGGAGAACTGGGCGTCAATGCTGTGTAGCCTGTCGTAAAGTTCGCAGGTGGCGGGGTCGACCACCGTGTTCCTTCAAACAAACCTTTAGCGCCGATAGGGGTGGTGCTCGTGTATCCGCCGTTGTTGTATCCGAAGTTGGACTTTGAAGTGTAGACGCCGCCGCAGGCAGAAAAAACCGACAGAAAAGCCGCGAAGAAACTAACCCACTGCCAGCGCATGAAGGGAGTGTAGGGCAGCGCGGGTTCTAAGTGAAGCGACTTAATCTTGACGCATCGATTGAAGGCCGAAGAGTTTACTTACGGGGATCTCAAAAATCTAACTTGCAGGACCTCTTCGCTCGCTTACTATGAACTCGAAAGTGAGCGCTCCGCATGAATCGTTTTGCTGGCAAAACTGCTTTGATCACAGGTGGCACCAAAGGTTTGGGATTGGCGACGGCCAAGCTCTTAGCAAAAGAAGGTGTGTCGCGCCTCTACTTGTCCTACCGATCCGACGAGGGGTCGGCTGCTCAGGCGCAGGCGGAGATTTTGAAGCTAGGCCCCCGCTGCCAGACGATCGCAAGTGATCTCTCGGAGGACGGTGCAGCGGATCGCCTCTTTGACGCTGTTGAAGCAGACGGGAGCGGCTTGGATATTTACATTCACAATGCGGCAGCTACCGCTTTTAAGAGTTTGATGGAAATTCAGCCTCATCACGTCGACAAGACTTTCAATATTACAGTGAAGTCGTTTATTCGCGGAGCCCAGCGCGCAGCCAAGCTTATGCCTTTGGGCGGAGCGATCGTGACCGTGAGTGGAATGGACACGCTCAAGGCCGTTCCAAGACACGGACTCTTAGGCGCGGCCAAGTCGTCGCTCGAAACGTTGACCGCCTATTTTTCCCATGAGCTTGCCTCTCGAAAAATCCGCGTGAACGGAGTGAATCCCGGGTTCTTGAGGACCGAATCCACGCAGAAGTATTTGGGACCGATGTTTGAAAAGGTAAACACGACCTTTGCGCACGTCGTGCCGCTCAAGCGCGAACCCACTCTTGAAGAGATCGCTGAGGCGATTTTGTTTTTATGTTCACCCCAGTCGAGCTGGATCGTGGGTCAGACGATCTGCGTGGATGGGGGCCTGGATTTTGCGATGCCTGGAATGGGGTAAGCTCAAGAGCCCCTAGGTTTTCGCTCGAGTGCTCGCCGTTACTTGATTTCTCCGCGGCTTGCCCGTTTCAGGCGATCAGCGATCGCCTGCCCGAGCCCTGTGATCCACGGGCAGGGTTCAGAAAAAATCACTGAGGCGGAGGATCCGTCGAGCTCTCGAAGCGCGGCAAAAAGCCTGCGTGCTGCGAGGTTGGCGGATGGGAGCTGGCTGCCAGCGCAAAGACTGCGCACCGAGGTTTGCCCTTCGAAATGAGCGGCTACAAGTTTTTCCTCACGTGATTCCATCAGCAGAAATGCAGCATTCTTTGTCTGAGATTGAATCGCTGCCCACTGTTTTGGAGTCAAAGCGCCGATGGGCCCTGGCAGTAGATAAAGGGGCTTGCTCGGGGCGTAGTGGCTCTCCAGCATCCCAGGTGAGACTTGCGCAGCCCCGGTGCCTAGATGGGACCCCACCCGCGACGGGGCGTTGTGGAGCGACGCTCCTAGCGCTGCTTCTATGCTTTCGCGCGCCAAACCACCCGGTCTGAGCAGTATCAGCTGACCGTCTTCTTCGACCCGAATCACGGTTGACTCGACGCCCACGTCACTGGGGCCACCGTCAAGCACCCAGTCGATTCGGTCTCCAAGCTCTTCAACAACGGCTGTTGCAGAGGTGGGGCTAATGCGGCCAAAGCGGTTGGCGCTTGGTGCCGCCAGAGGAGTACGAGCCTCCATGATCAGTGCCTGGGCGATCGAATGCTTGGGCATTCGCAAGGCAACCGTCATGAGCCCGCTGGTCGCGAGATCCGGCACATCCGCATGCTTAGGCAAAACCAGGGTGAGGGGTCCAGGCCAGAAAGAGCGTGCCAGCGCTTCGACTCGCTCGCAAGCTTGAGGACTCAGTCGAGTGCTATCGACCAGCCTGAGGCTCTCGAGCCAAGCCACCACATTGCTGGGAGGGCCCGGTGGCACGTGAACAATCAAAGGATCGAACGTTGGGCGTTCTTTTGCCTCAAAAATCCTGGCAAGCGCCGCCGGATCAAATGCCGATCCTGCGAGCCCATAGACGGTTTCGGTGGGCATGCCTACGACTTCGCCTCTGCGCAAAGCTTCAGCAGCAAGACAAATGTTTTCAGGCGTGGGAGTGAGGATTTTGGCCCTCTCGGCGCGACTCATCAGCCCTCTCATGTCACCGAGTAGGGGTTTTAGGCCAGGATTTTTCGATCCTCTTCCAAACTTCTTCCATTTTCATGCTTCTAGAGCCCTTGATCAGGATCGCATCCCCTGGTCTGGCTTTAGAAACCACTTCATTGGCTATCGACTCATGCGAGGAGTGGTGAGAGAGCATCCCGCCCGAAAAGCCTTTTGCCGTGAGCTCGTTGTAGAGAGCTTGCATGCGCGGTCCATACAGAAGGACGTTCTCAATGCCGCTTCTGAGAATGGGTTCGGCCAATTTGCGGTGATACTGCTCTTCTTCTGTGCCGAGCTCGAGCATATCGCCCAGGCACGCCCAGCGCGCACGATCCTTTCGTCCGCCGTGAACTTGGGTCAGTAGATCTATGCCCGCTTCCATAGAGGCTGGGCTCGCGTTGTAATAATCGCAGACGACAGGAGTGGGGCCCGTCAGGGTGCGAAGCTCTGAGCGGCCCTCCGCACCCTTGAAAGTCGCGAGTCCAATGGCCATCTGCTCAGGCGTTAGGCCCATTCCATGAGCGAGTGCTACTGCCGCAAGCAGGTTGCCCGCGTTGTGGCGGCCGGGCAGTGGTAGCTCGAACTTGGCCATCTCCTTGCCCCTGAGTCCGCTCACGCTCAAGGACTTTGCGTCGGCGCTGAGCGTCCCCTGGAGGTGCTCGTCTGAGGATGTGCCGCTCGAGGGCGTGACTCCGGTCATTGTGTAGCCGATCTTATGCCCCGTTCCTTTTAGAGTCGCAAAATGAGGCCTGATCCAGGGGTCATCGAGGTTGATCGCCACTGTGCCTCCGGACTGCGCAACCGCGCTCAAGGCAATGCCCTCTTCGCGGGCGACGGACGGAAGGTCGATGAGTTTTTCGAGGTGTTCGGGAGCGATCGCGGTGAGTAGGCTTGTGGTTCCGTTGACCAATGACATGTGGCCCTGCATGGTGCCGATCTCGTCGATCCCCACTTCGATCACTGCAGCTCCATGTTCAGGTCGCAGCTCAAGCAGGGTCATGGGAATGCCCAAAAATCCGTTTTGGCTGCCCTGCGTGCGCAGCACTTGAGGATACTTGCCTCGCAAAACTGCCGCGAGAATTTCCTTGGTCGTAGTTTTTCCGACGCTTCCTGCGATTACCGCTACAGGAATCGAAAACTCCCTGCGCCAGGCAGCGCCAAGTTTTCGATAGGCCTGCACCGTGTCTTCTACGGCATAGATGTGTAGATTTTTTTGAGCAGGAATCTGAGTCCCTCGCTTGCAGATGATCCCACGGGCTCCTTTTTCGAGAACCGCGGGGATAAAATCATGACCGTCAAATTTCTCACCCTTCACCGCTACAAAAAGGCATCCCGCTGTTGCAGCCCTAGAGTCTGTCGTCACAGACGTGAAGGGAACGTGGGGATCATGCACGGCACGCCCCCCTAGTGGAGGAAATCCAAGCCCTTCGTGGACAAATTCGGGATTGAGAAGCGGCTGTCCGGGGTGTCGGGGGGTGTCGTTTCGAGGTGTCATGCTCCTAGGGTAACACGTCATCTAGACTCGCGGCAGGTCTTTGGCGGCGTGTAATCGCAAGTTCAAGCAGCCTGGTGGTCCGACAGGCGACTAAATAAAACGTCCTGAATAGCCGATGGGACAAAGTATGGAAGATATCCCTCCCGAACGCAAATTTCTGCACGATTTGGCAACTCCGTTAACCGTCGCCAAAGGTGCGATTAAGAAAATTCAAAGTGAATTTACGAAAACTGATGGCACCGAGCTGGATCGAGAGCTTTGCATCACCCGTCTTAATAAAACCATGGAGTCGTTAAAAAAGATCGAAGACTTACATGCCGATTTTCGTGCATACCTTCAGCAGAAGGACGCCCGAAAGCTTCCCATTTAAAAACGGTAGCTAGCGTCTAGCGATTTCGCTTTCAGCCGAATTGGCAGCTAGTCCTAAGGGCCTAAGCCGTATTTGGAGTATATTTCCTGAACGCGCTTTCCAGATTTAAGTTTTTTCATCCCCTCAGAAAACTTTTCAGCCCAGACTTTTGAAAGTTTATTGGCTGGAGAGAAGGCAACGCAAAGCGGCTGTGCTTTCAAGCAGTCAACTTGTTTTATTCCAGCTGCCTGAAGGTCAGGGTGAATCTTTAACAAAGACTTCACCACCGACTCATCTTCGATCATGAGCTCAATACGCTTGTCTTTTAGCTTTCGAAGCAATCGCTCGCCCGTATCTGTTCCGGTGATTAGGTCGAGTTTAGACGAGTCTTTTGACTTGGAAATATAACCATCAATGGGTTCGACGTAGGAATAATCCTTCACAGCGCCAAGTCCCTTGTCTTTGAGGGAAGCGACACCTTTGTAAGTCCATCTATTAAAACCCCTGGGCTGTCAGATTTTGCCTGACAGGTAAAAGGGCACCAGGGATCAGCCGCAACTTTTATGCTTTCGGCCCCAGCGCTTGAGGCAAAGGTGAAGAAAGCCATCAGGCAAACGCCAAAATACCGTCGTCTTAATTTAGGCATACCACCTCCCAAAGTTTATGATGATAACCCGATGGTTCAAGCGCTCGGTTCAAGCGCTCGAAAAGAAAGGCCGATACTCCTAGGAGTGCGTAATTTTTTAGCTCGCCTGAAATCGATTCGTTTGAGTGCTCTGTGGCCGAGCCTCGTCGTTGCCTTCACTGGGCTTGGCGTCGCGTTGGGTGGAGTGCTCATCACGTGGCGAGCGATGGAGCGGGAGAACCGCGCGTACGTTCAGCAGTCCATTGGTGACACGGCGGCGTTACTCGCTTCTCACGTCAGGGCCGAGATCGATGATCTTGTCATGATGCTTGGACAAGTCGCTCTTGAACAGCTCGTGCCTTTGCAGCGCAAGCAGGAGTTGGAGCTTCGAGCGATGGCGGAGGATCACGCCTCTCCAGTGAACGAAGCACTCACCATCGCAGCCCGGGCGGCATCTGCAGCGAACTCTGTGAGCTCGATCGTGACGGATCCTGACATCTCTGACATCGCCATCTGGCGTCGCGCGGATCCCCAGTCGCTCCCTGAGCGAAGTTTTTTGGCGATTAATGCGCGATATAAGGCCAGAGATCGCGGTTTATTGGATCGCCTTCTTAGCCAAGAGGAGAAAGAACGGAGTCGGATCATGCCGGCTTTTCAAGGCTATCCGATAGTGCTTGCGGGGAAAGGCCCTGATCAGGCGGGCGTCGCTCTGGTCGCAGCGCCCTTAGGAAACGGCGAAGGCGCAGAGATCGTGGTGGCTCACTTGAGTCTGGATAAATTTCAAAAAGCGTTCTCTCCCGACAAGCTCGCGCAGGCGATTCTCATCGACGTCGAAGGGACTACGCTTGCGCACTCTGATCATGGAAAGCTAGGGACTCGAGAAAAGCCCACTTCTGGTCCAATCGCGAGCCTTTTTGCCGCTGCACAGGCAAGTCGCATGGGTGGGAGCCAAGCAGAATTTCGGCAAGAAGATGGGACCCTCGTGTTTGGTGGCTTTAGGCGAGTAGAGGCCGGCATGCTTACGGTTCTGGCGACCATCCCTGAGTCTCAAGCCACCTTGGGAATGGCTGCGACCCGTCGATTGATCCTGTTCTATCTAGGTGTGGCGTTTTTTACGCTCTTGGGTTTGGCGTTGCTCGGAGCGCGCGGTCGGCGCATTGAGGTGTCGAATGCTCCGGCTCTGGCGGTCCCTCAAGCGGATCCTCGCGACCAGGCCGTCATTGCTCTGCATGGATCGCTTCGTGGATTCAATCAGATGCTCGAAGCTCTGGGCCCCGAGGAGGCGGCTCAAGCGCTCAACGAGTTTTTGGAGTTCGCAGCAGCGCGAGTGCGCGAGCGAGGGGCGGAGTTCGAGCGTTATGGCGGAGTCTCCTTCATCGCTTATTGGAGCGGCAAGCTCGAGACGCCGGCTGAGATCGAGGCTGAGGCTTCGCGATCCTTAGAATGTGTCCAGGCTTTGGTGCGCGATCTGGAGAACCTAAATGAATCGCGCAAGCTGGATGGAAAGAAGGCCCTCTCGTTTGGTATGGGGCTTCATATGGGGCGTGCGCTGTTGGCCCGTATTGGCCCAAGAGATTCGATCATGCCATCCGCCGTGGGTGAAGCTCTTGCATGCGCTCGCGCCTTGGATCGAATCGGCTTTAGAGAAGGTCATCGCCTCTTGATTTCGCATTCGATCCTCAAGTCGATGCCTAAATCGATTGAGGGCAAACTCATGGGCGAGACCAAGCTCACTGAGGATTCTGGACTGACCGCGTACTATACGGTCGAAGGCGACCTGCGGGGCGAAAGCCAAACCGGCCGCTTCGCTCAATCGGGGCGAATCACCTCGGGAGAGACGAGGATTCATATTACAGCCCCTGAGGCCGTGTCTTTGCGATGGTCAGTGAACAACGGATCTCAAATCGTAGGACCCTTCACTGCGCTCGAGATAGCTGGGATGCTTTTTTCGCAAGAGCTCGATTTTGATTCGGAGTGCTGGTCAGAGGAGAGTGGCAAGGCGGGTAAGATCTCCTCGTCCTCGATCTTCACGGGGTCGACCTCAAACCCCGATCCCAACAATCCCAATGCGGTGATCGCAGAGGCTAAACACTGGGTCTTTGACGGAAAAATGGTGCACGGACCTCTGACCGAAGGCTTCATTCGCACGGCATACTCGAGGGGTGCCTTGGAGCCCGGTGCGTGGGTCTGCTCCGGCAGCACGATTCAGGGCTGGGTTCCGCTCAAAGACTTTGCAGAAGCCCCCATCAGTAAGGAGCCCACGGGTTTGGACCGTGTGGCTGCGTGATCTTGCCTAGCCGTATGAGATCCGGATAGAAAACCTGGTTGAGCAGGATTCGCTCCGCAAGCGAGGCAAGGAGTCTGGCTCTCCAGCCAAAAGTCCGAGCCGTTTCCGTGCCTCGAATCAGCGTCTCGCCGCTGGGCTGTGGGATGAGCTCAATTTTCCACTCGAGCGATTTAAAAAGTTTTTCGAGTCTCCCCGTCGATTCCTTTGTGACTCTCAGAGAGAAGCTTTTTTCAGGCACGTACTCGGTGACGACCGCATGAATCTCAAAGGGGCGCTTGAAGGGCTTTTTGGGGTCGAGCTTGAGCTCAAGAAGGGCTCCCTGGACGATGACCTGATCTTTGGTCGCCAAGGATTGGCCCATGATGTTGACTCGCTGGACATCCACGACTTTAAAGAACCAGTCTTTCCAATTCGACAGCGCCCAAACGCTCTTGTTCAGAGTCGCCACAGGAATAGTTGTCGGGACCTCGCGCACAAAAATGAGCTCGCGATCAGGACCCCGTGCCAATAGCGCGCCTAGAGCCGCGAGTACTGCAAGAGTAGCCGCGATGAGCTTCAGCCAGAAGCGAAGTCCACGGGGTGGTTTTTGAGGAGAATCTTCAGTCATCAGGGGCGTTTTCCTATGGTAAAGATCTATCACCATGGCAACCGCGGATCAATCGAGTGTAGAGCCAAGCGTCATAGCGCGGACGGATCGCTGGCTGGCGGTCTCAAAGCCTTCTGGGTGGCTCACTATCCCGGGGCGTGGGTCAGCCGATGTCCCAGTGTTGGTCGATTGGGCGCGCAAGGCTCACGGCAGCGTCTGGACCGTCCATCGCATCGATCGAGAAACGAGCGGTGTCGTGCTCCTTGCTCTTACGGCGGAGGCCCATCGCGAGGCGAGTCTTTGGTTTCAAGAGCATCGGGTGAAGAAGTCCTATGACTTGCTGGCCCTGGGGAGTTTGCGCATACCTTTTTTGAGAATCAGTACGCCCGTGCACGAGCTGCCTTGTGTGACCCAGGTCGAGGTTCGTGAACGATACTCAGGCAGTTTCTTGGGTCGTGCGACCCCGCTGTCTGGGCGGCGCCACCAGATTAGGATTCATCTTTCAGGAGAAGGGCATGCTCTTTTGGGGGACTCTCAGTACGGAGGACCCCGCGAGTTCAGGGGTTTGCAGATCGGAAGAGTAGCCTTGCATGCGTCGAGGCTCGAGCTTCCAGATGGAAATGTTTTTGAAGCACCGTGGCCCGAGGATTTTTCGGGCTGGGTGAAGTATTTTAAGGGTGAAGCATGAAAGGCGTTCCTGCACAATTGTGCGAATCGTATCAAGACGCACGCCGGAAGCGTGCGTACCTCACCGCCATGCGAAGCCAGGAGGGTGGAGCATGACTGGCGTTTCGCAAGATCTTGATCGAGCTTGGCGGTGGCGTGAGAGGGCTGGCTTATTTGTCGCCGATGGTGCGCTTCGAGTGTTTCACGGGCCGGGTGAGGGAAGTGGATCCGCGCGTGAGTTCGCGGTGGATCGGTTTGGCGAGCACTACTGGGTCACCGAGTGGGAAGGGGCGAAAAGCTCGCCCGCATTGCTTTCGGGTTTCGTCGAATTCTTAGTGGCAAAAGGCGCGCGTTCGGTCGTGCATCTGGGGCGGCCCGAAAAAGGCGTACCTCCCTTGCCTCAGACGCTATGGGGTGAAGCGCCTCAAGGTCGGTTCGAGGTCAAAGAAGGTGCGGCTCGATTTCTGATTCAGCTCGCAGGAGCTCGGCACCCCGGATTGTTTTTGGATCATGCCCCTTTGCGTGCGTGGCTGATAGCGCGCGCGAAAGGGTGGAAAGTCCTCAACACTTTTGCCTATACCGGCAGTCTTTCTATAGCAGCTGCTCTGGGCGGAGCCCGAGAGGTGACCACTCTGGATCTCTCAGGTCCGACCACTGAATGGGCGCAGGGCAATTGGCGAGCCAATCAACTGGACGAGCAGAAGGGGCGCTTCATCTCGGGCGACGTCTTTGAATGGCTGCCTAGGCTCAAGCGAGCAGGGGAGCAATACGATTGCGTGATCTTGGATCCGCCATCTTTCTCGCGCTCGAAAAAAGGCGGCAGTTTTTCGACCTCCAAAGATCTAGGCAAGCTCCATGCTTTGGCTCTTGCCGTGCTCTCGGATGGAGGCATGCTTGCAACCTCGATCAACTCAGCCAACGTGAGCTGGGAGCGATACGCATCGGAGGTGTCGTTGGCTGCGAAAGAAGCTCGAGTCTCTCTTGAGATTCTTTCGCGCATCGATTTGCCCGAGACGTTTCCTACTTCTCTTCAGCGACCCGAGGATCGCTATCTCAAAGGCTGGCTATTGCGATCGCGCCGCGATCACAAGTAAGTGACGTTAGGGTTTTCAAGTTCTTTGCAGAACATGTTTCGGATTTCGATCTGCCCGCCTGAGCTTTCCTCGCGATAGCGGGCAAATTTGAACTCGAGCCTAAATCCGGTTTTATAGCCCATGATCTGCATCAAGAACTCTTCGGGATTGGGTTCAACAAAAAACTGAGAGAGTGTCCTAGAGTCGTTAAAGCCCAGGGACACGTTTTGCACCACTTGGGGGCTCAGTCCTTTTCGCTCAATGACCACTCGAATGACTTCCGATACCGTTTTGTTTCTTTGAATGGAGAACTCGACCACGTTTTCTGGCGGAGTAGGATGGGTGTCGAAACCGATGGTTGTAGAGATTTCGTTCGTGCATTTGACGATTGGGACCCAATCTGCAGAAAGTTGCCGCTGGGCTTGCCGGCTCGCACCATTTCCTTGGCCTCCAGCGTTATCGCTACTTGCAGCGTTGTCTGAGTCCACGACAGCAGGCGGCTGGCTCGCGCTATCGTACGCGAACGATGGGACAGTCATTGCCAAGGACAGAACGGAAAGCGCACTCAACATTGCTTTTTTCATGATTTCTCCTCCTCCAAAAATCACCTCTCAAATCAATTCGAGAAGTGGAGGCCTGATCTATATTGCATTACGTCATGAGTCAAACGTAAATATTACACAAACTAAATTCATAAAAACCTCAATCATTCTCGGTGGACAAAGTGAGAATGAGATTTTTTGAAGTAAAATTTCTATTCTGTTTCGGTTTTTAGATAGGTAAATTTTACTGGTGTAAATACTTTGGACTGAAAAAACGAGTGTGAGTGTTTGGCGAAAGAATAAAAAAAAGGCCCCCACTTGGAAGTGGGAGCCCAAAAATCGAGAAATTCAGAGTTACTCGGCCTTGAAGTAGAGCGCGCGGTTCCACGCCCAGCCCGAAGTCCGGTAGACGAAACAGGAGCCTGTGAGCTTCAGTGCGGTGCTGGAGCCGTTGCCGTAAGCAGTGCCGCAAACAACTTTCTTCTCACCGTTGAAGACGATCTGAGCTGCTTTAGCGTCGAACGAGAGACCAGGCACTGTCAGTTTGACCCAGCGAGTGCGGTAACCGGTTCCGTTACCCTCTTCTCTTGGGATCGAGAGGCGAACTTCGAGCCAAGCGCGACCGGTAGGTGCGTCAAAACGAAAGAGGCTCTCGCGATAGGCATCTGCAAGGTCTGCGCGTCCGAGTTGAACGACATCAGCGCGAGCGAGACCAGAAGCTGCAAGAAGGCTGACAAGGCAAAGCGAAAACAAAACACTACGCATGATAAAAAATCCCCCGAAAATCAGATTCAATTGAACTTACGTCGCCGGATACCCAGAGTGGATGAGAATTGCAAGCGACGAACAGCTTGAGTCTCAAGAATTTGCGCGAATTCGCGCGATTTTTGAAAGATCCTCGGGAAGAGGAGATTCAAAACTGAGCCACTCAGTCTTAGCCATCGGATGCGGAAATCTTAGGCGATGCGAATGAAGCGCCGTGCGCTCGAAGCGAGGTACAAGGCTAGGTGAAGGCGCGCGCGACGCGCCGTATTTTGAGTCTCCCAGTACGGGATAGCCCGCATACGAGGACTGAACGCGGATCTGGTGCGAGCGACCGGTCTCAAGCTTGAGCTCGGTCAAGGTGAGCGGATGTCCCTCCCACTGGCCTCGAGCAATTGCCGTAGCGTAAAGCACGGCTTCTTTGGCTCCACCGCCTGCGCGAGCGACGACCCTTACTCGGTTAGTGTCTCCGTCCTTGAGCAGCCAGTGGCTCCATCGATGCGTGGAGCCCATCGGCAATTCGCCTACCAGCCAAGCCAGGTACTCTCGTTCAAGCTCGCCTTTTTGGAGAGATTCGGTGAGGCGCTGAGCGGACTTAGTGCGCTTGGCGACCACCATGAGACCCGATGTATTGCGATCCAGTCGATGGACGAGGCCCACGTAAGGCCGACCCAAGTACTGTCTCAGCCAATCCACCAAGTTGTCGTCGCCCGTGCGCTCGCCTTGGCTGAGAAGTCCGGCAGGCTTGTCGATCACGAGCAGGTGAGTGTCTTCGAAGATAATGTGAGGCGCAAGGATTGCCATGAGGATGCTTCTCGTGTCGCCTAGGCTTGTGCGAAAGTCCAGTGGCTCAGAGCCTAGTGCTATTAAGGACAGGTGTCCGATTCCCTGACGTTGATCCAGAAGTTGGTGTTGACCTCATCCGTGGGCTGGGCCATTCGGCACGAGCAAGTGCCCGAGGAGTCGCAGCGCGTACCCGCTTTAGCGCGGAAGCAATAGTGCGAAGTGAGGTTGTTGCTGTCGGTAAAGCTGTACTTGGCGCCGATGAGCGGGCCGATGACTTCGCCCTGGATGAGACGGAGGCTGAAGTCGGCGTGTTCGATTCCGTTGGCATCAGCAAAACCACCGCTGCTGACGATGAGGTTCTTCATTCCGTCATAGGTCACGCCGTAGATCGATGCAAACCTAGCAAACCGGGCAAATCCTCCGTCACCCGTGCCCGTGGTGCCGAGGCCGGCAGCTCCTGGGGCGCCCGCAACGGTGAAGACCGTACCTGGGGTGGTCACTCCGCGGCAGAGTCCGATCGATTTGACTTCTACCCCCGTATTTGCAGCCAGGGACCGATTATCTCCGCAATAGAGGGAGAGTAAATTCCCGGATGCACTCGTATTTGCAGTTGGGTTGCCGAGTGGCTTAAGTCTGTTGTCTCCCCAGCAATAAGGAACAGTAGCTCCAGTCGAAGTCAGAGTGATTGTGGCACATGTTTGATTGCCTCCTGCAAAGATGTGCTGAACGGTGCCAGCTGGGAGGCCCACTACTTGAAGAGGAGTCAACGAACTTGGAACTTCGTCATTTCCCAGCTGACCGGCAGCATTGGTGCCCCAACAAAGGACGCGTCCGGAAGTATCTAGCAAACACCCGTGGCTAATTCCTAACGCCACTTCGTCCACACTGGTTGCAACCTGAGTCGGGGCATCAACTGAAGCAGAGGTGGTTCCGGTAAGGGATTCACCTGATGTGTTACTTCCCCAGCAATAGAGGATGTCGGTGTTTCGATCGACTGCGCAAGTGTGGTCCCCTTCCGCTGCGATTTGAAAGTCTGCGTTTGCGATGGGGCCGAGCGCTAAAGTAGGAGTGTCAAGACGGGCGGGGGTGCCTGCCACCCCAGAACCTAACTGGCCGCTTCCGTTTCCTCCCCAGCAATAGATTTCTGAGTTGGCCCCTATGTGGGCCTCCATGCAATTATGATTTGCTCCCGCTGCGAAGTCAGAGCCAGAAGTCATACCTGCTATGCCGGCGGTCACGACTCCGGTTGCTTGTAGCTGTGTGCGGCTGGTGAAAGTTCCTCCCCCCTCGCCAAGCTGCCCAAAAGAGTTATCTCCACTGCAAAAAATACCGGTATTGCCTCCCCAATTGGCGCCTTCATTGACGTAGCAGAGGTGAGACTCGCCGCCAAAGATTCGGTTTGAATGCAGAGTTGCGGAGCTAAAGGTTCCGAGGCTGAAGCTAGTCGAAACACCAGTAGGGGCAGAAGGATTCTGGGTCGAGTTGTTTCCAAACTGTCCGCTCGAATTTCTGCCCCAACAGAGCAGCCCGCCTCCAGCATTGTTAGCTGAGCAGGTTTGCTCTGTTCCCCCGCCTAAGTGTCCTCTTCCGATAGGCAAATTGGAAGGAGTGAGTACATCGCTTTGAGGATTCGTAGCTGCGGGATTACCCATTTGCGCATTGATGTTGTCTCCAACGCAGCTCACTCTGCCGGTCGAGTCCTGTGCGCAAGTATGGCCAAAGCCCATGTGCATATTTACGATATTTGTAAGTCCTGGGATAGCTAGTGGCGTGGCTTGGCCCAGCAACAGGGATCCGGGCAAGAGTCTTTGCGTAAAGACGAAATTGTTGTCCCGGAAATTATTGAAGTTAGGAGTGCTTGCCAAGGGTGTTGCTGCCACCACGTCGTCCGCGGTCTTTTTGGCAATAGCGATCTGCGTGGGATATGTGATCGATCCCGATGGACCGAGAACGCCATTTGAGTTGCTCCCGGGCTGAGGGACTCCGCTGATCGGCGTCGTTCCTACGAGAGTGAGGACCACGGGTACTACAGTGGTTGGGCCTGTGGCTGTCGAGCAGAAGTCCAGGGTCGTAGCGGTGACACAAATGGCACGAATGAGGTGATTGCGGCTGTCGGCAAAAACAAGGTTCTTGTTCCAGTTCAGTTTTACATCGGTAGGTAGAAAAGCCTGAGATCCGGAAGCAGCAGCATTGTTGATATTGTTATATCCCGCCGTGCCGTCGCCAAGGAGGGTTCGATTAGTGCCAGCGGTGCAAGCGCCAGATGTCCATTCGCAGAGAACGCGAATCCTATGATTCTGAAAATCAGCGACGTAAATATTGACCCAATCTCCGTTGGTTTCGACGTCAATCCCCATGGGGAAATTGAGGCTTATGTTTCCGCTGAAAAAATCCGCGTCGACTAGATTGTTGCTTGATCCTGAGGTTCCGGGATTGCCAGCGACGACAAAAATTTCGCCTAAAACTCCAGCAGCGCCGCCGTTAAAAGTAGCGGTGCCGCCGTTAATAGCCGCCGTGTGGCAGCGTCCCGCGTCAGTGGCACCGCAGATGACGTAGATCGCATGGGAGCCCGAGCTGGCAATGTATACGTTGTTATTCGAGTCTACCGCGATTCCATGCGGGGAGTTGAGGCGTTCAGAAGTCGCTGGGTTTCCTTCAGTGGGATTGCCCGCAGATCCGTTTACTCCGGCGATATGTCGAATCGTTCCCGCTGTGATGGCTACACCTGGGATTCCCGCTGCATTGCTCGGACAGAAAGGGTGATTCGCCGAGGGACTGTAACAAATCACGCGCGCGACGTGCGCAACAGCATCGGTAAAATAGATGTTACCGTTGACATCGCGAGCTCCAAATCCGGGAGAGGTCCAAGTCGCCCCAGTCGCTGCGGTAGTGTCTCCAGTCAAAGAGGCCGTCCCATCGCCCGACACAGTCGTGATGTACGAGATGTTTGCGCCAGTGGGTGCTGTGTCGAAGCCCGCGCGCCCCCCCAGCTCATTCACCCCACCCGTATGAAACTCAATCAATGCCTGCGCATTGGATCCCGGCGGAGCCGACGCGATCTCCGAGTTGGTCAGCGCGCGAGGCGCAGGCAGAACCACTGGGATGTATCCAGCGCCTGCAGGATTGGCCACCGCAGAAGACTGAGGCGTGCCGTATTGGTTTAGCCTAAAGACCGTGTTGCCGCGATTCAGGATGCTGAAATTCAGCGGAAAAGTTCCGCGGCAATCGTTCACTGAGTTTCCCGATGCAACCAAGTTGTTACCTAATCCTCCGGTGCTAGGAAACGGAACCGAGACGATCGGCGGGCCAAAGTTGGTCTGGCCCGAATCGATGAAGAGCGTGCCGCCCGTTTGGGTAGGGCTTGGAGCGGGGATGTCGCAGCGGCAAGTCGTTGCGTTGAGTATCTGGCCGCTTGGACAACTCGTGAGGGCGCAGGTGAAGCCCGCGGTCGTGGTTTGAACGATGCACTGGTTGATCATGTTGATGTAGCTGTTTCTGACTGTGGGATCGGCGCAAGAGGCGAAGGTGGATTTTCCAGGGCAGGAAGTTCTAAGAATGGATTGAAAGCAACCCACGCAGATCCCACGCGTTGGGTTTGCGATATCGTAGAGAGTGCAGGGTGCTTGAGCTGAGTCACTTGAGGAGGTGGTGCCGCCGCCGCTGGTCGTGCTGGAAGTGCCGTTGCTTGAAGTGTTGAGCGACTTGAGGTTGTTGGTGGGGAGGCAGGCGGTGGACGCAAGAGTCAGCAGGACCACCGCTAAACGCGGAAGCCAGGCGGCGCCTGATTTTAGTCCGAGAATTGATTTCAAGTTTTCCCCTAAACCTTAGATATCCAGTGTATCAATAGTGTATAAAATTAATCAACTATTCATTACTTCTCTAAATCCTTGATTTTATTATCATTTAAATATAATTTATTTAAAATACCGCAGAATCGAGGCTATTTTTTCTGATACAGGCAATTGGCGCGGCCCTGGTCATTGCTCGTGAGCTCGCGCCTCTGTTCGCCGGTGGCGTCTTCGTTGAAGCCAAAGACAGGGAACATGACGGCCTCAGAGAACTCCTGTTTTAGCTCAGGCTTCTGGCAATCCGGCATGCCCGGCTTGGTTGTCCCCGAATCGCAGCTATGCAGCAGGCCGAGAAGATGGCCAAACTCGTGGAGGATGATTGTCTGAAGATCGGGCACCTTGCGGCCTGCCGAAAAAAATCCCTGCGCGTTGACTTCCATATAGGCCATATAGGTCGATGGCAGCGGAACTTGTGGCGTAGGTGCTCCGGGAGTCGTGCAAAAGGTGGTGAGAGCGATGGTGCTATTGACGGTGCCGGGATGAGGCCATGTGCTTTGTTTGTAGATGACGACTTGCCCGTTGAACGAAGTTCCCTGCAAAATGCCTTGGGCGCAGACGTTTCCTGGGACAGCGGCTGAGGACGTGCGAGCGTTGCCGGCAGCGCCGTAGTCGAGGACTGTGATTCCTTGAGAGGCGGTGAAGAAGGCATTCCATGCGTCGGCTGCAGCGGTGATTGCGTTGAGCTCTTCAGCAGAGAAGTCGCCCTGATGAAACGCGAGAGGCACTGGGGTTGTGCGCCAGTGGCCAGCGAGAGTTCCGGCTTGTTCTGTAGGGAGCACGCAAGTGGTAACCAGCGACTTGGCCTTAGGCGTTGTGCCAAAGGCGCACCCGGTCAGGTGGGCAGAGGTGAAAAGGAGGGCATACATCGCCATGGCTCGGAGCCCAAAAGGTGGCAACGCTTGGATGCAATCCAAGGCGGTTCTTAGAGTTTTGTTGTACCCCATCCAATACCTTATCGTAATAGTATACTATTAATTTAAGTTTCGTCGCAACGTCCTGAAATTTCGATAGAAAATGGAGCCACTTGAGCTACTTTGTAGCCAGGCCTCCCGGGTAGGGTTTGGCCTCAAAAAAAGGGGGTTAGGCGATGCCTTCGGAAAAGGTTCAACTCAAGACAGTCCTCATCACAGGTGGCGGCAGCGGGATCGGATTTGCGACCGCAGAGCGCTTGCTTGAAGCGAAGGGCTACCGTGTCGTGCTCCTCGGCCGCAGCCGCAACAAGCTCGAAGACGCGATGAAGAAACTAGGAGGACCGTCGGATCAGGTCGCTATCGCCGTTTGTGATCTTAGAGATTCAGCGCAGATCAAAAAAACCGTCGAGAAAATCGCGCTCACCCATAAGGGCATCTACGGCCTGGTCAACAACGCGGGCATTTACCCGTTTGGAGGTATCTCCAACACGACAGAAGCTTCTTGGGATGAAGCCATGGCAGTGAATCTCAAGGGGCCGTTTTTCTTGATTCAAGCTGTGGTCGAGATCATGGCCAAAGGCCGCGATGGCGGTCGCATCGTCAACGTGTCTTCTACGGCTGGATTATTGCCCAATCACTTCGCGCTGGCCTACTCGGTTTCCAAAGCGGCGATGGTCCATCTCACAAAGACGCTCGCCAAAGAGCTCGGACGTGACAACATCACGATCAATTGCGTGTGCCCAGGTATCGTGCGCACCCCGCTTCATGAGGCTTATCATCAGAGTCAATCCGAGCTTGAGGAGTTCTACGCCAAGCGAGGCGCCACTTTTCCGCTCGGACGCGTAGGGGATCCGCGAGATGTTGCAGGGCCGATCCATTTCTTTCTGAGCGAAGATGCGGCATGGGTGACTGGCGACGTGTTTGTGGTGGATGGTGGGCGGTTGCTGCTTTAGTCCCTAGGAGAGGTTGCGTCCTAGTGTCAGCGTAAGTAAGAAAACTTCGCATGCCAATTGGGCTGCGAATCAGGAAGCATATCAATCAAGTCCCAGAGCGGGCAAAAGTTGTCCCCGGGACCAAACGATGTGTCCGAGACTCGGGTGATGCTGCCATCTCGTTCTTTGCGAAACACGGACATGCCAGGCTCGACGCTCGCCCGCGTCTTGCCGTAGCCCATGTCCTTGCGAAAAGAGCTGGTGCGGCTAGAGATCATGCGAAACTTCCACCCTCGGTCCGAAGCGAACTTGAGCTGAACATCTGATGGGTCCATGGACTCTACAACGAAGGCTGCGCGATTCTCGATATGCTTCAAAATGCCATTGAATCCATCCGCCCAGAGCGTGCAATACGGGCAATGGGTCCCCATATTGTGGATGACGATGAGCTCTTTGTGCTGACCGAAGAGTTGCGAGAGCGCAACCGGCTCGCCCCAAGGGCCTTCGAAGCGGTAGTCTTTCACCTTTGCAGGCTTAAGCTGGCGCCTCATCTCGGCGAGCTTGGATTTCATCTCGCGAATCTTGTCTTCTTGGGCGCGTACGAGTCCGGCGATTTTCTTTTGTTCTGCCATTTGTGCGGCCCGGTCCGAAGTGGTTTTCATCAATGAGAGTTTAGTGGGGATTCCGGAGGGTCGCAATATCGATTTTCTTTAGTCACTGCTCAGGCTTCCGCTGAGGTCCGTTCGCTCCACCGGAATGCGCAGAGTCTTGAGCTCTTCTAAGATCGGAACAGCGGGATGACCATAGCTATTGCCCGCGCCGGAGGAGATCCAAGAACGCGCAGGACTGAGCATTTTAAGAAACTGAGGATGGCTCGAAGTGAGAGAACCGTGGTGGCTGATTTTGAGGATGAGTCTCGGCGAAGAATGGGTCGCGGCCTTTGCCCAAGCGCCAATTCGGAGTTCGTCTTCTGCGGTGGCGTCCCCGGCCGAGAGGTAAAATCCTCGGTTGGGTAGGGGCACGATAATGGCGCTCATGGATGCGTTGGGTTTCTCGTGGCGCCTGAGCTCCGACGGCGGTGCGAGCACGGGATAGGGAACACAGCCTCCACTCCAGTCCGTGATGCGCACGCCGATTCTGCCGAGCTGCTTTTGAAACTCCTGGCCGCGCTCGGAGGTCAACTGCGCGCGCGAAGTGGCGATGCATCGGATCGATGTGAGTCGCGCAAGTCGGAGAACACCACCCGCATGATCCTCGTCCAGATGAGTGAGCGCAATCCAATCGATCCGCGCCAACCCTCGCTGGGCGAGGAGCTCGACCCAAGACCGATCGTTGAGCGAGTGCTCGGAGCCCGTATCAATAAGTCCAATGTTTGAGGAGGTGACGAGTGCAGAATCTCCTTGCCCCACGTCGAGTTGTTCGACTCGTTCTGCGTATATTTGAGTAGGTGAGGCAGAGGCCAATGCAACCCGGATGAGGATGCACGCAACCAATGCAAGGAGCCGAGTTTGAACTTTAACAAAGACCGTAAAGGAACCCAGTACGAGACCCGCAACCCAGCTTTGGGTATCGACCACCCAGCTCAAGGGAAGACTCATGACGGCACGACAGAGCATGGAAACCGTGAGATCTGAGATCGCTCCGCAGACTTGCGCGATTGTGGCGGCCACCATGCTCAAGCCCACTTGATCCACCAGCAGACTCGCGAGTGCTGTCGGATAGATGATGACTGAAAAGATTGAGACCGTTGCCAGGCTCAAGACAGGTGTCGCGATCGCTACCCATCCCTCGGCCCAGCCCTGCCAGAGCGCGGCGATCAGCCAAGACCCCACGGCCATCCCCGGTGCCGAGCGAGCCAAGAGGCCGCCTCCGCAAGCGAGCGCATAGATCCATCGCCCTGAGTGAGCATGTAAGTCGTCTCGTAGTACGGCGACCATCAGATCAATCGCCAGAGCGGCCGCGAGCGGGGCGCCTTTGCGCCATTTCCAGCCAAGCAGCCCAAAGCCTCGTCTCATCGCAACGATCAGTGCGGGACGAAGCATCCCGATCCGCGCACCGCCGAGCAGCCACGCCAGAAAAGCGGTAAAAGTGGCCGCGGTACGCGCTCCCGCAAGAGCAGACCGAGTCGAAAGACCTGCTCTCTGGGCAGTGAGCTCAAAGAAAAGGCTCCATACACGCGCAAGCGCGTAGAGATGAATGCCCGATGCAGTGAGTACATGAACAAATCCTAAGCTCATGAGCAGCGGCAGCGCCCCGCCTGGCTTGCGAGTGCCAGTCACGAGATAGGTAGCGGTGCCGGTAGGGTCGAAGGGGGCAATGAGAGTGTGGAGACGCTCTCTCAATTGCTCGACAACTCGCAGAAGGGCTGCGGCTTTTTCCCTCGAATAGGATTCTTTTTCCGGTCGGATTGGAAAATCATGGGCGACAAATCTCAGGATGAGTCGCTTTTCGTGAGCAGAGCGCAGGACCGGAGTGGCATTGACGGGGGGAGAGTAAGTCTGCCAGTGACCGTTCCATTTCCCGCAAAGAGAGGCGGGTGCCTGTTTTTCAAGCCATGCCTTCCAAAGCTTTTCAGAAAGACAGATCGTCGCATCTTGTGGGTTCTTGGCATTGAATCCGAGTTTCGCCCAGCACCCAGGACTCCCGGTGCGGGTAGCAGGAGCTAGCTGCGCGCAACCCGTGATCCAGGTGAGGGCGTGGGCCGCTGCTGTAGGGCTGGTCAGCGTGAAGCTCGTCATGACAAGGGGCGCAAGCAGGACTCGCACAAGTCGGGAGTCTCTGGCAGAATCAAGTCCATGAACTTGCAATCGCTTCAAGCCGAGTTGATGGAACGCTATGGACCGGAAGGTGCGAAAAACTTTTTCTATCTGATGCAGATTGGATTGCTTGTTTTGATCGTCGGAATCGGTTCTTTGTTGCGCCCCAAAAGCAAAGCTTCGGGCTTTGCGGTTCGAGAAGCAGATCTGAGAAAAGCCCAGCCTCCTTTTGTAAAATCTCCAACTCTTCGACAGCCCAACGCGCTTGCGAACGCGAAAATGGAGACCAGGCGTCCGCCTCTGCTCGAGGGGATCAGCATCAGCGGACCTCCGCATGAGGTCCTCGGAGTCGCGGTGGGCGCCTCCCCCGAAGAAATCCAGCGCGCATACAAAGAGCGAATGAAGCGCTACCACCCAGATATCGTGGGACGGCAAGGCACGCGCGAATGGAACGAGGCTCAGCAAATCGCCACAGCGATCCAAAATGCCCGCGATGAGCTGCTTAAGCGGCACAAAGCCAAAAGCTAGCATAGTCCGACGCGTTCGGGCCTATAGCTATTGGCCTCGGCAAAGTGATTGATGCCGGGATTGGGATTCTCTTCGAGCGCTGCCAAGGTGAGGGCGACGCGCAGGATTTTGTGGCGTGAGCGGAGACTTGCGGGCTTTTGGGCTTCGATCGCTGAACTCCAGTGCGGGCGCGCGACGATGAGCTCCTCGACCCGGTGAGAGGGCATTTCGCCCGGAAGCACTCCCCAAGTGGAGATCGAAAAGTCTCGAGTCTTTTGAACGAGCAAGCGCAGATTCTTTAGCTTCTTGTCGAGTGAGGGCTCCATGGACGGCTCCAAGGTAGGGCGATGATAGACTCCGACGACGTCCATGCGGTCGAGGATGGGCCCCGAGAGCCGCCTTCGGTAAAGGTCCCGGGCCGCTACGCTACAAACGCAGCGAATGAAGTGATGATTGGCTGTGGAGACCGGATTGGGAAGATCCGGGGGCCACCCTCCGCAGGGACAAAGATTGCCGTTGGCCGCGAAGACAAAACGAGCGGGGAGCTCGACGGATCGTCTCACTCGAGTGAGTCGCACGCGGCCAGATTCGAGCGGTTCTCGCAGAGCTTCGCGCGAGTCGCGGGACCATTCCGGAAATTCGTCGGCCAAGAGCAGGCCTCCGTGCGCCATCGAGAATTCTCCGGGACGGATCGCAGTCCCTTGGATGCTGCCCAAAAGGGCCGCAGCGCGTGCTTGAGCTCCAATTCGCCGAACAGGGGGGCCCCAGGGCTGATTGTCGTCTATCGCGCTGCCGCTTTCGAGGGTGAGCTCTCTGAGAATGGCTTGTCGAATTCTTGTTTCTTCGGAGAGTGGAGCTTGAAGTGCGACAAGCCACTCAAAAGCGTGACTCTTGCCCGCGCCTCGCGGGCCCAAGATCAAAAAGTGATGGTTTCCCGCGCATACGATCAGGATGAGTCTTTGAAGGGGAAGCGCTAAGGGCATCAAGCCTGTAGGGATGTGCTCGGGAGCGCAGTGAGTGGGTGGTGAAGTCTGCTCGTCTGCAATGAGGGTCTCAGATTGGATGAGTGCCCAAGCTTCTGAGAGAGTGCTGACCCCCAAGAGAATGGGGGGATTTCCTTCTAGGAGGCCAGATTTTTGAAGAGACTCTTTGACTGCTAACGCTTGAGTTTGATCCTCTTTGCTCAGTAAAAGCACTTTGGCTTTTGCCTGCCAGGCTGCATAAACCGCGCGCGTGACGCTACCTGCTGGCTTGACGATTCCGTCCAGGCCGAGTTCTCCCCACGCGACTGCGAGCTCCGAGCTGACTGAGGTGTCAGCATCTTCTGCGGCTACGAGAACTGCCAGCGCCATCGCCAGATCCAGACCCGCTCCGGTTTTGCGAATGCTCGCAGGCGCCAGGTTAATCACCACTCGGCGTCTCGGAAACTCAAAAGAGCTCGAGTGGATCGCAGCTCGGACGCGCTCTCGGGCTTCGCCAACCTCGGGGCCAGCTAAGCCGATCACATGGAAGCTTGGAATCTGAAGCGAAGTAGCGACTTCGATCCATTGAAGAGCAGGGTGGGGTTCTCCGCAAAGAGGAGCCGCAAGACGATAGCGTGGGTGAGGCATGCGGGCAGCAATACAATTTCAATGCCTGGTTTACTGCCTTCTAGAAGCATTATTGAAGAAAAAATCGGACCAGGCGATCGACTCTCGGTCTACTATTTCTGCATCAATCCCCTAGCTTTCAGCAAAGCAACGGCAGAGTCATTCGCGTAGACGCTCGGGACAAAGTTGATAAAACCTGAGAGATGCTTCATGAGGATGTTGTCGCGCTCAACCAATAGCTGCGGTTTACCCTCTTTGCTTACCAGTTTGACTGGGTCTCTTTCACGATAAAGATTGTCCCCGGAGCGCTTCTTGACGATCTGCTGAATGCCTTTAGTGAAGACGACGTCTTTTTCAGGAATGTCCGCGAGGATCCATTCCTTCCCGGTGCCATGCTTCTTCAGCACTTTCTCGAACTCCGCGATCTTATCTCGAATCTGCTGAACGAGCTTGGCCCGAGTTTGCTCAAACTCCTCAGCTTTCAGAAGGCGATGCTCGAAAAGCGGATGATGCAAGGTCTTGGGTGGCTTGCGATAGATGAGCATCTCGTTGAGCTCCGCGAGCCGAGGGTCTTTGAGTCTCTTCTCGAAGCGAACATCTTGGCAACGGGTCATGAAGTAAACGTCGTTCCACCAGAAGAAACGCTCGTCGCGCTCCTCGATCATGGTGAGCAAATCGTGGAACTGATGGATCAAATCATGCTCCAAAAAAGCCTTTGCTACATGCGAGGACATGATGTCGAATTTCGCGGAGCCTTGGTTTTTGATGATCTGCGAGTACCAGCTAAATCGCGCGATCAGAAAGTCCTCGAGCGCATGCACGGCGCTATCGCGCACGCCAAAACCAATTTGGCCCTGACCCGCATCAAAAGTCACCAAATTGGCAAGAATGTACTCTCGGTCGAACTGTCCGTACTTGAGTCCTGTATAATGGGCATCGCGCAGTAGGTAATCCATGCGGTCTGCGTCGAGGTCCGAGTGCATGAGTTGATTGGCGACGAGATAGGGTGACTCGCCCTTGATGATGTCGGAGATCATCTTCACGTCAAAGTCGTAGTGCTCGAGGATCTGAGTGAGGCCGCCATCGTAGCGCGTGTTCTTGATGATGAACGAGCCTAGGTGCTCGTGCGAGTTTGGGAGGTTCTTGGTTTTTGATTTTCCCGCTTTTTTGGGGGTGCGTCTGGCGTCATGCCCGTGTCGAATGTAGGCATACTCGACCGCATGGCTGAAGGGAAAAGTCCCGATATCATGCAGCAGTGCCGCGACCCTCAAGCTCTTGTGAAGCATGGCGGCTGGGTTTTTCGCGCGAGGATCAAAGAGCTCAGAGTCAGGTACGGCCAGACCCAGCGAGTGAAGCATCTGATCCATGGAGTTCATCACGCCGATGACGTGGGCAAATCGGTTGTGCTCGGCGCCCGGAAAAATGTAGTTCGCGAAGCCCAATTGCTTGATCCAGCGCAGTCTCTGAAAAAACGGCGAGTTGATGATTTTCTCTTCCCACTCGGTAATGGGGATGAATCCGTACAAGACGTCGTAGATGATGCGCGAATTGCGCAAGGTCTGAGTAGGGCGGATGGGAGCGATTTGGTGTATGGGCACGGATGAGGATTCCCCCTATAGCCACAAAAGCTATCACTCATCTGGGATTGGGTCGAGAAAAGCGTTCAGATATTGACGCATTCGGTTGTTTTTAAGTACCGGCAAAAAAGAACCGATCCATTGAACTGGCGACGCCATGCAATCTGAAAAAGTTCCTAGGCCCAATAAGATAGTGACGGGTTCTCACGGGGTTCAGCCGAACCCAACGGATCGCTCGCTTTACCTTCCGGTCGCCAATCGACGAGACCGCGCGCTCTACCTAGGCGCATACACCTACTTAGCCTTTCTAACGCTCACCCTCGAGATCATCAGTATGCGGGGGCTAGCGCCTCTCATCGGAACCCACATCCTCTCGACGAGTGCTTGCATTGGTTGGGTGTTGCTTGGACTTGGCTTTGGATATTTTTTGAACACCAGAAAAACCGATTCAGGCTCTCGCCTCGGGATTTCGCTGGGACTTTTGGTCATTGCTGTGACCTGTTTTCTTGTGCCGTTTGTATTAGAGGCTTTTAGGTACTTTTTAGGAGTCAGTGGCTCATTTCTCACTCTTAACTGGATAGTCAAAGTGATTTGTACCTTTGTAGTGGCCCCCGCGCTAGTGAGCGGTGTCGTGTCAGTTGCGATTGGGTTTTGCTCACCTTCTATTTTTGAAAAAATCTCAAAACATTATCCATCGACACGTGAGACGGCGGCTATTTCGTTTCTCTTTGGCGGACTGGGTAGTTTTCTAGGAGCGCTGGTCCCTGGGTTCTTGCTGATCCCTGTTTTAGGTGTTGGGAAGGCTTATTTTCTTTTGGGAAGCCTGACTCTCTGTGTGGCGATCTTGCTCCGCACTCGTGCGAGGACGCGTCGCATGGGGTGGATGGCGTGTGCAGTAATTGCAACATTGCTTCTGGGGTGGGTTTGGTCCAAGGTGCGGTTCTCTCCACCGGGTTTGGTGACCCGGGTAGAGACGGCCTATCAGGAAATCTCTGTCCAAGATCAGGTGCTCTCGATGATCTCGGAAGATCCAGTGCGAGTCTTCTATGTCGACACGCCTTACGGTATTCAATCGATTAGCCAGGAGACGATGACTTATCTTAAGTCCCCTTACTACGCGGGCATGTTGACGCCGCTTTTGCGTTTGGCGCGAGAGGGTGGCCGGATTGCAGAAAAAGCCCACGCCTTGATTTTAGGGTCAGCAGGTGCGACGGTTAGCACGTCTGCCTATCAGCTGTTTTCGCGGGAGAGTCCCGGCATGCTTAAGCTCACGAACGTGGACATCGATCCCGCTGTGCACCAAGTGGCTCGCGATTTTTTTTCGGCCTCGAACCCCGACACTGAATTTGTGGGTGAGGATGCCCGGCTTTTTGTTAGGTCGACTGAGCAAACTTATGATCACATCGTTGTGGATGAGTTCAGCAAAGGGTTCTATATCCCGAGTGAGGCGTTGACGGTCGAGTTCTTTTCTAATCTAAAGAGCATCACTCGCCCCGGCGGGACGGTGCTCTTCAATTTAGTAGCGGTCTCGGAGAAGTCACGATTGATTCAAGCCGTTGCCGGAGGATTGAATCAGTTTTTTGGCCACCTCTATGTCGCGAGAATTGTCGCCGATACTGCCTACGGACTGAGCAATTACTTTGTGGTGGCGACCGATCAGCGAATTGATCTGGCCGCTTGGGAAAGGTCTTTGCCTGCGCATCCTTTCTTTAAAGTCGGCTCGAAAAAGTTCATGGGACTGCTCAAGGAAATTCATCCAAATGGCGCTTACGAGACGGATGATTCGGTTTCGAGCGAGTACTTAGCGTTTCGCGTGTTTATGGAAGCGGCTCATCCGGCGTTTCGGTGAGGCTCGTAGCGGAGTTTAGAGTCGCAGTGCTTTTCGAGTCGCAGTCCACTTCGAGTAGCAGTCCACTTCGAGTAGCAGTCCACTTCGAGTAGCAGTCCACTTCGAGTAGCAGTCCACTTCGAATCGTTTTCTTGATCGCTCGAGGCCCAGGTGGGTGCATCGTATACCTCCCCAGCTCTGAGCCCACCCAGATTACGCAATCGATGCGTTCTGGCTAGGCTTCGAGGGGTAGAGCGCGGCTGGATTGCGTCTTTCGCGCAATCTAAGTCTGCTCAGTAAAGTAAGCGAGGATCGCAAAACGTTTGAAGAGCTGCCTGCATCACCAGTCGATCATCTGGCGAGAGGTCCTGACTCCTTAAGTTTTGCAGTTGGCGCAGCTTAATTCCTAGAGTTGCTGCTAGTTCGTGCGTTGGTGCAATTTTCCACTCCTTGGAGATTTGTGCTGTCATCTTGCGAGCTGCTCGAATTTTCAATCCGTGGTTGGAGGTACTGCGAGTTGCAACGGCTACTGCTCGAGTCATCATCGAAAGATCCATAATCGCGTGGGGTTTTTGAGAGGGAATGAGCCAAGGAGTGCCGTTTGGGTGGGTTGAAGGATCTCCAGAAATATACTCGTGAAGCTTTCGTGGCAGGATCGCGCTCGGCATTCGCAGGTCTTTTGCTAGGTCGCTCAGATCAATCCAGCTTGGAGCGACGGCACCGACGAGGTCTCTGTGGGTGGACCACTCCCATTGCAAGGGGTCAGCGACCAGGCGAGCTCGGCATGGGTTGAGGTGCACATATCGAATCCTGCGTTTGAGGTGCTGACTGTCTGGGATGGGGTCGGAAAGGTAAGGCGTGTTCCAAACTGAAAGTCCGGGAAAATATCGGCGAGCCCAGGCACGGAGCTCAACAGAGAGTTGTGTGCTCGCATCTTTTGGCTCGGTGGTAGCGGATACTAGGTGAAAATGATTTGGCATGAGCACGCAGGCTGCGACTCGCGAGAATACATTTCTCAATCGACTCCAGAGATCCGCACAGGCCTCGCGGTCGATGAGTGGGCGAAGGGGGCCTCGAGCTCGAACATCGAACTGATAATAGGGGCGCATATTGCGAAGCTTGAGCAAGTTTCGTGCTTCAAAACTTCATATTTCGAGGCGTCTAGAGACTGGATTCGAGTCCGACCCACCGGTCTTCGGACTGGTATCGACAGAGAGGGTGGCTCATAGTTCAGTCGCCGGCGCTCACACCAGGTGCGCGCATTGTATGCCTACCCGGCTCTGAGCCCACCTAGATTACGCAAGTGATGCATTCTGGCTAGGCTTCGAGGAGTAGAGCGCGGCTAGATTGCGTCTTTCGCGCAATCTAAGTCCGCTCGATCGGTGGGCGACCGTGTTTGTCGCCGCCTCGCAAAGTCGCCACCTCGCAAAGTGGCCGCCTCGCAAAGTGGCCGCCTCGCAAAGTGGCCGCCCCCCAAAGTCGCCCCCCCGCAAAGTCGCCGCCCCGCAAAGTCGCCGCCTCGCAAAGTCGCCGCCTCGCAAAGTCGCCGCCCGCAAAGTGGCAGCCCCGCAAAGTGGCTCACGCCTCGTCCGACGGTGCCCTCTTGGTCACCTTGTCCGGCAGAGCGTTGAGCTCGCGGAACAACGTGAGGATCTCGTCCTTCGTCATCACCTTGCTCTCTTTTTCGCCGTACTTGCGGACGGCAAACTGTCCGCCTTCCATTTCGCGGCCTCCCGCGACGAGTGCAAACGGAATCTTGGCGATTTGGGCTTCGCGGGTTTTTAGGCCCATGGATTCATTGCGATCATCGACGTCCACGCGCACGCCGATTCCGCGGAGTTGCTCGCGGAACTTGTGCGCATACTCTCCATGCGCCGCCTTATCGATCGGAACGATTCGCGCCTGCAAAGGGCTAAGCCAGAACGGAAATGCGCCCGCGCAATGCTCGATGAACACACCAATGAATCTCTCGAGCGATCCTAGGACTGCGCGATGGACCATGACGGGCCTATGAGCCGCATTGTCGGACGCCGTGTAGTTCAAGTCAAAGCGATCCGGCAGGTTGAAGTCAAGCTGGACAGTCCCGAGTTGGTGATAGCGCTTCAGGGCATCTCTCACATTAAAGTCGATCTTGGGCCCGTAAAAGGCGCCGTCGCCTGCGTTCACTGTGTAAGGGCGTCCCATCCCGTCCAGCACTCTTTTGAGAGAGCTTTCGGCCGTATCCCAAAGCTGATCCGAGCCCACGCGCTTTTCAGGGCGAGTGGAGAGGTAGACCTTGACGTCGTCAAAGCCAAACATCTCGTACGTGCGCAGGATCATGTTCACTGTGCGCTTGATCTCGATCTCGATCTGCTCGGGCGTGCAGAAAATGTGCGCGTCGTCCTGGCAGAACGTGCGGACGCGCGTGAGGCCAGCGGTGACACCCGATTTTTCGTAGCGGTGGAGGCGGCCAAAATCGGCGAGCCTCAGTGGCAGGTCGCGGTAGGATCGTTTTTGCGAGGCGTAGACGAACGTCGAGGCCGGGCAGTTCATGGGCTTCACCGCGAACTCGCGCTCGTCGATTTGCGTAAAGTACATGTTCTCTTTGTAATTGGCGTAGTGTCCGCTCTTATGCCAGAGCGCCACATCCAAGATCTGAGGCGTGATGATTTCTTCGTACTCGTATGGGCCATAGAGATCTCGCACATACTGAACGAGCCGATTGTAGATCACCGTGCCTTTGGGATGAAAAAACGGGCTCGAAGGCGCCTCTGGATGAAAGCTGAACAAGTCGAGCTCTTTACCTAGTTTGCGGTGATCTCGCTTCTTAGCTTCTTCGATGGCATTTACATATTCTTCAAGCTCGGCTTGCGTGGTGAAGGCTGTCCCGTAAATGCGCGTGAGCATGGGGTTGGTTTCTTTGCCGCGCCAATAGGCGCCGGCTACTGACATGAGCTTAAACGCTTTGATGTCGCCCGCTGCCTTGACGTGAGGGCCACGGCAAAGGTCCGTGAACATCCCTTCTTGGTAGGTGCTGACCGTGGTCTCGCCCTTGGCGGCCAATGCCTGGATGATCTCGACCTTGTAGTTTTGTCCCCAGGACTTAAACGTCTCGATCGCTTCTTGGATAGGGTGGTCTTGGCGCACGAATGGAGCGTTGGCCTTGATGACTTTGGCCATTTCTTTTTCGATCTTGGGAAGGTCTTCAGGCGTGAGCTTAAAGTCCGGGCCAAAATCGACATCGTAGTAGAAGCCGTTTTCGATTGTTGGGCCAATTCCAAACTTGGCCTTAGGGTAGAGCTTGCGGATCGCATGCGCCATGATGTGAGCGCAAGAGTGACGCATAGTTTCAACTTCAGAATGAATTTCTGGTTCGTCGAAATCGGACACAGAGGAGGAAGATTCGTTTGTATTCATAGTTTGGAGCCTATTCTAGCTTGTTGCACACCATCAACTCATAGCATGCCAGGATGGCATTCAGTACCTCTACGGATGGCGTCAGCCTCCTGCAGCAGGGTTGAGTTCATTTTTTCTCGGGACACTCCCCCAAAAGCGAAGCATTTGCCTACAATGAGGCTTGAAAGCGTAACACTCCTTGTGAGAAGAGCCAACTCGCTTGATGACCAACCCAAATCTCACCAAACCCATATCGAATCTTCCTGACTGGAGCCTTCGCCCCGCGACTGAAGATGACGTCTCTCAACTCCTAGCGCTCGAGCAGGCTCTTCATGCCGCGCCTTGGACTGAAGAGGCAATTCGTGCGGAGCTCACTAAGCCTTATAGCCGGTTTCTTCTTCTCACCGATGACGAGACTGACACCCAAATCGCGGGATACATCGTCTTCTGGCTCATGTTTGATGAGTGTCAGATTTTGAACGTAGCTGTCGATTTTCCTTACCGGGGCCTGGGCCTTGCCAAGAACATGGTCAGGCAAGCAATCCGGGAGGGTTACGCCAAGAACGCCATCAAGATCCTACTCGATGTGCGCAAGTCCAATTCTGCTGCTGTGCAGCTCTATCAAAGCCTAGGCTTTGTGATCACTCACGTCCGCCAGAGCTTCTACTCCAACGGTGAGGACGCTTACCAGATGGCTCTCTTTGCAAAGCCGGACGCTTTGGATGCTTCTGCTAAAGAAGAGGGTGACTTTTAACGCAGACCTTAGTGCGTTGGGCCGTTCGGATGATTCGCTTGCATTCGACCATGCCTTTGACAGGTCCAGGGTGACACGTGTGTTTAGTCAGACGTTCGCCAAACTCAAGTAAGCTACTGATATAAAACAGCCTAAATTGGCTTCTCCCTGCGTCAAAGTCGACACGCTCAGCTGGACCCTTGCTTGCAATATTACCGGGTAAGGCCGCTGGTTGCGGCTTTCGAGCACTTGGTCAATATTTTTGATCCTTTGACAGCTCGAAGGCCGGTCGGTAAGCCCGGGGAGATTTGAATATGAAGTTTATTACTCGTATCACTTCGTTGTCCTTCGCGATCGCCACGGGATTTGCCCTGAGCGGTGCGAGCACAATGGAAGCCGATCCTACCGACGACTTCAGCTTCACTCTTGCTCACGCGCCGGAAGCCGACGTTTACCGACTCATGTCGGAGCGTCGTGTGACGGACATTTTGGTCGATCATCTTCGCGGATGGAGAGAGAACCAAGATCGCATTCCACAAGTGGAAGCTGCAAAGCTGGCTCGACACTTACTTGCTACCTGCCGCCAATACCGATTTGACCCAGCTTTTGTGCTTTCTCTGATCCAGGTCGAGAGCCGCTTCAGGGTTCGCGTGATCTCGCACATGGGGGCCGTAGGTCTCATGCAAGTTCTTCCTACGACAGCTATTAAAATCGCTCAGGAGTTGGGCTTGCCTCTTCGTCTAGACGGTCAAAAAGGTGCGCTCCCTGTAGGCGTATCTGTTGAAAGTGCTGAAGTCCTGGCGGGCGGACGCCTTTTATTGGATCCTTTTGTAAATGTAACGCTTGGCGTTGCCTATCTGGCTTGGCTCCGGGATCACTACCAAGGTCTGTCTCCGTACTATCTTGTGGCCGCATACAATGTGGGTCCCGGTCGCATGGACGAACTGCTCTCGCGAAAAAACTTTAAGCCTGTTACTACCAAGCGGTATTTTGAGGCGATTCGCCGTGAAGTGCCTGGATTTCGTTTTTACCGTCGGGCGCCTCGAGTTTGAGAGCCGCTTCTTGAACGCAAAGGGCCTTTGATGCTGACTCGTAGCCGTTCCGTCGTTCTACTTTCTGGGGGCTTAGACTCCGCCGCAAATCTCGCGTTTTGCGCAGCTTGGGACGCTCCGGTTCTTTGCTTGACGGTGGATTACGGCCAGAAAGCTGCGCTTCGCGAGATCGAGGCAGCTTGCGAGCTCGCCGCTTATTACGGAATCAAGCATGAAACCCTCGATCTCAAGTGGCTCGGTGCATTAGGCGGAAGCTCACTTACCGAGGCGGCGCGTGCCGTACCTGGCATTGACCCCAGTCAGCTCGATGACCAGGCGACTGCGATCACGACAGCCAAAGCCGTTTGGGTGCCCAATCGCAACGGGCTTTTGATCAACGCGGCGGCTTGCATCGCAGAGCGATTGGAGGCGACGCGCGTGGTGGTTGGATTTAATTCGGAGGAGGCGGCTACGTTTCCTGACAATTCAGCTGACTATCTCGAGGCGGCAACCCGAGCATTGGCCTACTCGACCTCTAATCAGGTGAGAGTGTACTGCTACTCCACGCTTTGGGATAAACGTCGAATCGTCGCGGAGCTGAGAAAGCTCGAAAAACCTTTTCCCTTTGATAAAATCTGGAGCTGCTATCAGAGTGGGCCTCATCCCTGTGGGGGTTGTGAGTCCTGTCGACGGTTGGCTCGAGCGCTTCAAGGATAAAATCCCCGCAAAGTCCCCAACTTCCGAGTGTCCGGGATGGTGTTTTGAGGTACGCATAGAAAGCTATGTCCACACTTGCCACCCAGTTTTCTAAAATCGAACGCGCCTATACCGGCGTGGAGCTAAGGCCGCATTTTTTGCTCACCGAACTCGGCCTGAAGGGCCCTGCGCTCGGAGCATTTATAGGGCCTTGTCAGGTTAAAACCGAGCATCTAGTCGATTGGGAAGATCGCTTAGCCAACGATCGGATCGAGGCGCGCTGGATGGTGCATTTTATTGGCGAGTTTTTTGGCCTGGGGCTCAGGGAGGGCGTATTTCTGCAGCGGCTTCTCATGAGTCTCATGGGCGAAGTCGTGAATGAGCAGCTTTTGGCTCTGGGGCGCGCGGGTTCCTTGTGTCGTCGGGATGGAGACGACCTTTTTATACCAGAAGGGGAGGGCTCCGGACTGGGCCGCAAACTATCGGTTTCGATCGTCACTGCGTCTCCGGTTTCTCTCTTGCTTCATACGGGTATTAATATTGATCCCGCGGGTGCTCCAGTGCCTGCGATTGGGCTCCAAGAATTGGGCATCACGCCAGAGGCATGGGTGCCTCTGGTGCTCTCTCGATTTGCTACCGAGTGGGAGTCCATCCACTGGGCTTGCGCCAAGGTCAGGCCCGTGCTCTAATCGCTCAACGCACCATGGCACCTTTGATCGTTCCCGAATACATCCGCGCCCTCACTCCCTATGTTCCTGGCAAGCCCATCGAAGAAACTCAGCGTGAGTACAAACTCAAGCGGGTGGTCAAGTTGGCTTCCAATGAGAATCCGCTTGGACCCAGTCCTCGGGCGCTAAAGGCGCTTCGAACAGGAGTGTCGCAGCTTCATCGTTACCCCGATGGGAGTGCGTTTCACCTCAAGAAGGCTCTTTCTAGAGTTCTCAAAGTCGACACGAATCAGCTCATCGTGGGCAATGGTTCTAACGAAATCATCGATTTTTTGGTTCGCACTTATTGTCTGCCGGGTGATGCGATCGTGACGTCGCAAGCGGCGTTCATTGCTTACACGCTCTGCGCTCAGATCCATGGAGTGCGGACGATCGCTACGCCTTTGGCTGCAGATCTCCGATTTGATTTGGACGCGATGTTGAGTGGCGTGCAGTCCGATCCGCGTGTGAAGGTCGTTTTTGTCGCCAATCCTAACAATCCCACTGGCACCTACATGAAGACTGACGAGCTTCGTGCGTTTTTGCGGAGCGTGCAGGCAGTGAGGGATGGTTCGGTGCTCGTTGCGCTGGATTATGCCTATTGGGAGTATGTGACGGCCAAGGACTTGCCAGATCCCTTGATGCTCATGCGGGAGTTCCCAAATGTCATCGTGATGCGGACTTTTTCGAAGGTCTATGGATTGGCCGGCTTGCGAGTGGGGTATGGGGTTGCCTCTGCCGATGTGATTGCATCGATCGAAAAGATCAGGCAGCCCTTTAATCTCAATTCGCTGGCGCTTGCGGCGGCAGAAGCTGCGCTTGGAGACAAAGCGTTTGTTTCGCGCTCTCGCAAGGTCAATAAGCAGGCTAAAGCGTTTTGGGAAAAATCTTTGAAAGGTCTAGGAATCCCTTTCTGGCCCAGTCAGGGAAATTTTTTGCTCGCTGATGTGGGTAAGGGTCTTGGAATGACCGGGGCCGAAGTCACGCAAGCTTGCTTGAGGCAGGGAGTGATTTTTCGACCTGTGGGCAACTACGGATTGCCGCAGGCTCTGCGCATCAGTTTTGGAACACCTGGCGAGAATCTGTTTGCGCTCAAGGCCCTGAAAGCTGTCCGAGGCGGGTCGAGATGATGGCGATTTTGAAGCAGGGCCCTGTCGTCGCAATCGATGGACCTGCCGGCACAGGCAAGAGCTCCGCGACCCGACGACTGGCCTCGGCCCTTGGATTTGTGCACATCGATACGGGCGCTCTTTACCGCGCGATCGCTTTTCTCACGCGCGAGCAGTTGGCTGATCATATGGTCGAAGGCGATTTGGGGCAAAAGCTCGGCAACTCTCCTGAGCTCGTCAAAGCGGCTGAGATCGCCCATCAGTCTCATCTCGAGTTTAGATATGCGCCACGCAAGAATCCTTCGAATCGCATATTTGCCAATGGCCGCGACCTGACGGATTACATCCGCACTCCTGAAGTGAGTATGGCCGCTTCACGCGTTTCTGCTTGTGCTGATGTTCGCGCCGCGCTTTTGGGATTGCAGCGCAGGCTAGGTTGTCAGGGCAAAACAATCCTTGAGGGACGAGACATCGGCACTGTGGTTTTTCCGGATGCGGACGTGAAGTTTTTTTTGTCCGCCAGTGTTGAAGAGCGTGCCAAGCGGCGCTTGATCGAGCTCGAAGCCGCCGGCGCTGATGCCCCCTCATTTGAGGAAGTGAAGAGTCAGATCGCCGAGCGCGATCATCAGGACATGACCCGTGCGACTGCACCCTTGAAGCGCGCTGCCGACGCTATCGATGTGGATACGACATCGATGACCCTCGATGAGGTCGTGCTCACCATGGAGCAGCAAGTGCGCAAGCGCCTCGGGATGCCCGCGGCCGCACCTCTTATGAAAGGCTCGAAGTGAGCCTGACCACCGAGTCGCATGCGCTCAAGATCTTAGTCGTTCGCCCTGATCGTTTGGGGGACGTGATCCTTTCGACCCCGGTTTTTGAAGTGATCAAACGGCATTATCCACGTTGTCATCTCACCGTCATGGTGCGCGAGCAGGTGGCCCCGCTCATTCGCGGCATGCCTGACGTAGACGAGGTCATGGTCTTTGACCCTGAGGGCAAGCACAAGGGATTTAAGGGGCTGCGTGTGCTGATCTCAGAGTTTCGCAACAAGCACTTTAGGATCGCGATCGTATTGCAGACGACGTTTCGTGTGGCTGCGGCGGTTTTTTTCTCAGGCGTGCGATATCGGGTCGGGCCTCTGAGCCGCATTCACTCGTTCTTGTTTTATAATCGCGGGATTCGCCAGGGGCGCTCGCAGGTCGAGATGCACGAGACAGATTATAATCTGCAGCTTCTCAGGCGGCTCGGGATCCGAGTGGGCACGCGGCACTTCGAAACCCGCGTCGCTATCCCGACAGCCGAGTATCAAGCGGCGCAAGCTTGGCTTAAGGAGAAAGGCAGAGATCCTGCTCAGCCTTTGATCGTAGTGCATCCCGGTATGGGGGGCTCCGCGCTGAATTGGCCAGAAGGGCATTACGTCGAGTTCATTCGAGCGCTGCTTCGCGAGGGCAAGCAGATTCTGCTTACGGGAGGTCCGCAAGAAGGGGCACTCATTGAGCGGATGATCCAGGCCTTAGGTAAACCGTCGGAGCGACTCTGGAGCTACGTGAACACCCGAGGGGATGCGATCACTTTTCTAGGCGCGCTTTACTCTGAGAGCAATGTGGTCGTTGCTCCGAGCACGGGACCTCTGCATTTAGCGGTGGCCCTTGGGTGCCAAGTCGTGACTTTTTATCCGCCGATCCGCGTGCAGAGCGCGCTTCGCTGGGGTCCCTACGTCAAAGATGATTTGAACGCGGCGATTCTCGTGCCCGACAACTACTGTGGAGAAGAGTTTGTGTGCCGTGGACCGCTTTGCAATTACTTTCCCTGCATGAGAAGCTTGACCGTAACCCAAGCGCTTGAGCACACGATGATCCAGCTAACGCGATCTCAGAGGAGATAACCCTTCATGCGTAAGCCCCCTCCAGCCCAGGTTTCAAAGCATGCCGGTGCGATCCATCCTTCGGATTGGGATAAGACTCGCCTCAGAAAGACACTCGCGGCCATGCGGGGCAAGAAGGTTCTCGTCATCGGTGACGTCGGAGTCGACCGCTACACATTTGGTTCAGTTGAGCGAATCTCGCCTGAGGCTCCAGTGCCGATTGTGTTGGTCCAGAGTGAGCAGCTTAAGCTTGGGCTTGCAGCCAACGTCGCCGATAACGTCAAGGTGCTCGGCGGTGTGCCGTTGCTCGTGGGGATGGTGGGCAAGGACCGAACGGCGCAGGATTTTAAGGGATTGCTTCGGGACGCAGGTGTTTCCGCTTCGCACTTGATCGTGGACAAGACGCGCCGAACTGTTTTGAAGGACCGGGTCGTGAGCGAGAGGCAGCAGCTCCTCCGCATTGATTTTGAGAGCCAGCACGGCGTCGAGCGCTCGGTGGAGTCCGCGATCCTCAAGAAGGTGGTCGAGCTTCTGCCTCAAGTCGATGGAGTGATCGTTGAGGACTACGCCAAAGGGATGCTCTCAGAAGGGCTTCTTCGCTCGATTTTCAAAGCGGTCCGGCGCGCACGAAAACTCGCTGCGGTCGATCCCAACACCAAGACGCCGATCTCACATTATGCGGGAACTTCGATCCTGACTCCTAATACGCGCGAGGCCGAAAATCTTTCTGGCATCCAGATTCGAGACGATCAATCCCTCCTGCTAGCGGGACGGACGCTGCTCAAGCAATCGCGGGCTAGACATGTCGTCATCACGCGCGGCAAAGATGGGATGGCGATTTTTACCAAGGGTCGATCCAAGATCCAGCTCATCCCCACCTATGCACGAGAGGTTTACGATGTTTCGGGCGCAGGCGACACGGTGATCTCCGTGCTGACCTTGGCGCTTGCGAGCGGTGCATCCATTGAAGACGCCTCGATCCTAGGTAATCTCGCCGCGGGCGTCGAAGTCGGCAAGCGCGGGACTGCGACGGTTTCGCCCGAAGAGATCTTGGTGTCGATGGAGTTTTTCGGGACGATGAGCGCTTGATCGAGCCTATCTAAATCTCTCACCATAGACGCGATCGAGAATCACTCGCCCCATGCGCCCCACGGAGCGACTGTTGGGCGGATCTCCACGCGTGCAGGTGAGTAACGGGCTGACTTGCGAGCGATAGATGCGCGCAGTAGCGCCGCTCTGGAGCGTCACGTCTACGGTCTGCATCCCCAGCTCATTGACTCCATCACATCGGGCCGCAAGCCCTACGTCGCCTGCTACGACGGCATCCATGAGAGTATAGAGTGTCTGAAGCTCGCCGCCTTCAATCTGTCCGGTGACCGTGTCGGTCCCACCTGGAGTACAAGGACCAGCGACGTAGCTTCCGTCAAAGTCGATGGCGATGCGTCTGGGTGACCCACACGCGGTAGGAGCGGGGATGTCGATCTCGTATGCCACTCGGAGCTGCGCCCACTTTTGAAACCCAGTCCCTCGCTGGTTGCTTCCGCCGTCTGAATCGATGAGCGAAGGCTGAAAACCGGGGCTCGGGTCTTGGGATTGTTCTGATTTGCTGAGGCCACAAGCGGGGAGAGCCAGAATGAGTAGGAGAGTCCAGATGAGCGAACATGGGGCTTTTATCAAGCGAGTGAGTGACATGTAGCTTCCTTGAATAAGTCAATTTGTACTGCAGATTCAGTGGGTTGTCGTGTTTATTTAAATTAATTTGTGAGTCATAAAAGTATTTGATCGCTTTAATCTATTAATGCTAGAGATGCGCACAGCGTCAAATGACATTTATAGGAGTTTGCAGATGAAGCATTGGATGTGGATGTTGGCAGTGAGTGCGTTGGTTTCGAGTTCGGCCGTTCAGGCGGATAAGGACCTCATTTTGGGGCCTGGCCAGGAGTTGATTTTCTCGTGCAAGGCTTCGGGTATCAATGACGAAAATAAGAAGCCCGCTCATATTAAGTTAGAGATTGTTCGAAATAAGAACACAGACCTCTATCAAGCACGTGTTCAAATGAAGCCTCTCACTGGAAGTGAAGGGTTAGCCAGTAACTCGTTAGAAGATGATTTCTTCGGAGGCACCGCTTCGGTTCCAGTCGTTAATCCTGGTATCGACACGGGGTGGGTGACTGTATTGCGCGATAGCAACTCAGGTGACGGCAATATTCACTTCGATACTCTAGATGGTTCCTTCAAGATTTCGATCGCTCCGCGGGAAGCAGGCGTAGTCGGGGATCGCCTATTTTTAGGAGACCTGATTGGGACGTGGTTTAGAGACAAGGAAGACGCTTCCCGCCACGGCTATTCTTCGCGGAAGCTTTGCAATTAGGGCCTACTCCCTAAATTGCTCCGTGCTCCAGTAAGTCGCAGTCCTCGACCATGACTCGCGCAAACGAAGTCGAGTCGATCTCTCTGCAGATCCTCTCGATCAGTCCGCGCGCGCTATTGCCTTTGCCCTGCTCCGGCCAATGGTCCGGGATCACTGCTGCAAATCCAATCACGCATCGCTCAGGGTCATCGAAGTCCGAGATCTCGAGCGACGAGATATTGAACTTCTTGCGCAGGTCCGCGCACAACTCCTCAAGCTTGCGACCCTTGAGAGTTGCGTCGTCATTGTTGTAGAAGTCGAGGACGATTCGGCCGACGGCGATAATCAAAGCTAGATCGCAGTCAGCCAGTTCTTGCCGTATTCGGGCAGATCGCCGCGTACGATCGCTGCGTAATCCGACTTGAGCTTGAGCGTGATAGGGCCAGGTTTTCCGGCTTTTGCACCCTTGCCTATCAAACGATTGTCGATCTCCTGAACCGGCGTGATCTCAGCGGCCGTACCCGTGAGAAAGATCTCGTCCGCGCACCAGAGCTCATCGCGAGTGAAGCGCGCCCCTTGAACTTCATGACCTTGGTGCTTGAGATACTCGATCACCGTTTGGCGGGTAATGCCGTTCAAGATCGAGTTGAGCGGCGTCGTTTTGACTACGCCATTCTTGATCATGAACAGATTCTCGCCGCTGCCCTCAGTGAGGTAGCCCTCGGCGTCCAGAAGCAGGCCTTCGTCGTAGCCCATCGCGATGGCTTCGCGTTTCGCAAGCACGCTGTTGACGTATTGGCCGGTGATCTTGCCTTTCGTCATCGCCGAATTGACGTGAGGACGAATGAAGCTCGAGATCTTAAGGCGAGCGCCTTCGTGTATGCCCTTATCACCCAGGTAGCTGCCCCATTCCCAATTGAGAATCGCCACATCCACGATCGGGTTGGCGCCCGGATTCACGCCGAGCGACGGATTGTCGCCGATGTAAGCGATCGGGCGGATGTAGCATTCGTCAAAGCCATTGGCTTTGCAGGTCTCAGTCGTGGCCTTCACGAGCTGCTCGACAGAGAAGGGGACCGTGAGGTTCAATATTTTGAGACTCTCGTGGAGGCGCTCCATGTGTTCGACAAGCCTAAAGACTGCGCCCCCGCCTTTTTTTTGTTTATATGCGCGGATGCCTTCGAAGGCGCCTGTTCCGTAGTGAAGGGCGTGCGTAAAGAGACTGATTCTCGCTTCTTCCGCGGGGACGATTTTTCCGTTCAACCAAATCTTGCTGCCACGTGCCATGGGTGTTCCTCTTGCTGAAAAAATTTGTACTCTGATTTCACTCGGGTGTCGATTTTTTCGCCTTACGTTGCGCCAAGGGCTCAACTTTTGGGTCACGTGGAGCCGAAGCGGGCGGCGCTTCGAGCGAATGGGCGGGCGTTAATCGACGTGAAGCCATGAGGCGGATGATTTCTGAAGCAGTTTCTTCGAGCGCCTTGCCAGTCACATTGAAAACAGGCCAGCGACGATTGTGTTTAAAAAGCTCGTTAGCGTACTCAATCTCTTGGTTCACTTTCTCAGGGTCGGCGTACTCCCCGCCCTTGTCCTGACCTAAGCGAGCGAGACGGTTGCGGCGAATCGTTGCGAGATCCTCAGGGTCAATGGTGAGGCCGATGATTTTGCGTTGATCGAGATTGACGAGCTCTTTGGGTACTTCAAAGCCATAGATGAGCGGGATGTTCGCCACGCGCCAGCCCTGATGCGATAGATACATGGAGAGCGGTGTTTTAGAGGTTCGCGAAATCCCAAGAATCACGACGTCTGCTTTGTCGAGGCCCGTGAGATCACGTCCATCGTCGTGGGCGATGGTGTACTCCATCGCTTCGATGCGCTTGAAGTAACTTTCGTTCACATCGTGCAGAAGGCCTGCAATGGCTTTAGGTTTGTAACCGAAGTAGCTGCCCAAACCAATGAGCAAGGGGCCGAGTAGATCGACGCAATTGATGCTTTTCTCGCGCGCTTGCGTCTGCAGAAAGGCTCTCAGCTGCGGAGAGACAATCGTGTAGATCAGGAGGTCTTGGTTGAGACTCGCGTCGTCGCAGATGGCTTCGATCTGCGCCTCGTTACGCACGTTCTTGTAACGCGTGAAGTAAGCATCCTCGGATTCAGAGAACTGAACAAGTGCCGCTTTTGTCATCTGGGCTGCGGTTTCACCCGTGCCGTCAGATACGAGAATGATTCGATGGCCGGTGGGTCTTTTGGGCGCTGGCATAGCTGACTAAAAACCTACTTCGTTAGGGGGGCGTTTGTCACCCCAAATGCCTGCGAGGGTATTTTGTATGACCAGGTGTGCTAATTTTTGCGAACTTTGCGCGTGCCGCGGCACAGGTGAGGGAGGGGTAAGATCTTGCGCAATCGGTTGAGGGCTTGCGGGAATTTCCCTATGACCCTCTACTTAAGGCGCAAAGATCGAGTGCAAGCTCAGCTAAAAAGCGCTCGCAACAGGGGCGTTGCCAACGCGTTCTTAGGTGCTCGCGGCAAATGCAAGGGCTGGCCGCCTGGTGTGAGGACCCACATCTCGTTGTCTTGCGCCTCTGGTCCGAGCTCTGGCCAAACCGGATTTGCGACCAAGGCGTCGACGCCTTTTTCGATCATTTTTTTGTAGGCACGCTCCAAAATCTGATCTTTCTCTCCACTTTCTGCCGCAAAAGCGATGATTTTTTGACCGGGTCGTTTGTCTCGCGCCGTGCGAGCCACGTAATCGGTGACTTGTTCGATGGGCATGGACATCTCTTTCATCTTCGCAAGCTCGCGGCGATCGATTTTGTCCTTTCGCGAGACGAACTGAAAATCAAGCACGGCAGCAAGAGAGAGAAACGAATCGTATTCAGGAAGAAGCCGCTCCAGCGCCTGTCCATAGTCATCGGCGCCTACGTAGCGAGTGACCGAAAAATCAGAAAACTTCATCGCCATCTCTGGGCCCACGGGTCCGAGAAGTACATGAACAGTCGCTCCCGCAGTGCGGGCGGCGCGCGCCACTTCGAGACCCATCAGTCCAGAAGACCTATTTTGGACGTAGCGAACCGAGTCGATCGCCGTGCGCATGGGGCCTGCTGAAATGAGGACTTTTTTTCCTGAGAGAAAAGCATCTGTCGAAGTCGCGGATGCCTTTGGTGATGCGGTTGCTTCAATCGCGCGCACGATGTCCGCGAGTTCAGCGATGTGCCCTTGTCCTGTTTCGCCGCAGGCGACCTGCCCATGGATCGGATCCACGAACCGTGCGCCTCGTTGGCCGAGGAGCTGAGTATTGTGTCGCACGGCCGGGTGTTTCCACATGCTGGGATTCATCGCAGGAGCAAGCACTACCGGGCATTGAGCTGCCATCAATTGGAGGCAGAGAAAGTCATCCGCCATTCCGGCTGCGTAGCGCGCGATAAAATTGGCTGTCGCTCCGTAAACCGCGATGCACTCCGCCCAGCGGGCGATCGAGATGTGATCTGTGCCCGAATGAGTGGCATCAAACGTATCGTGAGTCATTACCGGCTGGCCGCTAAAGGTTTCGAGCACTCGTGCGCTGACAAGCTCGTTGGCGGATCGGGTGAGAACCGTGCGAACGGTATGTCCTCGCTTGACGAGCTCTTTGACGAGATCAGGGCTTCGATAAGCAGCAATGCTTCCAGAGATTCCGAGGCAGATACGCATACTAGGAGTCATACACGGGTTGGGCTGGACTCACCATCCTGTGGAGTTAAAGGGGGTTAAGTTCTTAATCTGACTTAATTTGTTTATTTAGTCAAAGAGCCAGTCTCTTAGCGAAGCACCTGCACAGCTCAGTAGGGCCCTTTTGGTAGGTGCAGTTGGGCGCGCGCGCCGTGCGAGGGGGTGTCCGCCTAACCCAGGTCACTCGAGCGCAGCTTTGGCGCACTCTTCATCTTCAACTGCTCTGGCTCCGCTGATGCCGATGGCTCCTAGGTGCACGCCTGCAATAACGATCGGGACTCCTCCTTCGATTGCTACGACATCCTTGCCCGTCAGGAGTCCTGTTCTTCCCTGTTTGACTGCGTCCACAAAGGCGCTGGTCGGCCGTTGAAAAGCGTTGGAGGACTTAGCTTTCTGAAGGGCGGACTCGATGCTCCCAGAATAGGCATTCTCATCACGCTGAAAGTAAGTCAGATTTCCTTCGCTGTTTACAATCGCGATTGACACGTTCCACTTTCGATTCTTTGCGTAAATCGATGCTTTTGAAGCTATTTTCTGCGCGACTTCCAGAGTCAGTCTTGGAAATGAATCGGCCAGTGACTGCGATGCAAGAGCGAGTGAAGCAATTAGAAAAGACATCTTTACTTTGGGGAACATCGGTTTTGAACCTCTCTTTTGATGGGATCTATAGGTCGAACGACTGAGATATGGCAAATCGTTTGTTTGGTCACTAATGATGTAAATTTAAATTATTTAATTAACCCCCCCCCGGGGGGGCTTTGGGCTTTTTAAGCAAAACGTATGAGTTAGTAAATTTATAAATAATTAGATATAGATTAAGAAATGCTAACTCAATTCAATCTCGATCTTCTGAGGGTTTTTAGCGTCGTAGCGGCTGACCTGAGCATCAAGGATGCGGCCAAGAAACTCGGAGTTACGCCTTCGGCTGTTAGTCAAGGAATCGCCAAGCTCGAGAATCAGCTCGAGGTGCAGCTATTTCTTCGGGAGCACAAGAAGATCTCGCTTGCTCAAGCTGGTGTCGACTTGATGAATCGAACCAGTCATCTCATTCATGGCGTGCTAGCTGAGATGAATGAGTTCTCTGATCAGTGCGCATCTAAAGTCCCGTCGGGATTGATATCGATCGGAGCCCCGGTAGAGTTTGGGTCGCTCTATCTCATCAAGTGGTTTTCTGAGTTTCAGAAGAAGTACCCAAAAACCAGGATCAAGCTTTGCCTCGGATCGCCGCCCACGCTCTTGCGGTCCCTTGCAGAAGGTGACACGGACTTTTTAATCGCAGACAATGGACCCTATTTTGAAGGCATAAAGTCCAGTCACGCGGTTCAGCCTTTGTTTCAAGAAGAGCTGGTGCTCTGCTGCGCGACAGCAATGGGCAAAGTGGATCCAACTTTTAGAGGAGTCTCTGGGCTTCCGCACTTGGACTATTCTCAGGACGGATCAGCCGTCGGCATCTGGTACATGCATCATTTTGGAAAGAAGCCCAAGGAGCTTCAGATTGTCATGGTTTCGGAGAACGTCAGGTCGCTCATTCATGGAGTTAAGTCCTCGCTCGGGGTCGCCATGGTTCCTAGATATCTCATTCGAAAGGAACTCGAGAACGGCTCTTTGAAAGTGATTTCTCCGACAAAAAATGAATTCATGAATGAACTGGTGCTTGTCCAACACCGCGACAAGATACCTTCTTTGTCAGAACGGCTCTTTTTGGCGATGCTTCGGTCCAAACCTAAGATCATTGGGACCAAACCGCTCCATGCGAATCCCGTCTCCAAGCCTGAGGCCCCTGACGGCTAAAACCCTGACGCTCGAGGACTTCTATAATAAAGTCTGGCGTTTCACCCCAAACGAGTTTGATGTCGCGATTTCGAAGGACCCCCTCGAGGACCTCGAGCTGGGCCTTGATCATGATCGAACCCAATTGTGGAAATGGAAACAAGTTAACCGTCTGGCTCATCTCGGCGATCCTGAACCCCCAGGGGTGGATGAGTGCCACTGGGTCTCCGGGTTGGGTGAGGGCGCGTACCTCGCTGGACCATGCTTCAAAAGCGAGTGGCTTTTCGTCGGGGATGCTCAATCTTGCGATCTGTTGCCAGGGATAGGGGAGCTTGAAAGCCGCAAATGTAAAAAAGACAAAAGCGATGAAGATCCAGGCTCGCGGCAGGAACTCGAGCTTGCGACGAGTCGGTCCCTCCAGCAGCGGTAAAGCCAAAAATACGACCTGAAGAGCCCAGATGCTGAAAAAGAACTGCAAGACATCGGAGTGAGAGCGGTTCAGATAGTAGGGTGCAGTCCCCAGTACCCACACGCCGATGAAGACGGAGGCCATCGCCCGATTTCTCAGTCTAGGACGCGATTCTGGCAAATGGAGGACGGCCAGAGCGCAGGACATCATCGAAGTGAGGTAGATGATCCATTGAAGTCCTTCGCGCGGTAGCGGAAGTGCGCCAAAGCCATACCTTCCGAAAGCCAAGATGATGTCGAAAGCTCCGACTACGTTTGGCAATGATCCGCCCCTCATCCAACAAAGCGTAAGGAAGGAGGCGACAGAAAGTCCAATGCCAAGAGTAATCAGGCCAAGCTCTCGTAGCGGAACTCGCAAGCCCCGCGTGACAAGAAGTGCGACGAACATCGCCCCCACCGCAGGCAACCCAAAATCCACGTTGTTGATCATCACCAGTCCGCTTAGGACCCCCAGGCCTATCGCCTTCATTGAGGTTGGGCGAAGTTCACGGCTGAACATCGCCGCAAGGATCATGATGGGTCCGAGAATGCGGGTGGGATGCCCGGCAAAATAGGTGAACGGGCTATAGAAGCTAGGTTGTTGCCAATCAGCGAAAGGGAAGAAAGAGATCCCGAGCCATAGGACGAATAAGACTCCCGCATGCGAGGCTCGTCGGGTTGTTTTGGAGAATATCCAAAAGACCAGCATCACTTCCAAAAGGGACAGCGCGGCCATCATTGAGGTGTACGCGCCGATCGAAGGACCTGTCATTTTAAAGAGTAGGGTGCCCAAGTAAGACAGCAGCTGCGTGTATTGAGAGAAATAGTCCACCCAAGGAGTGCGGCCGTTCAGGACCGCTAGATGGTCGGCCATTGTGTAAGGGATATGAATCAGAGTGCCTACTGCGGACCGATAGAAAGTCAGATCGGTGACCAAACTCGAAGTCAGCGCGCTCACACTGATAATAAAAACGGTGATCCAAACCCATGTTCTCGGGATCGCGCGAAGAACGCGACTGAGCAAGGGCTTGAGCACTGGCCACGTGAGGGCAAGCAAAAACCCTAGAAACACACTGACGAGCACGTGCCAGCGGTTGAAATATTCGTGCACGAAGCGGTTTTGCTGCTCAAGCTGCCGGAGGATGCCGACTGTTATTAGGATCTGCATGAGTAGTGCGAAAATCCGTCCAGAAGGTGCGGGCCGCTTAAACCAATAAGGCAATCCGACTGACGCTAAAAAAATTGCACCACTCATCAAGAAGTATTTAAATTTTACGTCGACTTTAGGGTCGCTTCCGCTGATGTAGCGCGCGATGACGTTCTGCGCGAATTCGAGTCGAGCGTCAGATGCCGGGAGTGACGGCAGCATGAGCACGCAAAAGGCAATCATTAGGGCAAGTGGGACGGAATAGGACCAAAAGAACGAGGCCTTATTTGAGAGATGCATGGGTTAAAAGGCGTAACATAATCAGTCTCATGGCGAAACCAGCTGGCGAAGACCTTCCTCGAGCGAGACCTTCGCTTTCCAACCTGGAATTGGATCTCCAGCATTCCAAGGCGTCATCATCTCGCGCGGACGATACGAGCGTTTCCCCCAGGCGACCGGGACCTGTTGTCCCGTGACGCGCGCATAGGTTTCTACAACCTCGCGCAGCTTTCGCGGCTGCCCTGAGGAAACGGCATGCTTCCGTAGCGTTCCAGGTTTCGCGTCTTTGAGTAACAGCGCCCCTGCTTGAAAAGCCGAGACGGCGTCGTCGACGTGAACCAAGTCAACGTACTGCTCTCCCGGGCTCATCTCTAGAGCGCGGCCGGATTTCGCCGCATCCCTAAGCATATTGAAGAGTTTGGGGCGTTTGTCGCCTGGACCAAACGTATCGAATAACTTAAGCGCGAGAGCGCGAAGGGACGAAACTTCGGTGTAGAATTTCACGATGTCCTGGAATGCCTGTTTCGTGGCGCCGTAAAGAGATACTGGATCGTACTCATGGCTCTCGAAATGTTGCCAGGAAGTGCCTGCAAAAACGAGATCTGAGCAACCGGCTCTGGTCATTCCCTCTAGAAGCTGGGTTCCAAACAGGATGTTCGCTTCGATAAGGCCCCGGATATCGTCTGGAGCGTGGGTACCCACGAAGCGGGAGGCCAAATGAAACACGACGTCAGGTCGTCGCCTCTCCATAATCTCAAGGAGCTGCCCCGTCTTACCTCCGAAACGGTCCAGGGTGACTTTGCTTTCCGCAAGCGAACTCGCGTCTGAATCCTCTCGACAGATGCCATGGACCGTCCATCCTTTTCGGGAGAGGTCGAGCGCCAGCCGCGAACCCACGAACCCGGTCACTCCCGTGATGACGGCATTTGACATTACGTATCCTTCTTGAGAGCTAGATCATCAAATGATCAGCGTGATAGTTCCCTATTTCAACGAATTTGGGAGCATTGGCAAGCTCCTCGAACGAACCCACGAGGCCTTTCGCTCCTGCAAAGTGGATGGCTATGAGGTGCTGATCGTCGATAACGGATCCTCACCCACACAGGCCGAAGATCTAGTTCGCCTCACCCGGACGGATGCTCGTGTCCGCGTCATTGTGCTGAGCCGCAATTTTGGTTACCAAGGCGCGCTCTGGGCGGGGCTCGACAATGCCCACGGTGATCCCGTGATCTTTATGGACGCCGATGGTGAAGACCCGCCGGAGATGATTCCGGAGTTCATCGCTAAGTGGCGCGAAGGCTTCGACGTCGTCTATGGGATTCGTGCATCGCGAAAAGTGAGCTGGATCCTCAATAAGTGCTATCAGATCTTCTATCGCCTCCTTTCCCGCTGGTCGAACATTCACATTCCGCTCGACGCCGGCGAGTTTTCCCTGATTTCGGGCCCGGCCTTGAAGGCCATGCGCCAGTTCACGGATCGCACCCGCATGATGCGCATCCTGCGCGCGTGGATCGGATTTCGCCAGGCCGGCTTGCCTTATCACCGCGAAGCGCGGATCGCGGGCAAGTCCAAGTTCAACATGCTCTCGGCTTTTCGGTTTGCGTGGGACGGCTTTGTCGCAGCGACAGACATCCCGGTTCGCCTCTCCATCTACTGCGGTTTGGCGTGCTTTACGGTTGGAGGCATGGGCTCAGTCTACTACCTGCTTTGGTACTTTTTTGGCCGCGAGAAGATTCCAGGTTTCGCGTCATTAAATATCACCATTCTCTTTTTGTTCTCGATGCTCTTCGCCTGCTTCAGTGTATTGGCGCACTACGTGATTACGCTGTTGGACGAGACCCGCAAGCGGCCACCCTACTTAGTCTCGCGGGACATCTCCGGAGGCTCCGACCCATGAAAGTTCTCGCCTCTTTGCTGCCGGGCTGCGCTTTCATAAAAGGGCATCGATTTGTTGATGCGCGAGGCATGCTCGTGAAGTCGTTCCGTCGCACGTTGTTCGAGGAGTATCGTCTGCCCTGCGATTTTCGCGAAACCTACTTTTCGCGAACGGAAGAAGGCGCCCTGCGCGGCCTGCACTTTCAAGTGCCGCCGCAGGATCACTACAAGCTCGTTGCCTGCCTGTCCGGAGAAAGCCTCAATGTAGGAGTGGATCTCCGGAAGGGCAGTCCGACCTATAGGCAGGCCTTCGGCTTCGAGTTGAAGACCGGAGACGCTATCTATTTTCCGGCAGGCATCGCTCACGGTTTTTGTGCGCGTCAAGGCGGTGTGGATCTCCTCTATCAGGTGAGCACAGAGTATGCCCCGGAGTATGATGCGGGCATACTTTGGAGCTCAGTTGGTTTTGAGTGGCCGCTGAGCAATCCTACACTCTCGAAGCGGGATCAAAGTTTTCCTTGCCTCGCCGACTTTGTGAGTCCTTTTACCTATGCGGGGTCACCGCGCAGTGAGGTTCAGGCAGGCGACGTCGTAGACCTCGATCCGTACAAGCGTAGCACGTGAGGACCGAGCTCTCCTTGGGGAAGGTGGATCCATTGGCAGGCATCCCCAAGCTGCGTTTTTAGCGATTTAAACCAGGTCCGCTGCCGCTTGACCAACTGCCGAGTTGATAGCTCGATCTCCGATCGCAGGCCTTCGATGCCTGGCGCGAGCTTGCGACCCGGTGGGGAGATCCCGTCCAAGTAAGCGCACACTTCTTTGTATCCCACGGCCCCGAGTGCTCTGGCGCCCGGAAAGCGCATGCGTATGTCGCGTACTTCATCGATCATTCCCGCTTGAAGCATGGCTTCGCAGCGCGCGGAAATCCGTTTTTCTAAGTCGTCGGGAGAGCGGTCGACCACCCAAAGTTCGAGCGCAGGATCAGGGTGTCGACCGAGCTCTTCTTGCAGCTGAGTAGGGGTCTTGCCTGTCAGCTCGAGCAGCTCGAGCGCGCGCACCAGACGGTAGCGATCGCTGATGGTGATTCTGAGGGCGGACTCCTGATCGACGCGCTCGAGCCGCGAGTAGAGCTCAGCTTGCGGGAGCGCTTCGAGGCGCGCGCGAACTTCGGGGTCCGCCGGCGATCCCGACCAGAGGCCAAAAAACAGGGCTTTGAGATAAAATCCGGTGCCCCCGACAATCAGTGCGCGCCCTCCGCGCGCGTGAATCGCGTCGATCGCTGTGCGTGTCTCGCGCACGAAGTCTCCTGCCGTGAACGGCTCATCCGGGTTGCGAATATCGATCAGATGGTGAGGGAGCTGCGCCAGCTCTTGGGGTGAAGGTTTTGCCGTGCCGATATTCATGCCGCGGTAAACGAGCAAGCTATCGGCATTGACGATTTCAAGGCCTGGGATTCTGTGAGCGAGCTCGAACGCGAGTGCCGTCTTGCCGGCGGCGGTAGGGCCGGTGAGCACCGCGGTTCGCAGCAGCGTGCTCATGTCAGGGCACCCGACGCTGAAACCACTCCTCGAAGCGGGCTCGAGGAACGCGTACAACAGTGGGGCGTCCATGGGGGCAGTTCCAAGGGTGCTCGCAATCGAATAGCTGTTCAACCAACGCCGCGGCCTCTTCCCGCTCAAGTCGGTCGCCGGCGCGGATGGCCGAGTGGCAGGCTTCGCTGGCCAGCGCTTCAAACAGTGTCTCATCCATTTCTAGGCTGGGCGCTTTGCCCGGCTCCATGTCGTCTGGGTTATCCTGAGCTAGCACGCGCTCGACTAGGTTTCTGAGGCGCGCACGCAGATCGCCGCCGGAGCCGGGGCCCCATTCCGCGGGGACTCCTCGAAACAGCAAGGTGTCTTCGCCAAAAACTTCGGCTTCAAATCCTAGGCGCCCAAGCCATCCCAAGCGAGATTCGAGCAACTGCCTAGATTCTGCAGGAAAGTGCACTGCTTCGGGGATCAACAACGCTTGGGCTTCAAGCGCCGAACCGTCCGCACGACGAAGCGCGCGTTTCTTGAGCTGCTCATAGCGAATGCGTTCATGAGCTGCGTGCTGATCGACGAGCGCGAGCTCGCCGCTCAATTCATAGAAGAGATAGGTGTTAAATAAGGTCCCCGCAAAACGCCCATGTTTGAGCGGGTGCTCGGGAGCGACAGGGGCGTCGCTCAGCGACTCAGCCGCTCTAAATTGAAACGGAGTCTGCGGACCGGGCTCTGAAGTCCGTCGCGGTCCGGCTCCGCTAGGGGTCCCGGATTCAGAAACGGTGGGCTTGGTCCAAGAAAATGAGCTCGAGCGATTCCAAGAAAGGTTCTCTGCGCTGGGTTGTGACGAGCCTGCCACTTGAGCGCTTGCCTGCGGCTCTGCCCAATCCCGAGCAAGTCCCGCGGCATAAGCGGGGGCGCCCTTCTCAGCAATCAAGGTATCCACTAGCTGATCGATCGCATGAAAGACTTTTCGCCCTTCCAAAAAGCGGATCTCTGTTTTGGTTGGGTGCACGTTCACATCGATCTGCGCAGGGTCGATATCGATGTAAAGCGCCACTGCCGGAAACTGCCCCGGCAATAGAGCCTGACGAAAGGGCGCGAGCAGCGCGCTTTGGAGCATTCGATCACGCACGGCGCGGCCGTTGACGACTTGAACGATCTTGCGCATCTGCGGAGTCGAGAGTCCTTGCAGCCAGTGCACTCTGACTTGGAGGCCTAATGCTTCGGGGACGCCGAGATCGGTCGCTGCGCTGACGACAGGATAATCGTCGCCATCGGCTAAGATCGAGCGTACTCGGTCTGTCTCGGATTGAGGCCGCAGCGCAAGAATCTGCCTGCGCTCACTATGCAATCTAAATCCGCATTCAGGATGAGCCAGCGCAAGCCGCTCCATCCATTCGCGCACCTGTCCGACTTCTGCGCCCTGGGATTTTAAAAACTTGAGGCGGGCCGGAACGTGCGCAAAAAGACCTCGTACTTGAATTCGAGTTCCATGTTTCGAATTCAAAAAGTGTCCAAACGTCAAGGGTTCTGGCTCAAACTTCCGATCTTCAAAGCGTTCTTGGTCATTGACGGCCGGGATTTTGAGCTCGTAAGCCGTTTCCTGATCCGTCGTGCGCGACAAGATTGAGAGCTCGGCAACGGCTGCAACACTAGGCAACGCTTCTCCTCGAAACCCCAACGAGCGGATCTTCTCGAGGTCTCCCAGAGTTGCCAGCTTGCTCGTGGCATGTCTCAATACGCAGATCTTTAAGTCTTCAGGGCTCATGCCGTGACCGTTGTCGGTGATCTCGATCAGCGATTTGCCCCCATCCTCGAGAGCGACGCTGATCTCCGTTGCACCTGCGTCCAAAGAGTTTTCGATCAGCTCTTTGACGACAGCAGCTGGGCGCTCAATGACTTCGCCAGCGGCGATGCGTTCAGCGACGTTGGAATTGAGAACACGAATGGGTCGACGAATAGGTGCCTTGGTATCCACGGGCCGCCAATTGATCACGAGCTCAGGGTTTTAGGCAAGTGGGGCTATGGGTCGGGGCGCGTTAGGATCCGGAGACGACCACCTTATTGCGGCCGCTGCCTTTGGCAGCATACAGAGCCTTGTCCGCTGCTTTCAACAATGTCTGTGCGGACTCGATGCCAGAGCTGAGCTCGGCGACACCCATGCTGGTTGTTACAGGGATGCGCTTGCCTTCATAAATGAAGGCGTGGGCCTCGACTGCAGCACGCATGCGCTCAGCCAATTCATGAGCGGCTTTGGCGCCTGTGTTGGATAGCAACACGCAAAACTCTTCGCCCCCGTAACGCGCAAAAACATCTTTAGGACGTAAGTGGCTCACCCGAATGATTTGAGAGAACTCCTTCAAGACATAGTCGCCAGCGTCGTGACCGTGGGTGTCATTTACTTTCTTGAAGTGATCGAGGTCAAAAAACAAAATCGAAAAATCATTGTGAAGAGCTTTAGCGCGCTTGAACTCGGCTTCTAAGGCTTCGAGCAGGTACCCTTTGTTATAGATCCGAGTTAGGGGATCGGTATGAGCGGCGGAGCCTAGATTTCCATAAAAAAGAATCTCGAGCTCACCGGCGGGCAAGAACTTAAAAATCGAGTTGCCCAGCTTCACCATGTCTTCTTTGGCTAGGATCACTGATTCATGGGTGTTGAGCTTTTTGTCGTTAATGAAGGTTCCGTTCGAAGACCCCAGTTCCTTAAGGCGGATCTTGCCTCCGGCTTCACGGGTCACAATTGCATGTTTACGAGAGATGCTTTGATCCGCAACGCTGATGTCTGCGGTCGGATCACGCCCGATCGTCATCTCATCCTGCGTGATAAAGAAACGATGTCCCTGGGGGGTGCCGCGAATAATGATGAGACAGGCTTCTTGTTCTTTCGCGCGAGCAAGTTCCTTGTTCAGGGTCTCTTGATCGCCTTGGAGGACTGCAGTTTTTTCGCCCGCTTCGTCGCGTGAACTTGGAGGAACCATAACTTTGTTTAGATTAAGACGATCCCGCCAAACCCGTCAATCAATACCTAGTAGCTTAGGAGTCTAGAGATCTGAATGGCTGCTCCGTCTCAATCTGCCCACGGGTGAGTTATCGTCATCAAACCGGGACGGCGACTCAGTGGGTCGCTCTTGATTGAGTGCCTCGCGGATGTAAACCTTGGCTTCTTCTACTCCGGGTTGATCAAAAGGGTTCACATTCAGGAGGGCGCCAGTGAACGCGGTGAGCGTCGAAAAGGCAAAATAAAGCGCGCCTAAACCTCGTTCATCGAGTCGATCGAGCTGCCAAGTCGCATTGGGGCGTCCCTGCTTGGTGAGTACGAGGGCTGTGGCCCGGTATTCGATCTGAAGAAGTTGATGAAGCGTGTGTCCTTCGAGAATTTTAAAGGCCGGCAGCGACGACTGGCCGACCATCGTTCCTAATAGCTGGCCCAGCTTAGGGATCTTGACCTCGTCCTCGACTTGGTCAACCGTCAAAAACAGGGTGACCTTATCATCGGGACCATCTCTCAAAAGCTGCAAGATGCTGTGTTGGTCGGTGGCTCCAACTGCAGCAAGAGGGGTGAAGCCCTTGCCGTCTTTGCCCAGACTCTCTCCCCAAAGTTGCACGAACCAGGCTCCAATCTGCTTGAGTCGAGTCGAGTAGGGCATGCAGACGTTGATGGGACGTTTGCTGGAGTGACGGATCAGTTCGCCGCCCAAAATAAAGAGAGCATTTTTTTCGAGCGGTGCTTTCTCGACATAGTCGCGAACTTGCTTTGCGCCCTGGAGAAGTCCCTCGACGTTGAGTCCCGACAATGCAGCAGGAAATAAACCCACTGGCGTGAAAACACTGAATCGTCCTCCCATCGATGGAGCGATGTGAAGGGTGGGGATACCGTTCTGGGTAGCAAAGGTCTTGAGGTCGCCTTTGACTGGGTCGGTGATCGCGACGAAGTTCGACTTCCAACGATCTTTGCCGAGCCATTCGAGCGCAAGCAGGGTTTGGGCCATGGTCTCAAACGTAGTGCCTGACTTGGTCACTGCGCAGACGAGCGTGGTTTCCGGCCGGAGGCGGGCGATCGTGCTTTTCCAATCCAGCGCATCTGGGTTCTCAATAAAATGAAAGCGAATCCCCGTTTTGCACTGATCGCTTAGGCTTGAGATCAAGCTTAGGGGGCCGAGCGAACTGCCGCCGATACCGAGAAAAAGGCAATCAGTGATACGCCCACCTTTGAGGATGGATTGTGCAAGCGCCTGAGTCTCGGCAATTTGCGTGATTTCGGCGTTGATCGGCGCTTCGTAGAAGCCCACATCCGAAGTGCCGAACCTGCCCTTGAGGTGACTCCATGCTTTTTCGAATGCCGCCACATCAGGATCTGCGGGGCGAGAGTGGGGACCTGCCGCAACATGAACCAGCTGGGACCAGTCGAGGGTGATCGGGGCGCTGCCTAAACGTGCTGCTGTAACGGCCATGAGAGATCCTTTGTTAAATTAACGAACCGCACCCGTAAGAGCGCGGCCGATGATCAAGCGTTGAACTTGGTTAGTGCCTTCTACGATTTGAAGCACTTTGGCCTCGCGCATGTAGCGTTCGGTTGGAAAGTCTTGCGTATAACCTGAGCCACCCAAGACTTGCACCGCATCCGTCGTCACGCTCATGGCCATATCCGTAGCAAAGAGCTTGGCCATGGCGGCCTCGGTCGAAAACGGCTTTCCTTGGTCCTTAAGCCAAGCAGCGCGTTGAACCAAGAGTCGTGAAGCATGAAGCTGTGTCCCCATATCTGCAAGCATGAAAGAGACGCCCTGGAATTCTGCAATCGCTTTGCCAAATTGTTCGCGTTGCTTAGAGTGGTTGATCGCGACCTCGAGAGCAGATCGTGCAATGCCTAACGCGGTGGCGGCAATCGTGATGCGCCCGCTGTCGAGCGCAGTCATCGCGATTTTGAACCCATCGCCCTCATTGCCCACTAGATTCTCTGCGGGCACTTGCACGTTGTCGAAGAGAAGCTCCATCGTGTGCGAAGCGTGACAACCCATTTTGCGCTCACGCTTGCCGGTCGTGAATCCTTTCATCCCTTTTTCGATGATGAAAGAGGAGACTCCCTTCGGTCCGGGGCCCCCTGTGCGGGCCATGAGTAAAACAGTGTTGGCCGAATCACCTTGAGTGGTCCAGAGCTTGGTGCCGTTGATGACGTAGTGATCGCCTTCGCGTTTCGCGGTTGTTCTCAGGCTTCCGGCGTCGCTGCCGGAAGAGGCTTCGCTTAAGCTAAAGGCGCCGATGTGCTCGCCGCGTGCAAGTGGCGGGATATATTTTTGCTTTTGCCTGTCATTGCCAAACGTATTGAGAATCACTTGCGGGAGTCCGGTCACTGCAACGCTGATTGCGTAAGCACTGCTCACGGCGGCAAGCTCTTCGATCGTCGCGGCGTACTCTTGGTAGCCTAAGCCTGCGCCATCGAACTGTTCAGGTACTGGGATGCCCGTGAGACCCAGCTCTCCGAGTTTATTGATCAGCTCGGGGCGAAAGCGTTCTACTCTTTCGTCTTCCTCGATAATGGGCCTGAGCTCTTTTTCTGCGAACTTTCGAGTCAGCTCGCGAAGCTCATTTTGGATGGGGGTTTCTTCAAAATGCATCGCTCATTTATGCCCAGGGCAGGGTAGCTGCACAAACAAAATTCGCTCAAATAGCGCGCTGAGTTACTATAAAGCGCTCGAATTCTCCGGTGAGAGGCTCTAAGACGAGGCTTCTATTCGACACAGAACCCCCTTCATTGAGAAAGGTTTCATCATGACTCAGAAGTTGCTCGCCTTGGCTCTCGCCGTCACTGTTTTTTCACAATCCGTCGCATTCGCGTCGGCTCCTACGCAGCCCGGACTGGGAAGCACCCTGGATCGCATCACGGGCGAAATCGCAGCCATTGAGAAGCGCCATCTCTATGATCTCTCCATGTTTGCGATCGCCCAAGCTCGGGCGGTGATCTTGGTGTCGGACGACACGAGATTTGAATCCATGAAGAGCAGTCTCAAGGAATCATTAAAAAAAGCCGATTTCCGCGGCGAAGCTCGCCGAATCGTGGCTGCTCTTCCTTCGAATGAGCGCACTGAAGCCCTGCTTGCCGCGACCCAGAAGGATCTCGAACAGGCTCGTGATCGCGTAGTCGATAGGCTCGATTTGCTTTCTAAAGAATCTCTCATCGCGGTCCTCGATCTGGTCAAAATGACGATCGATACTAAGCTCGCTCCAAAACCTGAGAACGAGAAGAGCGTTTTTGGCGACATCCTCCGCGATCAGCTCGCTCTACTTCCAAGCGAAATTCTCATGAGCGGGATTTTCGCGGCGATGACCGTGGGTTCGATGGTGCCGGTGCTTCGGCCTGTCACCCGTCTCTTGAGCGCTGCAGGCTTTGGTACTGCGGGACTTGTGCATTGGCTTGATTCGGTCTTGAAGTAGGTTAGGTTCCTAGTTTGAAGTGAAGTGTGGCCGCGCGCGAGTTATTCGCGGCGGCCACACTTGTATTGAGGCGAATGTTTGTTGTTTGGTAATTTAGGTGAGCAGTTAGCTGGGAAACGGCTAGGTCGTTGAGCTCGGTCCGTGGGGAGATTTGCAACTCGGGCACCCGCCGTGGCTTGAGCCAGGTTAGATTGCGCTAAACACGCATTTTGAGCGGACTCAAGCCGACTGAGCCATCTCAGATTGCGTGTTTAGCGCAATCTAGGTGGGCTCAGCGGCCGCCGAGTCGCCGAGTCGCCGAGCCGACGACTAAGCGTCGGCAATCTCGCTTCCCAGCATTTGCCGGGCAATAATCACGCGCAGGATCTCGTTTGTGCCCGCGCCGATTTCCATGAGCTTCGCGTCGCGCATCATGCGCTCAACCGGAAACTCGCGCGTATAGCCGTAGCCGCCCAGGATCTGGATCGCATCAAGCGATACCTGTGTCGCCATCTGCGCGGTCTGAAGCTTGGCTTTCGCTGCCATCATCGAAGCTTCTTTGCCGCTCATCAAGCCCATGTCCCACATTTTTGCGGCATCATAGGTGAGGCAGCGACAGGCCTCGTACCAGGCTGCGGCTTCCGTCAGGCGCTCTTGAATCTGCTGAAATGACCCGATCGGCTTGCCAAACTGTTTACGCTCCTTCGCGTATTGAGTCGATACTTCGATCGCGGCGCGTGCGATGCCGAGCGAGATCCCAGAGATCGTGATGCGCTCAATGTCCAGGTTGCGCATCATGTGCTTGATGCTCGCGCCTTCGTCTCCTACGCGGTGAGAGGTGGGGACCAGGACATTGTCGAACACGAGTTCGCCGGTGGGCGATGCGCGCATCCCCATTTTTGAGAACTTCTTGCCGGTCGAGAATCCTTTCATACCTCGTTCAATCACAAATGTTGAAAGGTCGCGGCGACCTTCTCCGGTTTTGGCGTAAACATAAAACACATCGCCGATGGGCCCGTTTGTGATCCACGTCTTAGTGCCCGTGATCACATAGCTGCCGTCGGATTGCTTTCTCGCCTTGGTGCTCATGCCGAGAGCATCGGATCCTGCGCCAGGTTCTGACATCCCCATGCCGCCGATCCATTCGCCTGAGATGAGCTTGGGCAGATACTTTTTCTTCTGCTCCTTGGATCCGTTGTGGCCGAATTGATTTACGCAAAGAATCGAGTGCGCCAAGTAGGAAAGGGTCGTTGATGCGTCGACTGCTCCCATCTCTTCCATCGCGATCGTCGCAGCGACTGCATCGAGACCTGCACCGCCATCCTCTTCGGAGACCAAAACACCGAGCAGCCCAAGCTCGCCCAGCTTATAAAACGCTTCTCGATTAAACCCTTCTTCGTGATCCAGTTTTTCGATGCGAGGAGCGAGTTCTGTGACAGAGAATTGGCGCACAGTGTCCTGAAGCATCTTGTGTTCATCGGTGAAAAACCACATGAAATCTCATCCTTTTCCCGCGCGGAGCGGCATGAAATTAGGGCACCTTTTAGGTGACTCCTTTAGTTGGGCGTGCCATACTTCATACCATGAGTGGCGACGTCACCGCCATTGGTAAGGCAGGAGCCTAAACGATCCATGAAAAGCGTTTCCGCGCATGCTGCGCGAATTGTAATAAGTGGCACCCTGGACTGCGAGGCAGGATTGCCGAGGAGGACGCGCCGAAAGGCGTGCCCGAGATCAAGCGTGCGTACCTTGCTGTCATGCGAAGCCAGAGGGGCGAGAGCATGAGCGCTGAACCGAATCAGCACCCGATTCAAGTCTTAGTCAACTACTGGGAAGTCCGCCCAGCCATGATAGGCGTGCGTCTGGACCAGTTGATCCGTCATGGAGTGCACCACATCTGCACGATAATCCCGTGGCAAGCAGTCGAATCGGATATTTCGCATTCGCTCGCACGGTTTCTCCAAGCCGTTGCCGATAGAAAAATGTCGGTCGACCTGATTCTCACTCCTGAAGTTGGCGCGCACTATCCAAACTCAGGGCTACCCAAGGATGTGACGGCCCGCGCAGCGACTTCTGATGAGAGTCTTGCTCGGCACGTGAAGGGCGGCACGATTTCGGTGCAGCTCGCGCCCAACGGCTTTCAGTTGCCGTCTCTCTATGCGCCTGAGTTGACCAAGCGTTATTATAGCTACCTTGCGCGAATGGACGGGATATTGGCTGATCTCGAGAAAAATCAGCCCAACCTCCTCAAGGGCGTGGGGGTGGTACTCACTGGCAGCTATTGGAAATATTATCGCTCGCCACAGAACTCATCAAAACAACCGTACTCCGGTATGGCGGGCGATTACTCCGGAAGCGCGGGCCTCGCCTATCGTCAGCGCGTAGAGCAATACTTTTCGCAGAGGGAGTTCGCGGATCCCAATCCGATGGCTTCTAATAAGTGGAAAACTCGCGCGCTCGAAGAGGTGAATCGTCGCTGGTTTCATCAGCACTCCGAGGACGTGTTTCGCAATCGTACGTTTCAGCTCGTTCGCAAGAAAGCGCTCTCCGTGCGTGCGCGCGAGATCGAGCTTCATACCCCCGAGGCTGATCCAGGAGTTGTTTACAACAACTTTCTCATGATGCTTTCGGGTGGTCACGGCGACTTCGCCAGGCTCTCGACCCTGATTGATGAGTCAGCCGCGCGCGCATCGCAAGGGAGTTCCTCGGCTGCGGCCGGATATATCCACTGGACATCGCTTGGCGGGTTTAGGTCGCTTGCGGATCCAGAGAAGCAGTTTCTCATTCTTAAATCGCTTCTCATGATGGGCGGCCAAGGTGGCGGGATCGTCGTGGACGAGAGCGAATGGTTTGCGCTCTCCGTGAGTTTCCGCGCCCGAGTTGAGGCTTTTGCAAAAGCTTTGTCCCACAAGGACATGAAGCTGCGCAATCAAGCGCTCTATCTGACTCCGCATCTTTGGTCGCAGACGGGCACTCTCTGGGACGAGCTCTTTCATCGCGTTGGTCCTGGTGCTCGCATGGTCTCGTCGCTCGAGTGGCTCCAGCGCGAGAAAGAAGCGCCCCTCCTCATCGTGGATCCTTCGTGGATCGTGACTCGTGATACGCTTCAGAGGGTTTTAGCTTGGGTGCAGTCGGGTCGCGTCGCCGTCATGCCCAAGACTCCTCTGTTTACCGAAGCGGCACGCATGGATCTTGATCAGGCGCTTGCGCGTTCCAAGCGCATCGAGATCGATCTGGGCATTCCTTATCGCCTTTATGGAATGGGAGAAGGCAAATTTGTCCTGTACGACATGCCTGAATCGCGAGGCGCTCGGGGCGAAATGCTCTCGGCTTGGCAAACATTTCTTACCGCGATTCTCTCGGTCGCCGAGGTCGAAGGTCATTGTCGCATGAGCGATAGCCGCCTCACGGTCATCCCTCTTGAGAAGTACGATCAAGGTTTGGGTCTCTTCGTGCTCAACGGGACTCGCAGGCCAGTTTCTGCGGACATTATCTTTCAGGGTGAGGTCTCTGTTTCTGATCTAGCCGTCTCGCTTGCGGGTGCGACAGGTGCAACGGCTAAGGGCTCGCCGCCAGTGATGTCTAAGAATCGCCCAGCTCCCGCGAGTCGGTTTGCGTTGGATGTCCCTCCGTGCGGGATTTTGCCACTAGCGGTGGATGGCCTCGAGCTTCACGGCGGTCGTCTGACAGCCGCTGAGCGCTTGGTCGCTGCCGAGACATCAGGGGTGACGAGAGCGAGCGCCGACAAGGCAGCTCTCTCCGAGTTGCCGGGTTTTGATCCATCGGCGGAGGGTCTATGGAGCTGACCTATGATTGGCAGAGTTTTCAATCGATGTTCTATCCTAAGCGTCGCTCGGCCACTCCGCTGGGGGACGTTGCCAATCCTGTCTACTTAGTCGTTGAATCAAGCATCATTGTCTCCGCTTTTGGCGAATGCGAGGACCTGAGTGACTGGATTGGCGCCGAGTACCAAGAGATGGCAGCCGAGATGCCTCATCGAGAGCTTTTGCTTTTTGAGCGAGAGCAGGTCGATCAGTGGATGGCCGAGTCGACCCAGCTGCCACACATCCATGAACAGATTGATTTTTTGCGTAAACAGGCTGCCTCTCACGGTATGTCGACCCGCGCGCGCCCTGTGCGAAAGGGGCGCAAGCTTTCGAAAGAAGACATCGCCGTTCGTCACGGTCACGCGCATCTGGGTAATCAACATTTTCTCATAGAAGCGATGCTGGGATGGTGGGGCAAGGTCCTCCCGTCTGCGTTTGGAGTTTTTGTGCGCCTCGAGAATGAGGCGGGCGCTCCGCAAGAGGATATTTTTGTTCTCATTCGTCGTGGCCGTCTGGATGCTTTTCATGAGCCAGATCTGAGCTCGATGGGCCGCGACCGCTGCAAGATGCCTGGCGAAGTCGTAAAGTATCTGTCTGAGAAGCATCTTGTGCCCGTGCAAGGTCTTTTCGTTCCTGCCGCCCAATGGGCCGAATGGTGTGATAGCCCCAATCCTTGGCGCAAGTTGGCCGCTTCGCTCAAAGCCAACGAGAGTAAGCTGATGCCGTTTAGGTGGAGCCTGGTTTCGCTCATGGCATCTCGGGCATTCTTAGGGTTCTAAATGCTTGGTTTTAAAGGTGAATGATTGGCTTGTTTGGGCGCAGGTCCGCTACGGTGCTTGAGTTCCTGACTAAAAGCGGCTAAGAAGCAGGTGCGACTCGTGGCCTATTTTTTTAGTGAAGCCTATTTAAATGATTTATTTTCAGTCCGTTACTCAATCCGAGCTTGCCAAGCTCATCTTGCCACTGGGTAGTCGCCAATCCCGCCGCGATCGATCCAATCTGGACGCTTTAAGTTCCTCTGTTGAATGGCAGCCCACTGAACGCGATATAAAAACCGCACGCTACCGCGCGAAGCAGATTTTTCACTGGGTCTATCAACGCCACGTCTTTGAGTGGGACCAGATGTCGGATCTTTCGAAGGATCTTCGTGCATGGCTCAAAGAGAACATCACTGTTTATCGTCTTTCGGAGCGAGATAGTCGACAGGCTCTCGATGGAACGCATAAGTTTCTCTGGAATCTCCACGACGGCAAGACCATCGAGAGCGTGATCATCCCGGCTGCCCTCCAAGAAAAAGATGCAGATGAAGCAGCTGCATTGCTCGAAGGGGGCGCTCGATTCGCGGGCAAGGCATCTGACGAACCCGTCACCTCCGAGAAATGGGCACGTCTCACCGCTTGCATCTCGAGCCAAGTGGGTTGTGCGATGGCTTGTAAGTTCTGCCTCACCGGAATTCAGGGCCTCGATCGCCATCTCGAAACTCACGAGATCGTGACCCAAGTGCTTGAGCTCAGACGACAAGCCCCCATCACCAATATTGTCTTTATGGGAATGGGCGAGCCCCTCCATAACTTTGAGAATGTCGTTAAGGCCTGCGAGATCATGCTCGATACTGATGGAATGAACTTTTCGAAGCGCAAGGTGACGATCTCGACCTCGGGTCTCGTGCCTGCGATCGAAGAGCTCGGGCGCCGCATCGACGTATCGTTGGCAATCTCGCTCAACTCCTCGACGGACGAGCAACGCTCCGCCATCATGCCAGTGAATCGAAAGTGGAACATCGAAGCTCTGATGAAGGCCTGCCGAGAGTTTCCGCTCTCGAGCCATCGTCGGATTACTTTCGAATACGTGCTTCTGAAGGGCTTTAATGATTCGCTCGAGGACGCTGCTCGAGTGAATCGGCTTGTGAAGGGGATTCCTTCCAAGATCAATTTGATTCCTTTCAATGAGCACTCTGGATCCGTTTACAAGCGTCCATCGGATGAGACGGTGCGAGCCTTTCAGAAGTATTTGATGGATCGGGGCCTCACCACGACGGTGCGCATCTCGCGCGGGCGCGATATTTTGGCGGCCTGCGGTCAGTTGCGCAGCATCTTTGGGACTGCGCGTGGGTCCGATCGACACAAAGATTGGCAGCCTGAAGTCGTTAACCAATAAAATCTCGATAAACTTCTAGCTTTGCTCCTGAGTCTGAAGATGATGGGAGCATGGCGGCTTTTGGCAAAGCACGAGTCATTGAAGCAATCATCGCGCGCACTCATGAAGAGCTTGAGACTCTGATCAGTGCTGCTCGCGCCGCTCATGAAGCGGCAACCCATGAAGAGAGTCGCGCTGAGGACCAGCACGATACGAGAGGGCTCGAGGCCTCTTACTTAGCGGGAGCACAAAGTGAGCGCGCGCTCGAGCTTGAGAGGCAACTCGTTCAGTTAAAGCGGATGCTGCCGCCCCGATCTTTTTCTCCCACTGATCCGATCGTGGCAGGAGCGTTGGTTGAGCTCGAACAAGTGGGTCGTCCTGGTCATAAGGCCCGACGCACGGTTTGTTTGGTTGTGCCTCAGGGAGGCGGATTTTCGGTAACCATCGAGAGCGTTTCAGTACAACTTTTAACGATGGGATCGCCTCTGGGTGAAGCAATTATCGGCAGAAAAGCTGGCGAAATCGTCGAAATAGAATCGCCCAATAGTGGATCTGCAAAGGGCGATATTGAATATCTGATTTTGTCGGTGAGTTAGTGAAGCGTAATTCGAGGTGAGTTTTTTATCGATTATGCGCGATGCGTTATGATGTTTCCTTTGTGTCTTTCGAGTTCATCGCGTACGACGCACCATATTAGGGGGTTTTATGAGTTTGGGACTGAATCGTTTTGTTTTTCTCGTTGTAGGCATTGCAGCAATCGGGACGTCTTCGGCGTTCGCAGACGTGATTCAAACGCGAGTGTTTCGCGTCGACACCCCTGCGATCGCGGGCGATGACCTTGAAGTTCTCACGACTCGCGACGGCCGCGTGTACTTTGCTTCTCCTTCAGACACTCGCTTGGTCGACCAGCTCAAGCTTTTTGCTGGCACCCGCGCTCCCATGAATCTGACCATTGATGAAGATGATCGCATCGTGGACGTGGCTTTTCTCTCTGACAGCGAAGAAGCTGCTTATACCGATGTGCTCGAGGGTGCTGATGCCACTGACTCTGAGTCGGTCGAAGCTTCAAACCGCGCGTTTCCTGAGTACCCTGCAACTCAATTGTCTACTCGAGAGGATGCTCAGAATCTGTATAACTCGCTTCGCATGCTGAACGGCGGTTCTCAATGCTATGAGCGTGCCCATGTTTGGGCCCATCAGCTTGAGAATAGTCGGAGCATCAAGAGCATGAAGGTGTTCATGTTCTTCACCAACACTTTTCGTTGGCGCTTTACGACGCGCGGATTCTTGGGTCGTACTCGCCCTTATAAGTGGTGGTTTCACGTCGCTCCTTTCGTCTATGCAGGCAACGAGGAGATCGTTTTGGATCGTCAGTTCTTGAAGAGCGCTGTGGACATGGAGAGCTGGACTTATCATTTCGTCGGCGAGGTTTATCATACCAATCCAGTACCGAAGCCTACGCACGATGAGGCTCGCTGCTTAGATGGCGACCGTTATTCTCAGTACTCCAAGCAAGATGGAAATGGCCGATATTGCGTGTTGCTCAAGGTGCCGATGTACTACTTCCAGCCGCTGGACGTTGAAGCTCTTGAGACTCGAGGGCAGTCGATGACTGCGTTCCGCCAAGGCGATCTCAATCGCGCTTATCGCAACGCGGGTCGCTGATTTTTTTAGGACTAGTCAAAAAAAATAAACGGCTCGGGACTTGAGGGTCCCGGGCCGTTTTTCTTGAATCGATGCGGCTGATCGCGACTCGTCGAGGAGTCTTTTAGGGGGTTCCAGTCGTGCCGCTCAAATCGAGCGTAACGGTGGAGCCTGGCTTGAGCTTAAACTGAAGGACGCGCAGATTCTCTTCTTTCAGAAAAGCGTCGTAGTCGTCATAGGTCGAATAGTCACCTAAGAGCATGATGCCTTGATCAAAGAGAGTTCCGTCTGCTGGCACATAGGCGGAGTAAGCCGCCGGAAGGTGGGGGTGTTGATAGGAGTTTGTTTCGTCAATGGATTCTACTGGCGCGAGCGTATACCAGGCAAATGACCTGCCTGCGCTATTCCAGTGGGTTCCGATGAGTGCCATGTCAGCGATGCCTGCAGCTGAGGTGGTTTGATTCCACATCAATCGAGGCGCCGAAAGGTCGGTGACAGAAGGATCGATTGCGATTCCGGAGACTCGAGGCAATCCCGAAGCTTCAGGATTCCAGCTTGTGAGAGAAGGAACCGTAGGGGTTCTTCTGATCGTTGCATAAAGCGACTTGTTGGTCGTGTCTTGTAGCGTTGCGGTGATAGAATATTGATCGGCCAGTCCGGGAATCAGTCGCAGGTCAAAATCTAGCGGCGGAGTTGCGAAACTTACTGGATTGTTGAAGCTGAAGAGCGCCAGAGAGGTGCCCATCACGAACTGTTCAAGTGATGCATTTGCGCCGGCTGAGTCGAAACCCGTAGGAATAGAAGGGATGCGTACGGCAATGTCGACCAAGTTGGACTGCCACGCAGGGAGTGAGAGCGCGGAAGGTGTCAAACCAGTGGGAGCGAAAGCGACATCTTTGAGAAAAGCATAAGCAATAGGTCGAGCGCCAGTACCTGGGAGTGGGACGGTCGCGTACGCAACGGCAACGATCGTAATCTTTCCGTTTGGCAGTACGGCGTCCTCTTTTATATTCATTGAGATCGGGCTGGCAGCAAAAGGAGCAGAAACATACTGCTGATCTGCTCGAGCGCTTCCTAATGTATAAATTTGGTAATACTCCGCTCCGGGAAAATCAGCGGGAGGCATAATTTCGATTGTGCCGACACTGACTACGTTAAGCAGGGGTAAGTTGATATCGAGTGTAGCGCCTGCCTTGATGCCACGAAGGGTGAAGAGATAGTTCAAAGAGGGGTCGTATGCGTCCACGACAGTCACGATGGCTGAACCAGTGAATGCGTTGGATTGAATTTTTCCTTGGGCGTCCGAGAGACCTGAGCCGATCTCTACTTGTTCTGCGGCGGTGGTACCTTCTTTTTGGATGATCGTCTGCGATCCGACTACGGCTTTGCCGTTCCGAAGAAGAGTGAGAGAGATTTTTTCAGGAGTCACTGCAGGAGGGGTCACTGGATCCGATCCACCTGGGCATGCAGTGGTCACAAGTGTCGATAAGGTGAGGCAAATCAAAGGGGCGCGGTTTTTGAGAAACGCTTTCATTGGAACGGATTCCTTGTCTAAGTTGATTTGGGGATAAATATATGCGGCGCGTTAAATCTACAAGACTAAACACTATCGTTTCGCAAACGCGCAAAAATTGCGACATTAAAACATGACTAATTAAGTACGTTATTGGTTAGTTAGAGTGATAGTGCATGAATGCCCTTTGGGCACGGCCATTGCTCTTCTCGCATCCAGAGGAAATCTTCTATGTTGGACAGAAAACCGCGTCTTTTCTGCAAAGATTTTAGAAGTTCAGATGAGCGTCGTACCTTCAAAAATCATGGCTATCTCGACATCCTTCGCTTTGACGATGGCTTTATGATCGGACGGGGGCACTTCGAGCCAGGGTGGAAATGGTCGCTCGATGTGAAGCCGATTTCTGAGACAGCGAGCTGTGAGGCGCCTCATCGCGGCTATTGCATTTCGGGGTCGATGGTCGTGCGCATGGATAGCGGCGAAGAGATCACGATCAAGCCGGGGGATGCGTTTGATATCTCTCCCGGACACGATGCATGGGTGATTGGCTCCCATCCCTGCGTTTTGATCGAGGTAGCGGGTACAGAAAACTACGCCAAGCGGCTCGACCAAGAAGCAGCTTGAACCGTTGAGATGACTTCTTGGGTTCTCTCGAGAGCCGCTCCTTGTTTAATGCCTCGCTGAGCCAGATACTCTCGGATTCGATTGTGGGGCTCCCATCGCATCCGGCTCCACTCGGGTGCTAAGCACTCCTCTGGGTGAGTTGCTGTTGCGCAGGTTCGCTCGAGGTAGATTGAAGGCGAAAGAGAATCGACGAACTCGGCGACTTTTTCGCAGTAAGTATCCAGATCCAGCGTAGAAAACGGCTGTTCGCGATAACGTCTGGCAAGCTCCGTATGCTCGAGCACCATGAGCTGATGCAATTTGGCGCCACGAACGCCAAGCTGATTGAGTAAGAGCGCTGCGTCGCGGGCCGAATGGACAGAATCAGTAGGTGAGCCCAAAATGAGATGTGCGCAAGTATGGACATGGGGCGCCCGCTTGGCGAGTTTTTCTAGTGCGTCGATAGAGCATTGGCCGTCGTGTCCGCGAGTGAGCCAATCCAGAGTGGGATCCTCAAAGGACTGAACGCCCAGCTCAAGCGAAACATAGGATTTAGCGGCGAGCTCCTCGAGCAGCTCAATGACCTCATCCGGGAGGCAGTCCGGGCGGGTGCCGATGCAGAGCCCTGCGATACCAGGCTCAGCGAGGGCCGCCTCATAGATCTCTCTCAGGTAAGAAGCATCCGAGTAGGTATTGGTGTAGCTTTGAAAGTAGGCCAAAAAATGCTCGGCATTGAACCGTTCGCGAACTCTTGGAATCCGTTCGCGGAGCTGCGCGCCGACCTCTGCGCCTCGTCCTTTCTTGCTGTGAAAAGAGCTTGATCCGCGGAGGTCGCAGAAGGCGCAAGCCGCTTTGGAGAGGGTGCCGTCACGAGTGGGGCAGGTGAGTCCCGAGGAGACCACGACCTTGTAGGTCTTGCCGCCAAAGGTTTCCCTTAAATAGCGGTTGTAGGAATAGAAGGGTTCGTCATGGGTAAGCACCATGGGCCTTCTATAGGAAACCTACGGATAATTCTAGTGGCGACCTTTGGCTGCTGGGCGCGTTTTGGACGACAAGGCTGTCACCTGGGTCTGAAGCGCCTCGACTCGGGCAGTGAGCCCATCCAGATCTTTGCGCTGATTGGTGAATGCGTTCACCACCGGTTGGAGCGCTTGCTTGACGATGCCCATGTCTTTTTCGACGGTAGCGAGGCGTTCGTTCAGGTTCAGAACTTGTTTATTGAGGGTCGCATGATCAGTTTCCAACTTGTCAATCTTCTGCTGCATTTCCTGTTGTCCAGGGCAGCTCGGCATAGCCATACCTAGGGCTGTCAGCGCGAGAAAGGGAACGGGTGCGAGGAGCTTCAATGATCGGCGGTTTTTCATGATGCGTGGTCTCCCAGGTTGGACTGCATTAAATTTAAACCAAGCGAGCGAGCTTTAGAACATGAATTTCTTATTTGCGATGTTAGTCAGGATCGCGACTCCAGCCATCGCAGTGATCAGCGCAGATCCCCCATAGCTAAAGAATGGGAGCGGCACTCCAACGATGGGTAAGATTCCCATCACCATCCCCATATTGATGAAGATGTGCCAGAAAAAGATACTCAATATTCCAAACGCCAGTAGCATCCCGAACTTGTCATTGGATTGGTAAGCGATCGACATCCCGTTGAGCAGGAACATCATATAGAGGCCCAGAAGTAGGATGCACCCCAAGAACCCATGTTCTTCACTAAAGACGGAAAAAATAAAGTCCGTGTGATGTTCAGGCAAAAAGTTGAGCTGACTTTGCGTGCCTTTGCGGTACCCTTTGCCAACGATCTGGCCGCTGCCCACAGCAATCATGGATTGAATCGAGTTGTAGCCGCGCCCTTTAGGGTCAGACATCGGGTCGATAAACGACACGATGCGCTGCTGTTGGTAAGGTTTTAATCCAAATTTGTAAATGCCAGGCAAAGCCGCCATGAAGCAAATTCCCAAGATCACGATCACCTTGGTTTGAATGCGCATGAAGAGCATCATGCTGCCAAAAGTAGCAAGTACGATGAGCGCTGTGCCTAAGTCGGGTTGCATCATGATGAGTCCGGCTGGGAGCATCACGAGAAGCGTGGGCAAGATGATATCCTTAAATCCGTAGCCACCCACTGTTCGATCCGTCTCAAAATACTTGGCCAAGCAGATGACCATCGAGATCTTCATGAACTCCGAGGGCTGCATCTGAAATCGACCAAAACCAATCCAACGCTTGGCGCCGAGACTGGATCGGCCCATGACTAAGACCAAGACGAGCAGGAGAAGGTTGAGAAAATAAATCGCGTAGCCCAGGCGCGAGAGCAGCGAGTAGTGAAAGAAAAATACCAACCCTGCTGTCATCAAAATGCCGATGCCGAAGTAACCCAGCTGAGTCTTGTAGAGACCTAGGGATTTGTCCTGTACCCCTGTCGCGCTGTAGAGGTTCCAGAGGCCAATTCCGAAAAGCACGAATTCGAGAAGAAGCATCCAGTAATTGAATTTACGAAACTCCTCATCATACATGCCGACTCGGCTTGTAGAGGATTCGTCGATGGGCATCGGGGACTCGGTCCAGCTATGGTTACTCATCGATTTCTCCTCCCTGGGACTCGCCTTGGAAGGTCCTCAAAGGAGCTTCCGGGAGGTTCATCGGGGCTGCGGGGCGCGGGGTGTTGCTCTCAGGAAGCAATGGGCTGTCGTTCGTGACATCCTGATCTTCGGTTTCAACAGGCGAAGGCGTGCGCTTGATGTGAATCGTTTGGCCTTGGGCTTTTAGGCGATCGGCAATGGCTTTTTCTCCGTAGAGATCAGGATAATATTTTTCGAGGTAGGTCTTGATCACCGCTCGTGCAACAGGTGCTGCGCTGATTCCGCCGTGGCACCCATGCTCGGCAATGACGGCTACCGATATGAGAGGATCCTTCATCGGAGCGAAGCCCACGAAGAGGGCATGGTGCCGATCTTGAAACCTCAGGGTCTCGCATTTGAGGCCCATGACCTTGTCGGCTGCGAATCGAATCACCTGTGCGGTGCCGGTCTTGCCGACCATATCCATGCCTGGGAGTCGCTGCGAATAGGCGGTGCCATGCGGACTATTCACCACGCCCCACAGTCCTTGCCTGACGAGCTCAACGGTTTTGGGAAGCAATGGAGAGTGCTCTAGCGCTTCGGGCTGAAAGTCCTTGATCACTTGTCCTTCATACGACTCGATCTCTTTTACGATGAAGGGGCGATATAGGGTCCCTCCATTGCCGAGTGAGGCATAGGCATTGGCAAGCTGGATCGCCGTTGTGAGCACGTAACCTTGGCCGATGGCAACGTTAACGGTTTCGCCGCCGTTCCAGGGTTGGTGAAATCGCTTTTCTTTCCACTCTTCGGTGGGGATCAAGCCTGGGACTTCGCGCGCGAGGGTAACGCCTGTCTTTTTTCCAAGCCCCAATTTAAAGGACCACTTGGCGATATCGTCTACGCTCTTGAGCTTCTGTGCGACGCGATAGAAAAACACGTCGCAGCTCTGAGTAATGGCGCTCACGACGTTCATCGAGCCATGTCCACCTTTCTTGTGGCAGTGGTAAACGCGGTTGCCGACGCGCAGGGCTCCTACGCAATGAAAGGTCGAGGATTCGTCGATGACTCCCTCTTGCAAGCCCGCAATCGCAGTGATCATCTTGAAGGTCGATCCGGGAGGGTAGTGGTCTTGAATCGTCTTGTCGCGTAGAGGATGATTGTCGTTGTTGAGGAGTTTATTCCAAACAGCGGTCGGGATGCCTCGAGAGAACTCGGTGGGGTCAAACGACGGGCGCGAGAGCATGGCGAGAATCTCGCCATTGCGAGGGTCAACGGCCACCATGGCGCCGATGTGCTCGCCAAAAGCTTTGTTGGCAGCGATTTGTAGATCTTGGTCGATCGTAAGGACGAGGTTTTTTCCTGGCACCGCGACTCGACCTGGATTGGAGTCCAGGACGCGGCCTTTGCCTTTTTCTAATTTGACGCGTCCGAGGGCGTCGACTTCCTTGATTTCCTCGCCGTCGATTCCGCGCAGGACTTCTTCTTGCTTTTGCTCGAGTCCAAACTTGCCGATGCTGTCGCCTACTTTGTACTTATTGGTCGAGCTACCTTTGTTCACCACTGGGAGCTCAACGGTGTTCACTTCGCCGATGTAGCCCAAAAGGTGAGACGCGATATCACCGTAGACGTTGGTGCGCTTGATCTCTTCTTTTACTTCGACGCCAGGCATGGAGATCTTCCATGACTCAATGGCAGCTACCTCGTCTCGGTTCAGGTCAGTTTTGATCTTAACCGCCATGTAGGAGGGTTGACCGCTCGCCTTCTTGAGTGTGTCCATGATCTCTTCAGCGGGCATATGGACCAGGCGCGAGAGCATCGCAATCACGGCAGACTGTTGCTTTGATTCCTTGAGGTATTGCGGGATGATTTCGAGGTCGAAGGCGGGGCGATTGTCGATCAAAAGCTTGTGCTTGCGGTCAAATATCATTCCGCGAGGGGCGGCGACTCGGACGCGTTTGATGCGGTTTTCTTCTGAATAGTGCCGCATCTGGTCGCCTTTAAGGACTTGCAGGTAAATGAGGCGCGAAAGGAGAAGGCCCAATCCCAAGAACACGATCGCATAGATGTAGCGAAATCGATCTTGAAACTCTCGGACCTGTTCTTCTTGTCCTAGAAAGGCCATCGATTAGATGCCCTCGTTTTCTAGGCGCAAGCCTTCGCCGTACTCGAGGGGTTCATTGGATTCGATCCCATGTCCCGCTTCTTGGCGTGCGGTTTTGAATGTCGCCCAATCGTACTTTTCGAGCCACCGAAAGACCCAGAGCCCTGCGATGGATTCTATGATGGCGCCCGGAAACAGATAAAGCAGCGTGTGCCGCCATTGATTGGCGCTCGCACCCAGGAGGTGGAGCACGCCTAGGTTGACCAGTTTCCAGAAGACGGAAACAAAAAGAGTGGCGGTGACCAAAGAGATGAGGTTGGGGATCACGACAAGCCGTGAAAGTCCGCGCACGGCTAAGAATACGCACATATAGCTGATCATGAGGAGGCCTTGAGGTGCTGCGCTATGAAGTTCAGCGAAATCGGCGATGATCAGGGTAATGCAGCCGCCTTCAATAAAGCCTCGCTTGAGAGCGACCCAGATGGTGATCAGCAGGAGAATGTCAGGCTGAAAAAAGTGAATCGGCCAAAAAGTAAAAAATGAAGTCTGGATCGCGATCCCGACTAGCGCGATGAGGATGAGTCCCGGCAAATTGAGAAAGCGAAGAGCCAGTCGGTTCATAGGTTCGCGGGGTTCGCAGGATTTCCTGGCTCCATACCGGAAGCAGTCAAAACGAGGACTTCTTCCAATTTAACAAAATCGACACTCGGCTTGACCTCGACGTCTTGAGAGATCCCAAAAGGCTTTCGATTGACCTTGGAGACAATGCCAACAGGGATGCCTTTGGGGAAGATGCCGCCCAGACCGCTGGAGATTAAGACGTCGCCAGGTTGGATGTCGTCGGTGCGCAGAACATATCTAAGTTGACAAGACTCGTCTGTCATTCCTTCAACCACTCCGCGTGCGCGTGAGCGCTCGTCGATGGCGTCGACTGCCGAGTTGGAGTCCATAATGGTGACGATGTCCGAGGTGGTGGGGGTGGTTCTGAGAATTCGCCCTACAACCCCCTCGTTAGTCACTACTGCCATATTGCGTCGAATCCCTGCGTTCTCACCGCGGTTGATCCGGATTGCGCGAAACTCGGTGGAGACGTCCTTGGCGATCACTCGGGCGACGATCGATTGAGAATTAAACTTTTCTTCGAATCGAAGTAGCTTTCTCAGTCGCAAGTTCTCCTGCTGGGTTTCACGAAGACTTGCGATTTCGTTCAGGAGCTTCCGATTTTCTTCGATTAAACTCAGGTTATCTTGCCTAGTTCTGAGCAAGTAGATGTAATTTTGAAACGCCGAAACGATGTGCTCAAGGGACCAGCTGATAGGGATCTGTACGATCGAGGTGATACCCACGATGGCCCGATCATAAAAGCGATGGTTTCGCGGCGCCCGGGTGGTGGTGTCGATTAGCATCACCGGGATCAGCACGAACATAAAAAGAGTGATATAAAACCGATATTCCTTTATGTATTTGAGCATACCCGAGCTTGCCTGCCGTCAATGCATGGTAGCGGCCTCGGAAATTGTTTGCAAGCTGCATGGCCGAGGAGACTGTATAAAATGCAATGGGCGCGAAGCAGGTTCAGCACTCTCATCAGTGGTGCGATCATTGGATTCATTGGTTTCGTATTTGTCGTTTCGGGGGTTTTCAATCCGAAATCCACGCGAGGCCTTCATGAAGGGGCTGTCGCAGGCACCGTAGACGGGGAGCCGATCTCGATCTCTGAGTTCAATCGGTCTCTCAACCAGCGCATGGAGATGTTTAAGAGCTTTGGCGGTGGAAAGTTCTCTGAAGAGCAGCTCAAGCAGTTTCGTGTCAAGGAAGGTGTTTTTCAGGAATTGGTGCGGCGCAAGGTGATGATTCAGGAGGCCAAGAGGCAGGGGCTCGAAGCTTCTGATGAGGAAGTCAAAGAGCGAATTCGTGAGATTCCGGCCTTTCAGAAGGACGGCAAGTTTGATGTCGCGGCTTACAAGCAGACCCTCGAAGCCAATAATTACACGGCGTCCGGCTTTGAGCGGATGGTACGCGAAGACGTTTCTTCACAAGCTTGGCAAGGGTATTTTCAGAGCCGAGTCCATGTTTCTGAAGGGGAAATCAAGCGGCAGTATGAAATCGACAACGACAAACGTGACATCAAGTACGTTTTGCTGACCTCAGAAAGCGGCAAGCAGGCTCTTGCCGTCAGTCCAGAAGAAGTGAAGAAATACCTCGCTGAGACTGCCAAGGCCAATTTGGTCAAGAGCCAATATGATTCTCGTAAGGACACGGAATATAAAGGACAGGCCTTCGACGTCGTCAAAGAAAAGATCGCGCGCGATTTAGTGGCGAGCGAGAAACAGGACGAGATCCGCAAGCTCAATGAAAAACTGGCGGATGAAGTAGTGAATGTTTTGACGGCCGATAAATCCTCTGATTCCAAGGTCAATGCGATGTTGAAAGTCCATCATATCCAAGTCAAGAAGACGGGGCCCGTGACTCGATCGACCGGTCATCTACCCGGTATTGGAGAAGGCAAAGAGCTCATTGCCGATGCCTTTGCTGTGAAGTCAGTCATTGATCCTACCCTGGGTGGCAAGGCTAAGAAGTACGTCCTGGCAAATGGGATTTTGGTCGCCATCGTAGCAGACTCTACGAAGCCTGATCTCACCAAGCTCGAGACCGAGCGCGGCAATGTTCTCAGGCAGATCGCTTCGCGCAAGCAGCGCGAGATCTATGAACAATGGCTGAAGAAGGTTCAAGCCAACGCCAAGGTGGATCCAAATCCAGCTGTGGTGGGAGATGAGGCGGGCTAAGCTCATTTGCAGTGAAGGTCATTTGCAGTGGCAGTGAATGATGTGAATGTAAGACTCAATTCATCAATAATTGAGTCTTTGCGGAAAAATCCTAAGAAGTTCCAAAAAGCGGAACTTGAGGCCGGGTCGCTCCGATTGACCGGGGGTTAAATTCCGCTTTTTGGAACTTCGGCCGGGGTTGGAAACGTCCAAAATCTGAAAGTAGCCAGCTTGCGGTCTGAATGAATGCGCGCTCTGATGAAGTTGGGGGTTGAGCAAGGGCTTTGCGGATGGCGCGGTCTGAGACTCCAAGCTGATTGGCGAGTTCATCCTGAGAATAGTTACCTAAGTAGTCTGCGAGGAGGATGCACCGGCGACGCGTGGGGCTGCGAGATTTGAGCGCGGACTTTGCTGCGTGCGTGACTTGAAGGGTGGCTTGGGTCACTTGCTCTAAGCTACCGATCCAGTTTTGGCTGACTAGGGTGGCTGGCAAACGTGTTCCTTCTACCCTGACTGAAGGATCTCCTGAAACGTAGGCATGAAAAGCTTCTGTGAAGTTCTTAGATGGGATCTCCAGAATTCTGGCCAATTCAACGGAGTTTACCCAAGGACGTTCGACGGCTCCGATCGCGTCTCTGTGTGTGGACCATTCCCATTCAAGTGGGTCACTTGCCAGGCCTGATCGACAGGGGTTGAGATGCACGTATCGAATTTGTCGCTTGAGCTGGAGTTTATCTGGGATGAGTTCAGCAGGTGGAAGCGGCTCCCAGACGGAGTGGCCTGGATAGGAAATCTTTGAGAGCACGACTAGCTCGGTGGAGAGCGATCGCAGAGTTTTGTTCAGATCTTGAGCCGCTAGCTCTAGCAGTAAGTGCAAATGATTGGGCATGAGAACGCATGCTAAAGCGGAGTCAAAGCGTTTTCTGAGGCGTGCCCACGCCATTGCGCAGATGTCTCTATTTGAGAAGGGTTGAAGGGGTCGATGAGCGCGTGCAGTCAAATGGTAGTAGGGCATGGTCGCCCTTGAGCAATACCTGTGCTCTCAAAAGGCCCGATTCAGGGTATTCAGTGATCGAATCTGAGGCTTCCAGTCTGTGGCTTGGACTCAGAGTTCATCGTTGCCTGCTTCGATGGCGTCCAGTAATCCTGAGGCGTGGAACACATCTCGACTCGTTTTAGATCTCTCTTCACCGAAGCTGCGCCCGAGCTGGGTTTTTTTCAGCCTGGCCGTCTCAACGCAATCACCGATGTCCCAGGCGTCGGGGTAGGACACGCGACCCTGCACTCGGCTCGTCGTCAGCTGCATACTGGGGTGACCGCGATTTGGCCGCGCGCAGACGTTTACGATTTCAGGCCGTATGCTTCCGGGCACGTCCTGCATGGCGCGGGCGAGATGACCGGGCTCCATCAGGTGCTCGAATGGGGCCTGATCGAGACGCCGATTTTGCTCACAAGTACGCTCAACGTGGGGCGTGTGCTCGATGCGACGACGGAGTATCTTCTCGATCGTCATCCCAAAGCCGGGCTGACAGAGGACGTGTTAATCCCGGTGGTCGCCGAGTGTGATGATAGTCACCTCAATCGGGCAAGGGCGAGGGCGGTGAGTCCGCGTGAAGTGAGGCGTGCCCTCGACGAGGGCCTTTCGTCTGCCGGAGGGCGCTCGGCGCGCGCAATCAACGCGAAGGCTTGGCGAGGTGGGGTCGTTGCTGAAGGCTCTGTCGGAGCCGGCGCAGGTATGATGGCGTTTGATTTTAAAGGCGGCATCGGGACTGCTTCGCGCAGGGTCCCCGTCACGACTCAGCGAGGTCCAGCGTTTCACGTCGGTGTCTTGCTCAACGCCAATTTGGGTGTGCGCAGGCAACTCCGGGTGGCGGGTCAGAGAATCGGCGCTCAGTTGACCGATCGACTGATGCCAGACCAGCATCCTGAACGAAGCGTGATCGTCGTGCTCGCAACGGATGCGCCGCTGAGGCCCGATCAGCTCAGGCGCCTGTGTGTTCGCGCAGGACTCGGGCTAGGGCGCGCAGGATCTTTTGCGAGTCATGGATCGGGTGAGTTGATTCTTGGCTTCTCGACCTCCGCGGGCCAGCGCAGGCAGGCAGAGCGTGCGGTTAGCCGCGAGCCGGTGTTTCATGATTCGTTTCTGTCGCCGTTTTATGAAGCGGCTGTCGAGTGTGTTGAGGAAGCCGTGTTGAATGCGTTGACTGCGAACGCAGATCTTAAAGAAGGCTTTTTGTCGGGTCGAAGTGGGCACCGTGTTTATGGTTTGCCGGTGGAAGAGCTCCGAAGTCGCCTGCTTTTTTAGGGAGATCAGCGCTCTTCATGACCCTCCTTTGACTAGGGTGGCAGGGTGTGAATGCCTCGCTTGCCGATTGTCTCGTTTTGCAAAGTTGCTTGGAACATGACTTTCCTCTGCTCACGCGAGACAAGGGGATTGAGAAGTTTAGCTCGAAGGTGGGGATTAGGCTCATCTGACCCTGTGCAGTCTGCTGCTTTTTTAGACAGATCGGCAGCTATCAGGTCGGATCAGGGACAGGGGTAGGTTTCTACCTCGTATCCCGGAGTTTCGATTTTCATTATAGTCTTGCCGTCTCCGCAGTAATAGTTGACTGCTCCAGGGCAGGGATAGCTTTTAACTTCGATCCTTTCGCCATCGTAACTAGTTTCCATCCTGCTTACAGTTTTACCGTCCGGGCAATAGCTGTAGATAGTTTCAGGCTGGTCTTTCTCGTTGTAAAAAGTTTCCTGTCTCAGTCCCCCGTTCGGTCGGTATTTGCGAGTCGGTCCGACATAATGTTCATTTTGGTATTTGCTCTCCTCATTGAGATAAAAACGTCCGTCTTTTCCTCTAGTATGGACTCTACTTGCCTGCATTTGGCCATGGACATAGTCACGTTCAATACAAAAGTAGTCACTGCAGTTTTGTAGGAGCCCTTCCCATTTTCCGTCGAGCATGTATCCTACTTTCCTGAACTCATCTGGCTTATGATCCACTGGACCCGAATAATGGCGAGTCATTAAGCAATGGTTAAATAATCCTTGCGTTCGCTCCTTGCCGCACTCCTCATGAGTCGCCTTCATCCTCTCCTGCTTCCCAAGATCGATCGCCAGCTCAACCGCGTCCTGCTCTGCCTTAGTATCGGCATATCGACTATCCGTGGGCTTGATCTTGTCGATCACAATCGACCCCGGCTGATAAGTCTGAATTCCTCCGATCTGAATATCCTTCGGGCATCGAAAAACCATCGACATGAACTCTCTCGTTGGCAGCTCTTGAAACTTCGCAACAATCGGATCCTCGCGGCTATCCTCGCCCAACTTTTTGATCCATTTTCTCAAGGCCTCGAGCGAGAAGTTCTGAGGGAGCTTGAGATAGAAAGACATCTCCGACTCCGGTAGCGGGTTGCCCGTGCCCCTCTGGATCCTGAGCTCAGGACTCTTGATGTTCGGGTCAAACACAACGGCCGAGAGATTCGAATACAAGAGCGCCGACCACTGGGAGTCCTTGTCCTTGGCATTCGAGTTCCATCGCTTGAGCTCTTTAGAGAAGTTTTGAATCAGATACTGAGTGTCTTGAAAGACGCCACCGCCCTCAGCGATGGTCACCTTAGGAAGACAAAATAAGAAACGGTCTTTTCCATTTCGTCCACAGGGCAAGTCATTGATGCGCACTAATGTGCGTTCTTCAATTCCAACTGCGCCATCATTGAATACAGCGTAGTGTTTTGCTTGGGGTGCAGGCTTGGCTCGAGACTGCTTCGCAGGTTTGGCTTGGGTAGCATGATCTGCGGCCAGAGCTTGTGTCGCAAACACAACCCCTACGACGAAGAACGCGACTTTGTACCCAGTGGAGGTCATTCTTTTTCTTTTCGGGTATTCGCGCGATTGGGCTAAGTTAAAAAAAGCCAACCTGAGTCAAAAAAGCCAATCCCGTCTGCGGCGCTTGCCAATTGATCCCGCACCGTCAAGTCATTGACTGTAAATTTTCAGCATGGGCCGGCAACCGACTTCGCCACAAACCCCCGCACCACCTCGCAAAACCTCATCCGTTGCTCAAACGGCAACCCGTGCCCCGCGCCTTCGATTTCCATGAACTGAATCGACGGGACATCCGCAAAATACTTGCGCTCCCCTTCAAAATCCTCGCGGCTCCACACCAAGCTCTCCGCACCTCGAAGCACCAAAATCGGCATGCCCCGCTCGCCCTGAGCTCGAATCCACGGCCTCACCGAGATCTGTGCAGTCGCCTCGATCGTTTGAATGAGCGCGGAGTGCTCAAACGGAAAACCAATCGTCCCATCCGCTGCTCGCACAGACACTGCCATCAAATATTGCGCGATCGACGGATCAGGGCACTGCTCGCTCATGAATTGGCGTGCCTCCTCGCGAGAGGCAAAGTGCAGCGGCAGCTTACGCAAAAAAGTGGCGAGTCCCTGACCCAGTCCGCCTCCCGCAGGTCCAGAAAATCCAAGGTCAACCAATACGAGCCCACGTACCCACTCGGGCTTGAGATGCGCGGCCGCACACGCCGTTCTCACACCCATCGAGTGCCCCACGAGCCAAGCCGGATGAAACGACTCTTGCTCCATGGTCTCAATGACGTCGCGGCCGTAATCGAGCGGAGTATAGGTAGCCGCCTCGCGCGATCCCGATGCGGGAACGTGACGACTGCCTCCATGGCCCCGTTGATCGACAGCTAAGATTGCAAACTCAGTCTCGAGCGTTGCTGCAATGGGCCGCCACAAAGTTCCGGTACCTCCCATGCCATGCAGCAAGACGAGGCGTTGTAAGGTTTGATCATTTCCGATCGGCTCTGTTGAGTTCGCAGCGGGTGACCAGGTCCGAAACGCAAGTTTCATCGTCGTCTTGACTCCTTCTGTTCCTGTAATAGCATGGGCGCCCCAGTCGTATAGTAGAGCAAACTTCATGAGCAAAAAGGCAACAAAAAGAAGCAAAGCGTCGTTGCGGATCACTCTCCGCAATTGGCTTCAGCTTGCCCAGCTGCGATACGAGAAGTGCGAGCTCAAAGAAGCTCAGATCGCCTACGCGATGGCGCTCAAGACCGCAAAACGGGGTGGTGATCTTCGAACCATGATGGAGGCGATCGCTGGCCTGCTTCGACTCGCTGCAGATGCGCTCGATGAGGACGCGATTCGCCTATGGGACCATGAGTTAGATGAGCTGATGCTGGCGAACTCTCGTCAGATCCCGCCCATGGCTTGGTACTGCAAAGGTGTGATTGCAAGGCGCGGCAATCAGCTCCGGCTCGCGCAGCGCCATGTTCATCGCTACTTGCGTGGAGTTCGAGAAGCCCCTGCATTGCATCCCGAAGAGGCGGAGGCCAAGGGGTGGGTCATGATGGCTACCATTCTTTGGCAGCGAGGGCGGTTGAGACGAGCGCGCTGGTTGGCTGAAGAAATTCTTCGCCGTTTCGGTGGGCCCCAGCTTCGAGGAATCAGCGGACTCACCTATCTGGTGCTTGGCAACATCTGCGAAAAAAGCCGCGACCTTGATGGCGCACTTCGTTGGTATCAGCGCGCGCATGCGACTTTCTTGGGTGAGCACAATTGGTATTATCACCTCTACGTTCTTTACGGTTACGCGCGCATCTTTAGGTTGCAACAAAACTACGCGCAGTCTTATTGGCATTTGGATCTGCTCGAGAAGGCAGCCTCTGGGCCAGAGTTCATGATGCTGCAAAAAGAGATTTTAGGAGAGCGCTCAAGACTTGAAGAAGATGCAGTCGATCTCTTGATTGACTCGAGGCAAGGGATGATCAAGACGCGTGAGACTGGGCAGATCTCGCTGCGCAAGCAGTACGTTCTGCTTCACATTCTTGAGGTACTTTCCGGGGCGCACGGGCGTCCTGGAGATGATGCGGATCGAGGGCTTTCTAAAGCGGAGATCATCGAGAAGGTTTGGAAAGAAACCTATCGCCCCGAAGCTCACGACAACAAGCTCTATTACAATATCAATCGGCTGCGTAAGTTGATCGAGCCGGATGTGCGAAAGCCGCAGTATCTTTTGAATTGGAAGGAAGGGTATCGCCTTGCTCCTGGGATCAAGGTTCACTTCGTAGGCGGAAGAACCTCGTCGCTTACGGATATTCCTCCTGAGGAGATTTCTGGGCTGGACAGCTAGAGACGGCTAGCCAATGCTGTTGGAGCTTCGAGATTTTTTTCTTCTGAGTGAGAACGAATTTCGGGGGAGGGGCTATTCGATGGCCGCCGGGGATTGCAATCTGGGTAATCGAATCGATTGATCTGGAAAAGTGTCACGATCTTGCCGGTGTAAGAGCAGCCCTGCGTTGAAGGGTCAGGATGATCCTGGTTTCTTTGTGCGCGACATGGCGCATTAGTAAGAATCGTAGAATTTACCGAGAAATTTGAGATTTTTCGAAACAAAGAAAAGGGCATGTTCTTTGCTTTGACACTGGCTCGCATTGACTAACTTAGGGGAACTCACAATGAAGATTAAACGTCTTGGAATCGCTCTGTCCCTTTTTGCGGGGATGGCAGCGCTGGGGGTTCCGCATTTCAATGCGGCCAGCGCTGATCCGAAAAGCAACACAGTCCACGATATTGTTTTTAACGAAGAAGCCTTGCGCTTGAAGTACGGCATTTATGGCGAGGCCGAATTCACTCTGATTGGTCCTCATCAAGGTGAAGTTTATTGGGAAGTGAATCAGAGCGAGATTCCGGCTGGGTTGACTGTTCTGCAGACCACCGGGTCTGAACTCCTTTTTTACGGAACACCCGAGTTCACAGGTCAGTGGTGCTTTGTTCTCTCCGCTCGTATGCAACAGCCCGATGAGCGTATCGCCAAAAGAGTTTGCTACGTGTCTGAAGACAATGTGGGTTTGAGCTACCCAAGGTTCGCGGCCGAGCGCCATCTGCCTTTGGCTATTCGTGGCCAGGAGTATCAACAGACCATCGCGGCAGTTCCTGAGAGCTATGTCGAGTTTATCGGGTCCGTAGATAGCAGCCAACTTCCTGCGGAAGCTGAGATTTTTGGCGTGCCTTCTGAGCACCAGTTCTATGTTCGCGGCAATTTTCAGGATACGGGAAGTTACAGCTTTGTTTTGCATCTTCAGAACGAGCTAGGGATATCGACTTATCAGCAGTTTCAACTCGATGTCGAAGCTGACTCGGGAGGCGGCAGTCAGCCCGAGTGTCCGGTGGGCTATTACTATGACCCAATCGTAGGTCATTGCGTGCAGAGTGAGCTGAGCAGCTGTCCAGACGGCAGCTACTATGACCCGACTGAGAATGCCTGCGTCGCTTATCCTGCTCCTCCTCCTACCATCGAGTGCGGTCCTGGGTTCTACTTTGACCCTTACCTTTCTCGCTGCGTGTTGATTGGTCGCCCTCGCTGTCCGTTGAACTATCGTTGGGACGATTTCTATAATCGTTGTGTACGCGAGCCCTATAGCTGTCCGATTGGCTATCGTTATGATTGGGCGCTCCGGGATTGCGTGCCCACTTATTCTCAGAATTGCGGACCTGGGTATCATTTTGATCCGCGCTTGAATCGTTGCTTGCCCAATCACCCTCGTTGCGCTCCGGGGCATTACTGGGATCCGCGACTCAATCGTTGCGAGCCTCATCGCCGCTCGTGTGCTCCTGGCGACTACTGGGATCCGAGGTTGAATCGCTGTGTTCCTCGGGCTCCTTCTTGCCCTCCAGGATACAGATACGATCCAACCACCCACCGCTGCGAGTACTACAATCCTGCACCGCACTGCCCTCCTGGCTTTCATTGGTCGCCGGGCGCTCGTCAGTGTGTGCCGAATCGGGTGCCTCCGCGTCCAACCCCGCGGCCAACGCCAACGCGTACCGTGGTTCCGCCACGGCCAAGGCCAACGCCAACTCCGACTCGTACGGTGGTTCCGCCACGGCCAATTCCAACGCCAACTCCGACGCGTACGGTGGTTCCGCCAC